>Ga0182030_10004591_pt1 | contig 29435 bp, 24 predicted proteins | sample 812S3MmetaG_FD_121299 | JGI IMG/M metagenome (GOLD analysis project Ga0182030, IMG submission 121299) | Permafrost microbial communities from Stordalen Mire, Sweden - 812S3M metaG (Illumina Assembly) | ecosystem: Environmental > Terrestrial > Soil > Wetlands > Permafrost | place: Sweden...
ATTCATCGGTGCTCAGGACCTCCACGCCACGCTAATGACGAGCTCTGCTGCACCAAGGTTGCTCGGCGTCGACAGCGGGCGCCCTAATACATTTCCCCATCCATCAGGTGGCCGCCAGGCCCCTATCGCTAATGAAAACGATGAGTAGGCTCGCAGGTTCATGCGCCCGCCGGGACAAATCTGAGTGAGACCGCATACTGCGAGAAGAGGGGGGCATCGGTGACGGGCAGCGAGATTTTGGCGGACGCTTTCGAAAGGGTCCGTGATGCGGTGCATCCGGCGGTCAATGGGCTCTCGGTAGAGGAGTTGACGTTCCGTCCCGACCCCGAAGCCAATTCGATCGCCTGGCTCGTATGGCACCTGACCCGCATACAGGACGATCATGTAGCCGGTCTGGACGGAGGCAAACAGGTCTGGACAGCCGGCGGGTGGGCCGAGCGGTTCGCCTTGCCGCTCGATGATGCCGACACCGGCTACGGGCATGGCCCCGAAGACGTGGCGGCCGTAACCGCCGACGCACAGATGTTGCTCGGCTATTTCGAGGAGGTGCACCAGAGGACGCTGCGCTTCGTCGGTGGTCTTGCCGAAGCGGAACTCGACCGGGTGGTGGACCGCAACTGGGATCCTCCGGTGACGATGGGCGTTCGACTGGTCAGCGTGATCGCCGACGACCTCCAACACGTCGGGCAGGCCGCATACGTGCGAGGAATCCTCCAGCGGCGTTGAGCATGTCGGTCCTGGTGGAGGGAGCCCGGGTGTTGGTCCGATGATCGTGCCTGACGACAAGGACTGGACATGGGTCCTAGACCGGCGCTGCCCTGACTGCGGGTTCGACGCGAGCACCTGCGCAGTCGAGGCGGTACCGGAGCTCGTGCGGGGGAATGCCCTCCGGTGGCGACAACTCCTCGAAGACGGGGCCATCCACCCGGGCCGACCTGACCCTGCGGTTTGGTCACCGTTGGAGTACGCCTGCCACGTCCGCGACGTGTACGGCCGTTTTGACCATCGGATCTTTCTCATGCTGACCCAGTGGAGCCCCCTGTTTCCGAACTGGGACCAAGATGCCACGGCGATCAGCGACCGCTACGACGAGCAGGACCCGACCGTCGTGGTCGACCGACTCATGATCGCGGCTGAGGCGCTGGCAATCCGGCTAGAAGGTGTGTCGCCCTCTGATCAGCGCCGCCCGGGGCGTCGGAGCGACGGCGCGCGGTTCAGCGTCGACTCCATCGCTCGCTACATGATCCACGATCCCATTCATCACGTGTGGGATGTGACAACGACCGGCATCTGACAGTCAGTTCGGGTAGCCGAGACGCGCCCGGCCCCTTCGCTTCAGGCCGCGACGGCCCGGGCGAGGTCCACTGTCGCAGCCCGCTCCATCGAAGTGTGGAAGACCTTGTCCGCCACGGTGGGAGCGATTCGCAGGATCGACCGGAACTCGCTGGCCGAGCTGACCAACACCCCGAGATCCGTGGTGGCGGTAGCGGTGGCATTGCGGGGTGAGCCGGTCAGGAGGGACATCTCGCCGAGGAACTCACCGCTACCCACGTCGGCCACGGTGGTGACGCCGTCGTCGGTCTCACGTGAGACGCGGGCCGACCCGCTGTTGATGATGATGAACTCCTGCGCCCGGCTGCCTTCCCGGATGAGCACGCGGTCCTTGGGAATCCGCAGGTAGGTGGTCAGGGAGCGGATTTGCCGCAGCTCCGCCTTGGTGCAGTCCGCAAACAGCTCCAGATCTGCAATGTCAACTTCTCGTGGCGTGTCCATGGTGGAGCGCTCCTCTCTGAGGCCAAATCTCGTCTTCACCAAGTATAGCGACTCTCATCTCCAAAACAAATCAATTCGATCCGTCCAATCTGATTAACAGATGAGGCGACATCGCATTTCACGAAGAGCAATCGGTCTGCAACTTTGGCGAGACGCCGGACCCTGATCGCCCGAGCCGAGTCTGTTGAGCCTGGTGGAGCGGGGGATGCTCCCCGTGGGCGGGCAGATCGCGGGTGCGGCCTACTCCTCCCCGTCGTCGACGGGTGCGGCATCGCCCTCTGTGGCGGGCTCGGATTCCTTCTCGTTGGGCCGGTACGAGGCGGCCAGCAACGCCGCCGCCGAGGCGACGCCGAGGATGGCCGCTCCCAGGGCGTTGCCCGTTCCGCCCCGGTGCTTGCGGCGCAGAAGCCGATCGAGTGACCATCTGCCATTGCCCAGGCCGGCGAGAGCCGTCGCCGCCGCGGCGACCACAGCGGTGTACTCCCATCCCCCCTTGAACACGAAGAAGCCCTTGCCCCGGTGGTCCGTCGCGGCAGCGGTGGCCATCAAGCCGACGACAGCCGCGCTCGGGAGTGGATTGCCGGCTCCCAGCGTGATGAGCGCCCCCGCCCCGATCTCGGTGGCCGCGGCCATTCGGGCATGGACGTGGGCCGGCTGGAGCCCGAGCGAGTCGAACCAGCCGGTGGTTCCCTCGAGACCGCCGGCTCCAAAGACCTTGTTCGTCCCGTGGGCGATCAACATCGGTCCTATCGCCGCCCGGAGCACCAGTGCGGCGAAGTCCTTGTCTCTGGTGCTCATTGTGCGTCCCCTTATCGTCATCGTGAGTGAGAAGGTGGACGCTAGCGCGCGTCGGCACGGACGTTGATTTTCCCACCCCGATTGCGCACGCCGCCAACCGTGCAAGCCCAGGCACCCGCGTCCACCGGTTCCGGCGTGAGGCCGGTGGCTATAGTTGGCGCCAACTGAGCGAGGAAAGTGCCCTTCACGTGTACCGAAATGTGCAGGAACTCCGGGTGCCGAGTTCCTCGAGTTGCGGACCGCGGTCGTGGGACCCTGCTCGACCCGGCGGCCGAGTGAGGTTCGGCCGCCGCGGGCCGGATCCGGCAGGTACCCGGTAGATGGCGTCGGAGAAGCGATCGATCGAAACACCGTCCCGCACGGTCGAGATTTCGAGCCCGGACAAGGTGTACTTCCCCGAGCTCGGCGCGACCAAGTTCGACCTGGCCACGTACTACGTCGAGATGGCTGCCGCACTCGAGGTGACTGCGGCCGGGCGACCGGCCATGTTGCAACGATTCCCCGAGGGTGCGGGGGGAAACTCCTTCTTCCAGAAGCGTGTGCCCCAGAACGCCCCGAGTTGGTTGCAGACGACCGAGGTCACGACGCCCAATGGAACACGGTCCAACGCCCTCGTCGTCGCCGACATCGCGCACGTGCTGTGGGCGGTCAACCTGGGATGCCTGGGGTTACACCTGTGGCCGTACCGGGCGGATGATCCGGCCCACGCGGACGAGCTGCGCATCGACCTGGATCCGCAGCCCGGCGTCTCGTTCGATGCGGTCCGGGCCGCCGCGAGGCATGTCCGGTCCTTGCTCGGTGAACTCGGCATGGACGGATACGCCAAGACCTCGGGCAACCGGGGTATCCACGTCTATGTGCGTCTCGAGCCGGCGTGGGACAGCTTCGAGGTCCGTGCGGGTGCGATCGCCTTGGCTCGAGAACTCGAGCGTCGGCACCCCGATCTGATCACGGCCCAGTGGTGGAAGGAGGAGCGGGGCGAGCGCGTCTTTGTCGACTTCAACCAGAACGCCCCGCACAAGACCGTTTTCGGCGCCTGGTTCGCGCGTCCCCGGGTGGGGGGGCAGGTGTCGACGCCGTTGTACTGGGATGAGATCGACTCGATCGACCCCGAGGAACTGACCATCGCCACGGTGCCCGAATTGGTCCGCCGAAGAGGCGATCCATGGAGGCACATGGCGGACGAGCCGCAGTCCCTTCTCCCGCTCCTGGCTATGGCCGCGCGCGATCGGGCCAACGGCCTCCACGACGCGCCGTGGCCGCCGGAATACCCCAAACAACCCGACGAGCCCTCCCGGGTGGCACCGAGTCGGGCCAGGAAGGCCTGACGTCATGGAACCGGGTTCCGCGCTGCGCCGCATCGCCTACCTGCTCGAACGGGACGGGGCAGAGACCTACAAGGTGCGCGCCTTTCGCAATGCTGCCGCCGCCATCGCCGACTTCTCGGTCGAGGACCTGGCGGCGATGGCGGCGGCGCGGCTGCAGAAGATCCCCCAAGTTGGAAAGACGAGTGCGCAGGTCATCACGGAGGCCTTGGCCGGGACCACGCCGGCGTATCTCCAGAAGCTCGAATCGACGGAAGTTCAGGAGATGAGCGACGAGGCGGCCGGCCTGTTCGAACTTCTGCGCGGTGACTGCCATAGCCACTCGGACTGGTCAGACGGTGGCAGCCCGATCCGGGAGATGGCCGAGGCGGCCAAGGAGTTGGGCCACGCCTATTGGGCCCTTACCGATCACAGTCCCCGCCTGACGGTGGCCCATGGCCTCAACGCCGAGCGACTGCGCCAGCAGCTCTTGGTCGTCGATGAACTGAACGTGGAGCTCGCGCCGTTTCGCATACTGACCGGAATTGAAGTCGACATCCTCGAGGACGGTTCGCTCGACCAGGAGGACGAGCTGCTGGCACAACTCGACGTCGTCGTGGCGAGCGTGCACTCCAAGCTCCGGATGGAGGCACCGGCGATGACGGAGCGAATGCTGCGGGCCATCGAGAGCCCGCATACCGACATTCTGGGCCATTGCACCGGTCGCATCGTCGTCGGTCGAGGGCGCGCGCCGTCGACCTTCGATGCCGAATCCGTTTTCGCGGCGTGCGCCCGAACCGGCACGGCCGTCGAGATCAACTCGCGACCGGAGCGTCTCGATCCCCCGGAGGACCTGCTGGCGCTCGCCCTTTCCCTGAACTGCGTGCTTACAGTGGACACCGACGCCCATGCACCCGGACAGCTCGAATGGCAGCGCTTCGGCTGCGAGAAGGCCGCCTCGGCGGGTGTACCGTCGGAGCGCATCATGAACACCCTCCCGGTGGAGGACTTTTTGAGCTGGACCGCGAGCCATAGCGAATGAGCTTCCCCATCACGCCCCCACTGGCCCCCATGCTGGCCAAGCTGGTCCGCGAGCTTCCCGTCAGCGACGGGCTCTTCTACGAACCGAAATGGGACGGGTTCCGGTGCATTGTCTTTCGAGACGGCGCCGACGTCGTGCTGGGTAGTCGCAACGAGAAGCCACTCGACCGGTACTTTCCCGAGCTGATCGAGTCCCTGCTCGCCAACGTTCCGGATCGATGCGTCCTGGACGGTGAGATCGTGATCGCCGGACCCTCCGGTCTGGATTTCGATGCGTTGTCCCAGCGGATACACCCCGCGGAGTCCCGGGTGCTGCTTCTGTCCCGGACCACACCCGCGTCCTTCGTCGCCTTCGACCTGTTGGCGATCGGCGATCACGACCTGCGTGAAGAGCGCTTCGCGACCCGGCGCGCGCAGTTGCAGGAGGCGCTAGGGAGCGCGCGAGCACCCATATATGTGACGCCGACGACCACGAGTCCGGAAGTGGCCCGGGACTGGTTCTCGCGGTTCGAGGGTGCCGGGCTCGACGGCGTGGTGGCCAAAGCCGATGATCTCCACTATCAGCCCAACAAGCGGGTGATGATGAAGGTCAAGCACGAACGCACGGCGGACTGTGTCGTGGGAGGCTTTCGCACACACAAGGACGGAGGCGTCGGATCCCTGCTCTTGGGTCTGTTCGACCATGCCGGCGTCTTGCACCATGTGGGGGTCGCCTCCGGGTTCAGTGTCGCTCGGCGGGCCGAGTTGGTGGACCTGCTCACGCCGCACCGCCAGGGGGCAGGAGACGACCATCCGTGGATTGCCGAAGGTGGCCCCGGTCAGCGCCTCCCGGGAGGACCGAGTCGGTGGAGCGCAGGAAAGGACCTGTCGTGGGAGGCGTTGCGCCCCGAACTGGTGGCCGAAGTGAGCTACGACCACCTTCAAGGTGACCGGTTCCGGCACGCCACGTCGTTGAAGCGTTTGCGGCCGGACAGAGCGCCTGAGTCCTGCACCTACGCCCAACTGGACAGCCCTCTGCCGGCCGAGCTGGCGGACATCTTCGGCATTCCGAGCTGACTGCCCGCGGCAGCGGCGACTGCGCCCCGGACTAGACGACCGGCGGCGGCCTTCCGTCGATGCTGGCGAGGAGGGCCGAGTCGTAGTCACACACCACGCAGGCGTGGCGGAAGGCCGACCGGGCGAATTCCAGGGCGGCCGACCGCGGGTCGGGGGTGCTCCGGATGTCGTCCCAGTTCAGGATGTACTCGCCCAGAGCGGCGTCCCAGTGTGCCGCAGCGGGGGCGAGAGTCGCTGCTGCGAACCCCTCGGGTGCCGGGTGGGCGTAGGCGTAGAAGGCGGCCTTGCCGTACCTCGGATCGCCGGGCCACCAGCCGACGGCGATCTCCTGGGCATCCATCGCGTTGCGCATGATGAAGTCCTTCGAGGGTGGCGCAGCCGGCCGTCCCGAAAAGAGGCTGACGGCGAGATCGAACGATCCCCACCACGCGTTGACCGGGGTCGAGCGTCCACGATAGGGAGCGCGGAACTCGGCCAGCACGAGCGCGGCCTGGGACGCTGCCGCCATATACGAGGCGACCTGTTCGGGGTCGTAGTGGGCGTGGATCTCGTCCTCGTCGAGTGGCACGGACCACGGGACCTCTTGGGGTCTCGGGTCGATGTCGACCCGGTCGGTGAGCTGACGGATGGCGTCGAGGGCCTCGCGGGTGACTGCGCCCACAGGACGATCAGGAGTCAGCGCGACGCGGCGGTTGCCTTTGGCACTCGTCTCGACGACCAACTCGTGATTCCGCAGGTCGAGCGCGACCACGAGGGACCCGGAGCCATCCGGCGCCGGCAGCGGGGCCGTCTCCCACCCGCGTGCCGTCAACCGCAACGCCGCATGCTGGAGTTGTGGCTCGGGGGGTGCGAGCGCCACCGCAAGCTTGCCGAGGAACTGGGTGTGCGCGTGCAAGGTGTCGCAGGTCTCCGCCCAGGTCTCATAGGAAACCTCGCCCCACTGCGACGACATACTCGCACGCTACTAAAACCTCGATCGGGCGGCGCACTGATCGGGTTCAACGGGACAGGTCGGTGTCGCCGTACTAGAACGAAGGGCCATGGAGGAACCTGATGTGTTGCACCGCCTGTCGGATTGGTTGGCCGGACGCCACCCCGACCGGGGCCGGCCGACGTTGACGGCGTTGGGCAGGCCCGGCAGCGGCTATTCGGCTGAGAACCTGGTGATCGGGGCCCGGTGGGGTGACGGGTCAGACGAAAAGCTCGTGCTCCGGCGCGACACCTCCGAACCACCCATCTATCCGGCGCAGTCCCCCCACACGACTACCGGGGTGCTCTTGCAGCATTCGGTGATGGACGCGCTCCGGCGTGGCGGCCGGGTTCCCGTGGCCGAGAGTCTGGGGCTCGAATCAGATCCCGAGGTCCTGGGCGCACCCTTCTTCGTCATGGGCCACGTGGCCGGGGACGTACCTACTGAGGACCCCCCGTACACCCGGAGCGGGTTCTTCGTCGATGCCGCGCCGGCCCAACGATGCCAACTCGTTGTGGAAGGACTGCGGACCCTGGCACGGGTCCACGAGACCGACATCGACGATCCGGGGCTGGCGATGCTGCACGCGCCGGGAGTCCGCCACGGTCCGCAACGGCAGCTCGAGGTGTGGGAAGGAGATCTGCGGGAGGGGCTGGCCGGGCGCAGCTCCCCCTTGTTCGAGGAGTGCCTCTCGTGGCTGCACGAGCAGGTGCCTCCCGAGACGTCGGTCGGGTTCTCATGGGGCGACTCCCGCCCGGGCAACATGATCTGGCAGAACTTCGAGGTGGCCTGCATCACCGATTTCGAGGGCGCCGCCCTCGGCCCCCGGGAGCTGGATGTGGGCTGGTGGCTCATGTTCGACCGCTGGATGCACGAAGGTTCGGGTGTGACCCGGCTATCTGGAGAGCCCGAGCGGTCGGAGCAAAGGACGATGTACGAGCAGGCGGCAGGTGTCTCCATCGGGAGCACGACCTGGTACGAGGTCTTCTCGGCCCTGCGGTTCGCAGTCACGGTGGTGCAGGTGATGAACCGCTGGGTGGCCCGGGGCGCCATCCCGGCGGACCAAACCGTCTGGCGTGACAATCCGGCGACGGCCCTCATGGCGGACCTGTTCGAGGAGATAACCAGATGACGCAAGGCGGATCGCTCGCCGGGACCAAATTGCTCGTTGTCGGCGCCTCCTCCGGCGTGGGTCGGGCCATCGGACTGGCGGCCGCGGCCGCGGGTGCGTCCGTTGCGTTTGCGGCGCGGCGCCTCGAGCTGCTGAAGACAGCGGTCGACGAGGCGGGAACCTCAAGCCTCGCGGTCGTCTGCGACGTGACCGACCCGTCCTCGGTCGTCGAGATGGTCGAGAGCGTTGTGAAGGTTCTGGGTGGACTCGATGCCGTCGTGTACGCCACCGGTGTCGACCCCCTCATACGGATAGCGGACGTCGAGGCGGACGCGTGGGCCAACCTGTTCGCCACCAACGTCATCGGCGCCTCGCTGGTCGTGCGGGCCGCCCTGCCCCATCTGCGTGCCGTCAACGGTCGGGCCGTCTTCATATCGGCCACGTCCGTCGGCCGGCCGCTTCCCGGCATGGGTGCCTATGCCACCAGCAAGGCGGCCCTCGAAGAACTTGCCCGGGCCTGGCGATCCGAGCACCCCGAGGTGTCGTTCTCCACGGTCGCCATCGGGATGACGCTCGGTACCGGGGTCACCGACAGCTGGGATGGCGACCTGTTGGGCGAGCTTTCCACGGTCTGGTTCGCGCGCGGCCATGTGTTCGACAACGGGCCCGGGTACATGCAGTGCCCGGAGGTGGCTGACACCGTGGTCTCCGTGCTCGCGGCACCAACGTGCCTTCCGTTCGTCTCGGTGCTCGCCGACCCCGCACGCAGCGGTCCGCCTGGGTAAACGAGAGCATGGAGCGAGCGTGGTGGTGGCGCCTGACCCGGACCAGTGGGCCGGGCCGAATAGCTGCTCGTACTATTTCGCCATGTCCTCGTTCATCAAATACGTGACCTTTGATTGTGCCGATCCGGGTCCACTCTCGGCCTTCTGGTCCGAGGTGACCGGCTACCAGCAGGTCACCGTGCGCGACGATTTTGCCGCCCTCGCCGCACCCGACGGGCGTGGGATTCGGGGCATCTTGTTCTGGAAGGTGCCCGAACCCAAGTCAGCGAAGAGCCGCATGCACGTCGACCTGGCCTCGAGGGATCCTGAGCACGAGATCGAGAGGCTTGTCGGCCTCGGTGCCTGCCAGGTGGCACGCCATGAAGGCAACGGAACGAGTTGGACGATCATGCTCGACCCCGAGGGGAACGAGTTCTGTATCGGCTGAAAGCGTGGGCCCACCGCCAGCGCCGGTGGGATCAGCTCCTGGCCCGAGTGCCCCCGACCGCTCACGCGGACCGGAGGCGGGCCGTATCACCACGGGAATGGGGAGGACGGCCAAAGGGAGAAACACCCCCGCGGGTTGACTCTTGCGGTCTCGATTGGTTTCGACGCCGAGAAACACAGATAATTGTCCATGACCATCCGCGGGAACAGCTATGCGGTGATGGATCTGACGGTGTACGGACGACAGGAGACGTGGGAGGACGGGCCTCCCGGCTGGCCCCAGCAGTGCTCCATCACGCGGACCAAGGGCGGACCGCCGGATTGGCCCCCGGTGTCAGCGTGGCCGGAGGGGCGCCCCATTGCCCAGTGGTCCCGGCTCGAAGCTGGACGCTCGGACGACCTCGAAGGTCCCGGGACCTGAGCGGGAGGCGACAGGCGCGAGCGATCTGTGGTTATGTCTGCCTGTGCGTACGCTTCCGGTTCAGTTGTCGGATCTCACACCGGCGTGGTTGTCCGGCGTCCTGGGTCTCGACGTTGTCGACGTCACGGTCCTCGATCATGCCTCCGCCACGAACCAACGGGTGCGACTCGGTCTCACCTATGCCGAGGCGACCGAGGGTCCGACGTCGCTGTTCGTGAAGCTGGCCTCGCCGGACCCGGCCCACCGGGAGATGATCGGTGCCAGCGCCATGGGTGAGCGGGAGGCGAGGTTCTATGTCGACGTCGCCCCGTCCCTGGACTTGCGAGTGCCCCGCTCCTACTACGCCGCCTCAGCCGATGACGGGAGCTTCGCCGTGCTCCTCGAGGACCTCGCCGCGGGCGGGTGCGCGTTCTCGGACGGCGCGTGGGGCGTGACGGCCGACGCGGCCGCCGTCGCCCTGGAGGAGCTGGCCCGCTTCCACGCCCGCTTCGAAGATCCGGCCGTGCGTGCCGCGGTCGCTCCCTGGCTGGCCGTGTCCCAGCCGCAGCACGGTGATTTTGTGGCCCAGCTGATGCGCAGCGTCCTCGACGAGAACGCTGACGTCGTGTCGCCGGCCTATCTGGCCGCCGGCGATCTCTACGTCGAGCACCACGACCGCCTCGGCCAGCTCTGGGACGCCGGCCCCCAGACCTACATCCACGGCGACACCCACATCGGGAACGTGTTCCTCGACCGCGGCCGCGTCGGCTTCTTCGACTGGGGGCTGTCCCGGGTCAGCACCCCGTTGCGTGACGTCGGCTACTTCCTCACGATGGCGGTCGACCCTGAGGAGCGCCGAAAGTCCGAGCGCGACCTCCTCGCGCTCTACCTCGATGCTCTCCGGACTGCCGGAGGTGCCGACATCGCCTTCGATGAGGCGTGGTTCGCCCACCGGGTTCAGGCTGGCTACACCGTCGTCGCCACCTTCCTGGCTTTCATGCCGTCGTACGCGGGCGATGGCCAGGCTCTCGGGACTGCCTTGCGGAGGCATTCGGAGATGGCTCTCGATGACCTCGAAGTCGTCGATGCCATGCGGGAGGCCGTCGCCTCCTGAGCGCGTCAGCCTTCAAGCAGTCGCAGGGCGAGCCTCCTGCCTCGGCCCTGTTTGATGGCAAGCGCAATCCAGAGTTGGAACAAGGCATCGATGAGTGCCTCTTGGTCCTCGCCCACGTAGACCGGTCGTAGGCCTACCCCTTTGATCACGGTTTCCACCGTGGCCCGGTCGACCTCAGGTGCGGAGAAGAACATATCCGCCCTCCCGTCGGCGAATACCGGGTCGGCCATGTTCTCCCCACCGAGTGTGTTGAACGCGCGGGCATAGCGAACAGACGTCGGAAGAGACGCTCTGGCATTAGAGGTCTCGGCGCCCATTTGATTGGTGGCATCGATCACCAGCTTGCCGGCCAACGAGTCCCCATGCTCTGCCGTCAGCTCCGCAACCGCCGCACCAGGCACGGCAAGGATGACGACTTCGGCGTCAGCCACTGCCTGCTCAACCGGAGCGACGGTCCCGTTCACTCCGCCCGCTCCATTGTCGGCGTGCCGGGACCCATAGCTGACCTCATGTCCCGACGCCGAGAGGGCTCGTCCGAGAGTCGACCCGATGAATCCAGCTCCGATGATGGCTATCTTCACGAAGGTCCTCTCGTTCTGCCGACGGGCCACACCTGTCCTCTTCGGGTAGGGGCGTTCCACCGTACCGTTCCTCCTGTGCCCCGGATACTACGCCTTGCGTAACTACTCATCACGTAGTACTCTCGAATCATGCCACGCACAACCCCCAACGGCTCACGACAACGGCCCAACGATCCTCCGATCCTGATCCTCACCAGCCTGGCCGGCGGGCCCAAACATGGGCACGCCCTCTCGAAGGACATCGAAGGATTTGCCGGAGTCGTCCTGGGTCCCGGCGCCCTCTACGGCGCCATCACCCGACTCGAAGAGCGAGGCCTCATTGAGCCCTTGGAGTCGAACGACCGCCGGCGTCCGTATCGGATCACGGCCACGGGGTCGGCCTATCTCGCCGAGGCCGTGGATGAGATGCAGCGTCTGGCCCATGAAGGTGCGCGACGCCTGGCCGTGGCCAACAAAGCGTCCATCCCTCGCCGCGGTCCGAGAATCGCCGGCAGCCCGGCATGAGGACCCGCAGCAAACAGAGGGATATCGGCCCGACGAGCGGATCCCTACTCCGTTGGTACCCGGCCCGGTGGCGCGCCCGCTACGGCGACGAGTTCCTCGCGATGATCGACGATGAACTCGGAGGAAGGCGACCGGAAATGCGGTACCGGTTGTCGATTGCCCGCTCCGGGTTGAACGAGCGACTGCGCGACGCCGGACTCGCCGGAAACTCGGTGCCGCCGTCGGAGCAGGTGAGGGGCGGCGCCCTGACCGTTCTTTGTGCATTTGCGCTGTTCGTTGTCCCCGGTGTCGCCTTCGCCAAGATCAGCGAGCACTGGGATCAGTCCTTTCAGCGTGGCTCCCGACATCTGCCCGCCGTCTCCTTCAATCTACTGGCGAGCTTGGCCGGGGCCTGTGGTGTCGCGGTGGCTTTGGCGGCGCTCGCCCTCCTTCCCGCCTTCGTCAAGTTCGTGCGGGCCGGAGGCTGGCCGGCGATCAGGCGGCGAGTGAAGTGGGCCGTGATTGCCACATTGGCAACCGCTGCAGTCGTCGGGGGCTTGGCCGTCTGGGCCAGCCATCTCACCAATCACCAACGCAACACGGGCTTCGGGTGGTACCAGCTCCTCTTCGTGGTCGCTGCGTTCCTTTTCGCCGCCGCAGTTGCCGGCTGGTCGGTAGCCGCCGTCGCCGTCACCTGTCGTCTTACCATCGGGTCCGGCCAACTCAAGGTCGGTGGGTCGCTGGCTGTCTTGGTGGGGGCGTGCATGCCCTTGATGACTGGGGCGGCGGCGCTCTGGTGGGGGTCGATGGCGACGACTGCTCCCTGGTTCCTGGCCGGCACCCCGATGGGGAGCTCCCCCTCGCCCTGGGCCGCCAACCTCCTGGGCGTACTCATTGTGATGACGATCGCCTCGGGCATCGGGATGCTCGGCGTGCTCCGGGTCATCCGTTCGATGCGAGCCCTTTCGATGTCTCAATGACCCCGGACCCCGATGGGCCGGAGGACTCTGGCCACCATCGTCTATGGGAGTGCGTAGGAAATGACATTGCGAACGAAATTCACGGACATCATGGGAATCGACAACCCGATGGCGTCGGCTCCGATGGGTGGGTCGGCCGGAGGTGCGTTGGCGGCCGCCGTGTCCAACGGCGGTGGCCTCGGTCTCATCGGTGGAGGGCGAAGCGACTTCGAATGGATCGGGCCACAAATCGAATGTGCGACCAGCCACACACGCAAGCCCTGGGGGATCGGATTCCTTAGCTGGGCCTTGCTGTCGGAGACGCTGCATCACGCGTTGGAGTTCGGCCCGAGTGCCGTCATGCTCTCCTTCGGCGATCCCACTGCATTCGCCCCGGTTGTTCGCGCGTCCGAAGCCAAGCTGATCGTGCAGGTTGTGAACTTGGATGAAGCGCGTGTCGCCGTCGACGTAGGAGCCGATGTCATCGTCGCCCAGGGGATGGAAGCGGGTGGCCACGGCGGCACTCGGGCCACCCTTCCCTTCGTACCCGCAGTGGTTGATCTGGTCAGTCCGACTCCCGTGCTGGCCGCCGGCGGAATTGCCGATGGTCGAGGACTCGCAGCCGCACTGAGTCTTGGTGCGGCCGGGGCTCTGATCGGTACGAGATTCAACACATGTGAGGAAGCCCTCGTCGATTCCGAAGTCATCAAGGCAGTGCTCAACGGCCACGGTGAGGACACCGAGCGCAGCGGCGTGTTCGACATTGCGCGAGGCGTTGCGTGGCCGGCCCCCTACACCGGCAGGACGATTCGAAACGAGTTTCTCGACCAATGGCGCGGCCGTGAGGTCGAACTCATGGCCGATGCGGCGGCGAGGGCCGAATACCGTAAGGCGGAACAACGCGGTGATATGCGGGTCGTTCCCGTCTGGGCCGGCGAGGCCATTGATCTGATCACCGAATCTCTTTCTGCCACTGACCTGGTCCGAACCATGGTTTCGGATGCCGAAGAGCTGCTGCGCCGGATTCTCAACCAGACGTAAGGGCTGACCTTGGCTCATAGTGATTCGACCTCTGGAGCGATACCCGACACGGGGCACACTGGCACTCGCCGTAACGGGGTTCGTCATCGCCGAGAAATGCAGCGATCAACTCTGCGTGTATGTCGGCCGTGATCATTCGATGTCCTTTCGGCTGAGTGCCGCCACGCGTCAGGGGCTCGGAGGAGAACTCTCAGAGCCTTTCCACCGTAGGAAACAACGGGCTCCCGCACCAGAGGAATAAGTCCCGCGCCGCACCGGGCACAAAGGCCTATACGCCATGACCCACCCGTGCTCGCTGAATGAGGCGAGAGCGCCTCAGGAGAATCGATCGTCGTCGGTGACGTCCGCCATCGCTCCGGGTGGCATTGCGAGTCGCTCATCATCGATACCCAGTGCCGCCTCAGTAAGCACAAGACCAGCGAGAGGTCCGTGGAGGTCGTCTGCGGCCAAACTTCTTATCGGATGTCATCCGCCTCACTCGCAGGCGGGTGTCCCTCAAACCCGCGATTCATCCGAGCTATCGCAGTGCCGGTCGGCGATCTCCTTTGCCCGGTGTTACTCCTGGTTCGTTGTCCTCTAATGAGGCTCGAGAAGTCAGGCGTTACGCGTGGGCCTTGGCACGCCGCCGTAGCGCTCGAGCAATACAGGCGATCCCAAGCACCATGAGCAGGAAGAAGCCGACCAGGAATACAGCCCATGCCACATTGGACACGTCGTTGCGAAGCCCGTGTTGGTTGCCTCCTCCGTACGCGATATTCGCAATGAGGAAAAGCACGATGTCTGTCACGGCAAGAATGATCAAGTTCCGAACCTTTGTCACCTGGCCAAATTTCCCCGAGAGTTCGCCACTCATTGAGTCTCCTCCTCTATTCCTTTTCGAATCAAGCATGCGGCCAGTGCAGGGAGGTTCCAAGGGTGATACCCGACCATCGGCGATGGTGCTACCACTACCGACCGACGGAGGGGCATGTTGGTCTCGACACCCAAGCTCGTGCGGGCCGCGGACCGCACCGTTCGCCATCACAACTTGGCGCTCCCGCCCAGGTGTGCGGTCAGGCAAACGCATGGCCGGCCCGCCCACCATCGCCGGTGGGCGCGGCCATGAGTTGGCCATTCCGGCGGGGGTCGTCCGCGGGACATCGAACGTATGTTCGACTAATCTCCAGGCGTGATGCCGCGAGCGAGTGGGGCGACGATCCTTCACGCCGACCTGGACGCCTTCTACGCGTCCGTCGAGCAACTCTTGGACCCGTCCCTCCGGGAACGGCCCATCGCCGTGGGCGGCAGCGTGGTGCTGGCGGCATCCTACGAGGCCAGGGCCTATGGCGTCCGGGCCGGCATGCCCGGCTGGCGGGCGCGCCAGCTGTGCGGCGACCTCCTCTTCGTCGGCGGTCACTTCCGCCACTACCAACGATTCGGCGACGAGGTGGTGTCGGTATTCCATGACTTCACCCCTCGAGTCGAGCGGGTGTCGATAGACGAGGCCTTCCTCGACGTCGCAGGCGCCGTCCACCTTTTCGGAACGCCGAGTGAAATCGCGGCTGCCCTCCGCCGAAGGGTGCGAGAGGAGATCGGTCTGCCGTTGTCGGTTGGCGTGGCCCGCACCAAACACCTCGCCAAGGTGGCGTCGCAGGTGGCCAAGCCTGACGGCCTCGTAGCGGTCGACCCGGCAGACGAGCGTGCCTTCCTCGACCCCCTCCCCATCGGACTGATATGGGGTGTCGGGCCGACGACAGAACGACGCCTGCACGAGGCCGGCATCCATACCATCGGCCAGCTCGCCGACACGGGAAGTCCGATCCTGAGCAGGCTGCTCGGGCAGGCGACCGGTGCCAAGTTGTCGGCGCTTTCCGCCAACATCGACGCCCGCACGGTGCAGACGCCAGCCCGGTCCAAATCCATGGGCGCCCAGGCCGCTCTGGGACGGCGCCAGGCCACTCCAGAGCTGATCCGCGAGACGCTGGGCTACCTGGTTGACCGAGTGGGCGGTCGCCTCAGAAAGGCAGATCTGGCCGGACGGACGGTGACCGTAAGGGTCCGCTTCGTCCATCTGCGTTCAGTGACCCGGTCGACCACGCTGCCCGTTGCCACGTCGACGACCCTGACGCTGACCGAGGTGGCCGAGCAACTAGCCCGGTCAGCGATCAGCGACAACCATGGAGAACGGGAGATCACCCTTCTGGCCGTGTCGGTCTCCAATCTGTGCCCGGAACATTCATTGCAGCTCGAGCTGCCTTTCGATCTTCCCGGCGGACCGCTGTCCAAGGGCAACCGACGAAGGTCCGAGGTCGAATCCTGCAGATGGGGAGTAGACCGGTCGATCGACGCGATCCGCGAGAAATTCGGGCGAACTGCCGTTGGCTACGCCACAGCCGTATTTTCCGGTGCGGACCGGGTTCCCGAGGAGTTCCGGGAGCTGGCAGAACGGGCGCCGGGCGACAGTCAAGAATGGGACTGAGGCGTGTCCGGCAAGATGGAGAGCGTGGATCTCGACTCTATTGCCGGGAAGCTGTACGGGATGTCGCCCGACGCGTTCACCTCCACACGATCCGCCGAAGTGCGCGCGGCAAGAAGTGCGGGCAATCGCGAGCTGGCGGCCGCCGTCGCAAAGTTGCGCCGTCCTACAGTTGGAGCGTGGCTGGCGAATCAGCTGGCGAGGGAGCGCAAGGACGAACTAGAGGCCCTCCTTGACCTCGGGACCTCCATGCGCAGGGCACAAGAGGCCGGAGATGGGCCCGAACTGCGCCTCCTGACCCGGCAACGTCGTCAAATGGTGGCGGGCCTCGTTTCGGAAGCGAGGAAACTGGCCCGCACACGGGATCAACCACTCAGCGAGAACAGCACACGCGAACTCGAAAATACGCTCGAGGCCGGAGTCGCCACTGCCGATGCCGCGAACGCCCTCCGCTCAGGACGCCTCAATGTCGGCCTGACCTACTCCGGCTTTGGGCCGCTGGACCTGGGTGCATCCCTCACCACCGAGTCGTCGACAAGAACAGGCCAGCGGCAGAGCTCCGCGCCAGGTTCGGCCGAAAACCCGAAGACGCGTACACAGCTTTCGCCCCCGGGTAAGGGCCGGTCGCGACCAGAGGGACCGAAGAATGTGCGCCCACAACCGAAAGATGACTGGTCAAGGCTCAAACTCGACTTGGTGCAGGCTGAACGAACGGTCAAGAGCGCCGAAGATGTGGTCATAGGGACGCAGCAGGAGACGAATGAAGTCCAAACGGAATGCCACGCGCTCAAGGTCGAAGTCGTTGATGCAGAACGTCACCTACGTGACACAAAGAAAAGGTTAGAGGACGCCGAGCGCCGGCTGGTCGAAGCGAAGCAAGCGAACAAAATCGCAAAAAAGGACGTGATTCGTGCCAAGAGCCAGCGAAATAAGGCTCAAACATTGCTGGGTAAAGCAATGTCGGGTGAGAGCTGAAGGCTGAGCACACCCACTCACATCGTGCGCAACGCATCCGTGGGCGAAAGGCGAGCGGCCCGCATCGAAGGGTACGGACCTGCGATGGCGTCGATGGGGCAGCGCACACGCCTCCGTAGAGGGCAACGGCGGGGATGTGCACCGACCAGTGTTGGCTCACCGCGTAGATGGCAGTGGCCGCCGCACCCTCCCTGACGGAGGACTCTCCGTCACCGTCACGTTTCCTCCGCTCGCCAGTCCAGCTACCAGTCCCAAGAACAGCCCACGAACTCGACACCACGCAGCCAGCTACCAGTAGCGCCCCAGTTTGCGAGCACTGATTGCGTTACACCATTGAGGAACTCCTGCCGGCGCTGCTCACAATTGCACACGCAATGACGCTCGATGGCGACGACATGTGGTCGAGTGTTTCGGCCAGAGTGTGCATCGTATAGCAGCGGATCGCGCAGAACAAAGGGACTTTGTGCCCTATCCGGTGCGTGGTTGCTCCGGTCATCGTTGTGTTAGGAACGAGAGCCGAGCCGCGAGGGTCGTTGCTTCTCGATGGAGGGTGTGTCGGCATGGCCTTATGCAGAAGCGTTCCCAAGGAATTGTAGGTGGTCCTCCTCGCTTGCTCCGCGCCCGTGGCCGACGGGATCCTGACCGCAAAGGCCGACCGTGCTGTTACATGAGTTCAACCTTGACGCCCTGTTCGTTCTTTGCTTTGTGCAACTGGTCCTCATCCCGGTCGTACGCGCGTCTGGGCGTGACGGCTCCATAACCTCGGGGCGTGTCCTGGCCCGATGTTCGCCAGTCGATCACGACCCAATGCCCCCTCTGTATCAATGATCGGGCTCCCGGGTCACCTTGGCGTTGCCGGGCGCGCGCGGCGCCGCCGTGCTCGCGGGACGCTGGCCATGGCGACCGTGCTGCTTGCCATGGCAACGACGATGATTTCACCTCAGGCGGCAAGGGCGGGCAGCCCGCCCGGCACCCTCACTGCCGGGGCTGAACTCACGTCCGGACAGTCGATCACCACGCCCGGAGGGGCCTACCGCCTGACCATGCAAGGCGACGGCAACCTGGTCGAGTACAACTCGTCCGGAACAGCGCTGTGGGCTTCGGGCACCAGCGGGAACTCCGGGGCCTACGTGACGATGCAGTCCGACGGCAACCTGGTGCTCTACAGCTCCTCGACCAAGGCGTTGTGGGCCTCGGGCACCAACGGGAACCCCGGGGCCTCCCTCGTCCTCCGTGACGACGGCAACCTGGTCGTCGACTCGGCCACCGGCATTCCTTTGTGGGCGCCTACGGGCCTGTTGGTTCCGGGGGCCGCGCTCAGCACCGGACAGTCGATGACCACGCCCGGGGGGGCCTACCGGCTGACCATGCAGGGCGACGGCAACCTGGTCGAGTACAACTCGTCGGGAACAGCGCTGTGGGCCACGGGCACCGGCGGTGACAGTGGTGACCATCTGAGCATGCAGGGCGACGGCAACCTGGTGCTCTACAGCTCCACCGGAACCGTGCTGTGGGCCACGGGCACCGGCGGGAACCCCGGGGCCTCCCTCGTGCTCGGTGACGACGGCAACCTGGTCGTCGACTCGGCCACCGGCACCGTGTTGTGGGCGCCGACGGGAATCCTCGGCCCCGGGGCCGAGCTCAGCACCGGACAGTCGATCACCACGCCCGGCGGGGCCTACAGCTTGACCATGCAGGGCGACGGCAACCTGGTGGAGTACAACGCGTCGGAAACCGCGCTGTGGGCCACGGGCACCGGCGGTGACAGTGGTGACCATCTGAGCATGCAGGGCGACGGCAACCTGGTGCTCTACAGCTCCACCGGCTCAGCGCTGTGGGCCTCGGGCACCAGCGCGCACCCCGGGGCCTCCCTCGTCCTCGGTGACGACGGCAACCTGGTCGTCGACTCGGCCGCCGGCACCCCGCTGTGGGCGCCCACGGGACTCTTGGTCCCCGGGGCCGAGCTTACGTCCGGACAGTCGATCACCACCCCCGGCGGGGCTTACCGCCTCACCATGCAGTCCGACGGCAACCTGGTCGAGTACAGCGCCTCGGCAACACCGCTGTGGGCTTCGGGCACCAGTGGTGACGGCGGGGACCACCTGACCATGCAGGGCGACGGCAACCTGGTGCTCTACAGCTCCTCGGCAACACCGCTGTGGGCTTCGGGCACCAGCGGGAACTCAGGGGCCTACCTCGTCCTCGGTGACAACGGCACCTTGGTCGTCGACTCGGCCGCCGGCGCCGCACTGTGGACCTCGCTCCCGTCTTCGGGCCCTTCGGGGCCATATTCGATTCCTTCGCCGGTGTCGGGCGGGTGGCAACTCAACGGGTCGGCGCAGCTCAACACGGGCTCCTCGCCGGCCAACTTGGAGCTGACCCCGGCCGTCAACTGGGAGGTGGGCTCGGCGTTCTGGCCGGTTCCGGTGCCCGGAGTGGGTGCCACCGTTTCGTTCGACGCATTCATCGGATCGGGCTCGGGGGCTGACGGGCTTGCATTGACCCTGGCCGACGCAAGTGTCACCTCGCCCACCGCGCTGGGAGTCAACGGGGGCGGTTTGGGCTTCTCGGGAATCACCGGCATCGCGGTGTCGATGGACACGTGGCAGAACGCGGTCAACCCGTCGGACAACTTCGTGGGCATCGCCACCGGAGGAGTGCCCGGGGCGGGGCAAGAGTTGAACTATGTGCAGACCAACACGTCGATCCCCGCGCTGCGCAACACGGTTAACCATTTCGTGGTGACGACCTCGTCGACCGGTATCACGGTGACCATGGACGGGGCGGAGGTGCTCAACTACGCGACGAGCCTGCCGCCGTACGTGTTGGTCGGGTTCACGGGTGGAACCGGAGGGTTCAACGACGTGCACCAGGTCCAAAACGTGGTCATTACGACCGGGTCGCCGGCGCTCGAGCCCACGGTGACCAGCATCAGCCCGAACTCGGGTTCGACCACGGCTGGCACGTCGGTCACCATCACCGGCACCAACTTCACCGGCGCCAGCAGCGTCGACTTCGGCACCACGGCCGCTGCCTTCACCGTCAAAAGCGCCACCAGCATCACGGCCACGGCGCCGACCGGCACCGGCATCGGCCCCGTGGACGTGACGGTCACCGCCCCAGGGGGCACGAGCGCCACGAGCGCGGCCGACCAGTTCACGTATACGCCGGCACCCGCCCCAACCGTCACCGGGGTCAGCCCGACCTCGGGACAGAGCACGGGTACGACGAGCGTGACGGTCACCGGCACGACCTTCACCGGCGCCACCGCAGTCGATTTCGGGGCGAACCCCGCCACGTTCACCGTCAACAGTGCCACCAGCATCACGGCGACAGCGCCCGCCGGCACCGTTGGCACCGTCGACGTCACCGTCACCACACCCGGGGGCACGAGCGCCACCGGCACCGCCGACCACTACACCTACACGGTGCCGCCAGCACCGACGGTCACGGGGCTGAGCCCGAGCTCAGGGCAGAGCACGGGTACGACGAGCGTGACGCTCACGGGGACCAACTTCACCGGTGCCACGGCCGTGAAGTTCGGCACGGCGGCCGCCAGCTTTACCGTCACCAGCTCGACCACTATCGCCGCCACTGCGCCCCCAGGCACGCTCGGAACCGTCGACATCACCGTCACGACCCCAGGGGGCACCAGCGCCACCAACGCCAATGACAAGTACACCTACACTCAGCCACCCGTACCCACCGTGACCGCCGTCAGTCCGACCTCGGGGGTGAGCACAGGCACCGCCCTCGTCACGATCACGGGGACCGGTTTTGTCGGCGCCACTGCAGTGAAATTCGGCACCGCCGTCGCGACCTTCAGCGTCAACAGCTCGACCACCATCACCGCCACGGCTCCCGCGGGCACCGGCACCGTGAACGTGACCGTCACCACTCCGGGCGGCACGAGCGCCACCGGCACCGCCGACCAGTACACCTACATCCCCCCGCCCTCTCCCACTTTCACGGGAGTGAGTCCAAGCTCGGGACCGAGCGGCACCTTGGTGACCATCACCGGGACGAACTTCACCGGCGCGACCGTCGTGGACTTTGGAGCGGGGAACCCGGCGACGACGTTCGCCGCCAACAACGCCACGACTGTCACCGCCATCGCGCCCAGCGGCACCGGCACCGTGAACGTGACCGTCACCACCCCGGGCGGCACGAGCGCCACGAGCGCGGCCGACCAGTTCACCTACACCACAGGAACATCCCCGTACCTGGCCCCATCGCCCATGGCGGGGGGTTGGCAACTGAACGGTACCGCCCAGCTCAACAGCACCGGCTCGCCCCCCAACCTGGAGCTGACGTCCGCCACCAGCTACCAAGCGGGCTCTGCCTTCGATCCCGTCCCGGTCGGTTCGGTCGGCATCACTGCCTCCTTCGACGCCTTCATCGGTGGCGGCTCCGGCGCCGACGGGCTCACCTTCACCCTGGCCGACGCCGGTTCCGCCCAGCCCACCGCCCTCGGCGTGAACGGCGGCGGTGAGGGCTTCTCCGGCATCAACGGGACCGCCGTGTCCTTCGACACCTGGCAGAACGCGGTCAACCCGTCGGACAACTTCATCGGTATCGCCACCGGTCCCATTCCCGGCGCTGCGAATGAATTGAACTACGTGGCCACCAACACCTCGATCCCGGCGCTGCAGAACGCCACGCACCACTTCGTGGTGACGACGACCTCAGCAGGCATCACCGTCACCATGGACGGCACCCAGGTGCTCAATTACGCGGACACCGACCTGCCGCCCTATGTGCTGCTCGGGTTCACCGGAGGGACCGGAGGCTTCAACGACATCCACCAGGTCCAGAACGTGGTCATCACGGCCACGGGTTATCCACCCCCGGCGCCCACCGTGACGGGAGTAAGCCCTGACGTGGGGCCGAGCTCGGGCGACTCCTCGGTCACCCTCACCGGCACAAACCTCTCCGGTGTCACCGAGATCAACTTCGGGCCCAACAACCCGGTCGACACGTACGCCGTCACCAGTCCCACGACCATTGTCGCCACGAGCCCCACCGGCACGGGCACCGTCGACGTGACCGTCACCACCCCGGGTGGCACGAGCGCCACCAATCCCGGCGACCAGTTCACGTACGTCTCGGGTCCGCCCGTCATCACGAGCGTGAGTCCGAACTCGGGACCGGTCACGGGCGGGACCACGGTCACGATCACCGGCACCGGCTTCGCCGACGCCAACGCCGTCGACTTCGGGACGGCCAACGTGGCGACGCAGTGGACCATCGTCAACTTCACCACCATCGTCGCCACGGCGCCCGACGGGCAGCTCGGTCCCTACGACATCCAGGTTTCCAATCCCTCGGGCACCAGCACTCCGGTCGCCGCCGACGTGTACACCTACACGACACCACCTGTGCCCACCGTCTCGGGAGTAAGCCCCGTTACGGGACCGAGTACGGGAGGGACCACGGTCACGATCACCGGCGTGGGGCTGACGGGCGCCTCGAGTGTCGACTTTGGGCCCGGTAACCCGTCCGCCGTCTACACGGTCAACAGCGACACCAGCATCACCGCCACGGCCCCCGCCGGAACGCTGGGCAACACCGTCGACATCACCGTCACCACCGCCGGGGGTACCAGTGCCACCACTGCCGCCGACCGGTTCACCTACACAGCACCTCTGGCGCCCACGGTCACCGGGCTGAGCCCGGGGTCGGGAACCAACGGCACGCAGGTCACGATCACAGGGACGAACTTCACCGGCGCCAGCGCGGTGAACTTCGGGACGGCGGCGGCGACGTTCACCGTGAGCACTTCGACGACCATTTATGCCAACGCCCCGACCGGAACGCTGGGCAACACCGTCAACGTCACCGTCACCACCGCCGGGGGCACCAGTGCCACCAGTGCCGCCGACCACTACACCTATGCGACGCCGCCGGCTCCCACCGTGACGGGACTGAGCCTCAATTCAGGATTCGCCACCTACTCGATAGTCGTGACCGGCACGAATTTCACCGGCGCCAGTGCGGTCAATTTCGGGAGCACCGCTTCGACGTTCACCGTCACCAGTTCCACCTCCATCACGGCCACCGTACCCACCGGTACCGGCACCGTCGACGTGACGGTGGTCACCCCGGGGGGCACGAGCGCCACGAGCCCCGCCGACCAGTTCACGTACAGCACGGGCACAGCCCCGCCGACGATGGTCGCCACGTACCGCGGCGATCCCGGCCGAAGCGGTTACTACCCGTCCCAGACGGGCGTGACCACGGCCAACGCGGCCACGCTCAAGCCGCTGTGGACGGACACCAGTGGGAGCGTCGGCGCGTACAGCCAGCCGATCGTGGCCAACAACATGCTGTACTGGGGGGACTGGAACGGCTACGAGCACGGGACGTCGCTCTCGGGCACCGACGTCTGGTCGACGTTCCTCGGTATCTTCCCGAACGGGTGCAATCCCAGCCAGGCAGGGCCGAGTGGAGCGGCCACCGCCGCCATGATGGGCAGTACTCCGGTGGTCTACGTGCCCGGAGGGGCTGACACCTTCTATGCGTTGAACGCCCTCACCGGGGCGATCATCTGGCAGACGAGCCTTGGCTCTCCCTCCGTGGGGGACATGCTCTGGGACTCACCCGTTCTCTACGACGGGAACGTGTACGAGGGCGTGTCCTCGTTCGGTGACTGCCCGCTCGTGCAGGGGCAACTGGTGGAGATGAACGCCAACACCGGCGCCATCGAGCACGTTGCCGACACGGTGCCCGACGGCTGCGCCGGCGGTGGGATCTGGTCCTCCCCGGCCCTCGACACGGGCAACGGCACCATCTACGTCACGACCGCGACGCCGAACGGCTGTGGCACGCCCGAACTGTCTCCCGCCATAATCCAACTGTCGGCCAGCAATCTGACCATCCTGTCGAGCTGGACGATACCCCCGTCTCAACTGTTCGACGATCCGGACTTCGGCTCGACCCCAACCCTGTTCACGGCCACCATCAACGGCCAGTTGCAGCAGCTGGTCGGCGCCGTCAACAAGAACGGCATCTTCTACGCCTGGAACCGGAACGACCTCGCCGCCGGTCCGGTGTGGCAGACGAGGATCGCGGACCCCGCCGGCGGGCCCCTCTCCATCGTTTCGGCCTCGTGGGACGGGACCACGCTGTACACGGGAGGCGGCAACACCATCATCAACGGCACGAGTTGCTACGAGAACCTCTCCGCCCTCAACCCGGCGACCGGCGCCTTCATCTGGCGAGACTGCATTCAAGGCAGCATGACCTCGGGCATCACCGAGGTCCCCGGGCTGCTCATCATGGGCTACGGCGCGACCGGCGAGGTCGACTTCATCAACGCCAAGAACGGCAACATCGTGTACCAGTACTCGCCCGTGGCCGCCGTGGAAGGTGAGACCACGGTGTGGAACGGGGTCGTCTACGTGCCGCTCACTAACGGGACTCTCCTCGCCCTCGGCCAGTAGCCGACTAGCGCACTTTCGCTTGGCGAAACGCGCTCGACACCGGGTTATAGCCCTGGCCGCTTGCCGTGGCCTGCAGCGAAATGGTCTGTCCCAACAGAGTGACGGGGAGCGTGTACTTGAAGGCCGCCTTGCCCTTGATCGCTTCCGCGCTACCAAGCACGTGATGGGTCAGCGTGGCGTAATTGTCCTTCCACAACCCGTAGAGATCAACGATCAACCGCCGACTCGTCACCGGACGACCTTGTGGTGTGCGGACGCTGACACTGAAGGTGCCTGACGCTTTCAGATCGGCCGAATTGGGGAGGACGAGTACGATCTCTTGCGTAATTGAGACGAAGAATCTGGAGGACTGACACGTCGGCACATTGGCACACACGATCTCGACCGGGTATGTCCCGCGTCGTGCTGCGGTGAATCCAATGACGGCGCTCAGCCGGCCTTGCACAAGGGGACTCTTCTTGTGGAGAGTCGCGTCATCAGTTCCTGCGGGAAACACTTTGGCGTCGAAGCCGGTCGCTCCCGGACTCGCCGTCCCATTGAGCGAGAAATAGTCACCCGGAGTCAGGCTCACCTTCCAAAACTCGATGTGGCCGCGGCCCGTCTGAACCACTCGGTAAGGCGACACGCGGCTGCTCAGCACGGGAGCGTTGGCTATCGGTGTCCCGGTGGCAGTTGCGGCGCCGGAGGAAAGAGCGCAGGAAGCGCCGATCAAGGCCGCCGCTATGAAGACAGATCTCCTCACTTGCCTCCCACCTTAACGGCCGATACGGCAAAAACCGTGGAGGGGTCCGGCCCCGGGGGTGGGCGAAATCCGACCAACGCTCAGAAGCCAGTGGCCGCGACGATCGCGCTGTTCAGTCGAATACCGGCCATGGAGCCGTCGAAGGGCGCATCACCGAACGTGTCCACGCTGCCGTTCCCTGACGCGACCCAATATCCACTGTCATCGGATGTTGCGAAGATGGCACTTGCCGGGTTTGCCCCTCCGAAGGAGGTGGCGTTGCCGAGTTTCCCCGCGTCCCCATAACCGAAGACATCTCCATTGGCGAGGAGTATCCAGTAGCCGGCACCATCAGAGGTTCGAACGGCGGAGGTCACCGTGGACCCTTGACTGCCCGGCGCACCAAGATAGGGCGCGTCGCCGAACGTGTAGACGTTCCCGGTCGCAGTCACGAGCCAGTAACCCCGTCCGCTGGCATCGGGCATGACCGCCACAGCTGTACCCGAGCACCCACCGGCGAGGCTCGGGCACGATCCCTCGAATTGTGCGTCCCCGAACGCGAAGATGCCGCCGTCGGCACCCACCATGAAGTAGCCGCCATCGTCGTATGAGGGGACCATTCCGACGATCGGCGCATTCAGTTCCTTCGGCGCGCCCGATCCGGCCGGTGAGACGCCGAGGCCGGGGATGGACCCGTAGAAGGAAGCATCGCCGAAGGCGAAGACACCTCCGTCTGAGGCATCCAGCCAGTAGCCGCCGCGGTTGGCGGTGACGGTGATACCCACCACGGGCCGATTCAACTTCAGATTGCCGGTGGAACCGTAGAACTGGGCATTACCGAAAGTGAAAATGCCGCCGTCAGAACCCACCAGCCAGTAGCCGTGAGGAGCAGGAGCAGGAGCGGGAGCAGGAGCAGGAGCAGGAGCGGGAGTAGGAGTGGGAGCAGGAGTAGGAGCAGGAGCGGGAGTAGGAGTGGGAGCAGGAGTAGGAGCAGCGCCGCTGCCGGAGGCGATGGCCAGCGTTTGCGAATTCGCAGCGTCATTGGCATTTTCCCATCCGACGGATTCGCAGGCGCTAGAGGAAGAGCACGACAAGCTCAACAACCGGTTGAGTGCGTTGCCGCTCGTTCCCTCGGGATTCGGTGTCGAATCGACCGACCATGCGCCATTGGAGAGGGCAAGAGCGAGTGAGGAGCTGACCTGGGGATATAACGGGGTGTTCAACGAGTAGCCCACCGCGACGCAGTCAGAGAGGTCCGTGCACGACACGTCGTAAAGGTACGAGTCCGTCCCCACGTTGGGGCTCGGCATGACGGTCCACGTACCGGCTGCATACGACTCGATTAGTGTGCTCCACTGCTCAGTATCGGGATTGCTGTAGTACTCGCCCACTGCGACGCATCCGGTTGTCGTACAGGAGATCCCGAGAAGATCGCTCTCTTGGCTGGGGACCACGTAGTTGCCAACGGACCAGGTACCTCCCGAAAGGTGTGCATAGACGGTGCCGACGGCCGTGCACGACGTCGCCGAAACGCACGAGACAGCGGAGAGGTCACCGGGCGCTCCGCCGCCGGTCGCGGTCGCGCTCCACGAGCCTCCCGCGTTCGATTCGATGAGGGTTTGTGTGTCAGCGTAACCACTCGACCCAACCGCTACACAGTTTGTCGGACTCGAGCAGGAAACTCCGTTCAGCACGTTGTCGTCCCCAGCGGGGTCAAAACTCGGAGTGATGCTCCACACTCCATCGGTCAACGTCTCGACGAGCGTCTGGTCGTTGTCGATATCGCCGTCGGAGGACGATGTACCGACGGCCACACATGCTCCGACGGCGGAACAAGAGACCGAATAGAGATAGTCGGCCGACGAATTCGTCGCGCCGGGGCTTGACACCTTCGTCCATGTGCCATTCGAAAGGGTCTCGATCAACGTCTGCGCGCTCGTGACGCTTTGTCCTGTGAAACCCACCGCCACGCATGATCCTGGCGCAGGGCAGGCGACACTGAGGAGCTCTTGGTCAGAGGACCCCGAACTCGGGGTCGGTTGCACCGTCCAAGTAGGCGCAGGCGTTGCGGCGGCAGTACCCGTGATGTCGACACACGCCCCTGCGAACGGCAGAATCATGGCAACGGCGACGACGGCAACCTTCGAAATGCCGTTTTGCGGCCTCGGTTCAGCTTCGCCCGCTACCCGGTACTTCGATCGTCGCACGTCGGCTCCTCCATTCGTGGTCGGAAGGGTAGCCTCGGTGTCGGCTCTGCAAATGATCCCTGAGAGCGATCGTGGCGCCGGGATGACCCGACTCGCCCACGATCTTCAAAGCGGCGAATGGGAGCGCCGCTTTGGCCATCTCGCTGCTTTGGACCATTTCGATGTTGGATACCGTCTGGTGGTGAGCTGGGCTTAACGCGTACGATCGCCGTTCTCGGTCCATGCGGCGTGAGTGAACAATTGCCAAACTTTGAGCGCTCGCCTGGTCTCGTTCATCCGTTTGACTTCCAGCTGACCCAAAAGGAGTTAACGACGTGTTGATTGACCCCCTCGACGAATACCCGATCCATCAGGTGCCGATGTCGATGGCCTACGTGGCAACGAGCGACCGCAACGCCTACGACCGCTGCATCTACCAGGGCCAGGATCACCGGGCCGAGTCGTTCTTCCTCACCGGACTGGGCGTCTACCCGAATGCCGGCATCACCGACGCTTTCTTCTCGGTCCGTCGGGGCGACCGCCAATGGTCCCTCCAGGTATCGGGGGTCCGCTCGGCGGACCGTATGGCGCAAGAAGTCGGACCGTACCGCATCGACGTAGTCGAGCCTCTTCGCCAGATCAGGGTGCGCAGCACCGATCCCGAGCTCAGCGCGGACCTTCTGTTCCGCGCGGAATACGAGCCTCTCCGTGAGCCCCAGCACGTCAAGCACGCATCACCCACCGGCAAGGTCTCTTTGGAAGGGTGCCGCTTCGCTCAGCTCGGAACGTGGGAAGGAACCCTGACCGTGGAGGGCGACACGATCGACATCGCACCCGAGAACTGGACGGCGACCAGGGATCGTTCGTGGGGGATCAGGCCGATCGGCGAGCCGGACCCGGCTGGCCGTCCCGCTCTCGGGGAGTCCCATGTGTGGTGGGTCTGGGTCCCTCTTCGTTTCGACGACTTCGCCGTTCACGTCATGGTGGATTCCGAACCCGACGGTTTCCGGACTGTCAACTATGCGGTTCGCAGCTGGCGCGGTCCGACCGGGCCAAAGCTCGAGCAACTCGGATGGCCCGAGATCGACATCGTCTATCGCCCCGGTACCCGGATCCCGGAACGGGCCACGCTCCACCTCCGGACGGTTGACCGCCGGTCGTTCCGGATAGATCTGGAGAGTCTCAGCGCGATCCCGCTCCATCTCGGTTGCGGCTACGGGAACGATCCGGAATGGAACCACGGTCGCTGGATGGGCGAGTCATGGCGCCGGCTCATCACTTTTGACTACCTCGACCCCGAGGTGCAGGCCCGCATGCCCTGGGGCGGGATCGACCATTTGGCCCGAGCGACCTGTGACGGGCAGAACGGCTACGGGATCTTCGAACACGGAACAGTTGGGCGGCACGATCCCACCGGGATGAAGGACCTCATGTCGGTGGCCCCCGTCTGATGGGTGTTGGCGCACCTCCAACGATGCTCTCACCAGGCTTTTCCTGGGCAAAGCATCCTTGGAGGTGGCGGGATTCGAACCCGCGTCCTCCGGAGTTTCAATAGGCCTTCTCCGAGCGCAGCCGGCATTGGATTGTCGGGGGCGGCATCACTGCCGGCGGTTGTGCCGCCCCGTAGCCAACGAAGATGTCCTCAGCAGTCAGTTGGTGTTGCCGCTGAGTAAGCCCTACTTGATGGCGCCCACGTTCCGATCCATAGGGCTGAGACCGGGTGGACGTCGCTACCTAAGCAGCGAGCGCGAGCTGAGGCTCGGCGTTTGTTTTTGGTTCCGGCTCTTTAACGTGGTTCCGGAGACCACGGCTCG
>Ga0182030_10004592_pt1 | contig 29435 bp, 22 predicted proteins | sample 812S3MmetaG_FD_121299 | JGI IMG/M metagenome (GOLD analysis project Ga0182030, IMG submission 121299) | Permafrost microbial communities from Stordalen Mire, Sweden - 812S3M metaG (Illumina Assembly) | ecosystem: Environmental > Terrestrial > Soil > Wetlands > Permafrost | place: Sweden...
ATAATCCAATATCCTGCGGCAGCGATCAGAACCGAAATGGTACCGAAAGCGCATTTCTCAAGAATTTTAGACTATTCATCCTGATTTGGCTGAAACCCGCATTCCAGGTTGGTGCGGAAGGTTGGAATTCGCCTAGCAGGGCCGCGGAAGCGCGATTTCGGAAACGAGACAGTCGAAGCAGTCGAAGCAGTCGAAGCAGTCGAGGCAGTCGAGGCAGTCGAGGGCAAAATCCGCCAGGCGGTATTGCAGCCGCTGCTAAACTTTGCGCTCGATGACATAAGCCGCGAGCCAGGTCAGCACTCGCGCCCGCTCGCCGAGGGGGACCAGCCGCTCGCAGGCGCGGGAATGCAGGTCGCGTGCCCGGATCTTGGCGGCTTCCAAACCCATTACGCTGGGATAGGTAGGTTTGGCGCGGGCCGCGTCGGCCCCGATGGTCTTGCCCAAGACCTCGAAATTGCCCTCGACATCCAGGATGTCGTCTTGAATCTGAAATGCCAGTCCGATGTCCTGGGAATACCCGTCGAGGGCCTCCCATTCGGTGTCGTTGATGCTGGGCGAGCAGGCCGCGGCCATGAGCACGCTGGCCCGAATGAGCGCGCCGGTCTTGAGCCTGTGCATCGCTTCGAGTTCTTGCAGTTGCAAACTACGGCCGACCGCCGATAGGTCTATGGCCTGACCTCCGGCCATGCCTTCGGTGCCGCTGGCGTCGGCCAATATGCGGATCATCTTGATCCGTGCCTCCGAGCTGACGCCTTGGGCACGATCGCGCGCCAGCAGAGAAAACGCCAGAACCTGCAGCGCGTCCCCGGCCAGTATGGCGGTCGCTTCATCGAAAGCACGATGGGTGGTAGGTTGACCGCGCCGCAGGTCATCATCGTCCATCGCAGGGAGGTCATCATGTACCAGCGAATATGAGTGAATCAGCTCAACCGCGGCCGCGGGCGCATCCAACGCGGCCGCAGGGATGTCCAGCGCCTCGCCGGTGCAATACACCAGCAGCGGCCGCAGTCGCTTACCGCCGCCGAGCACGGCGTAGCGTTGTGCGGCATGCAAGCGCTGTGGGATGAGCTCGGCGCTGGGCAGCACGGAATCCAAGACGGCTTGTACGCGCGATTGATACTCGCGCATCCGCGCCTCCGTCGCAGCCGCGTGCACGTCGATCTCAGCCAGCTTTGGTTTCTTCGGGAGAGAATTCTTCAACCGCAGGTTCACCTGCCTTTTTCAACAAGATCTCCACTTTCTGCTCGGCTTGCTTCAGCGCCGTTTGACAGGCGCGAGTCAGCATTACGCCGCGCTCGAAAGCAGCCAGAGACTCCTCCAGCGGCAAGTCCCCTTGCTCCAGGCGCTCGACCAACTCCTCAAGGTCGCGCATCGCCACTTCGAAGTCCGGCGACGCGTCTTTCGCTGCTTTTTGCGTGGGCATGGCAGAACGGTACACATGCCTTTCCGTCGGGTCAAACAAGCTTGACGGGGGGCCGCAGGGGCAAAGCGCGATTGGCCGATGGCCGCGAGGAGGAACATGATCAAGTCGTGAGCCGCGTCACAGCCGTATGGGTCGCGTTGCAACCGGTTTTGGGTACCATGGCGCGTGAGCATTCATATGGCAACTTCAATCAAATCAACCATGGCGCGCGCACTGATCTGCGCTGTCATATTGGGCGCGGCGGCGTGTAGTCCCCGCAAGATTCAGCCCCTGACCGTGTCCGACTTCATGGAGGACAGGGTCAAACTCGACGGCGTGATTCTGAAGTGCAACCAAGATCCGGGCCGGGCACGCGGCGATTCGGACTGCTTGAACGCACGCATCGCGATCGAGCGGCTCGACAGCCAGAACGAGGCGGCACGCGAGGCCAAGCGGGCGGAAGATTTCGAGCGCAGCCGCGAACAATTGCGTTCGATGCAAGACAAGCAGCGGCAGGAGCAAGAGGCCAAGGCCAAGGTCGATGCTTATCATCTACCGATGGTGCCGGTCGAGCCAAGTCCAGCGCCCAAAGATCCTCAGTCGCCCATCGTCGGTCAGACCAGCCACTAGCGCAGAACGGCGAATAGCGCGGACGTTTCAGCCTTGCGGGGCGCGCAGGTCACCAGAATTCTGCGCGAGCCACGTTTTGAGCCGCTCCAAGCTCAACGCGGGTGAGAATAGATAGCCTTGCGCGGTATCACAGCCCATTGCCGCCAGCGCGTCGAATGTCGCGCGGTTTTCGACGCCTTCGGCCACGACCTCGAGCTTGAAATGGCGGGCCAATTCGATGATGGTGCGGACGATTTGCTGATCCGACGCGTCGGTGGCCATGTTCATCACGAACGACTTGTCGATTTTCAGTTCGTCGGCCGGGATTTTCTTGAAGTAGCTGAGCGATGAATAACCGGTGCCGAAGTCATCGATCGAGACGCGCAAACCCATGTCGCGCAATTTCTTCAAACGCGTGGTTGCCTGCACGAAGTCGGCGATCAGGCCTCCCTCGGTCACCTCGAGCGTGACCTGACGCTGCTTGATGCCCCACGTCGAAACCGCGGTGCGGATCATGTCGACGAACTCGCGGTCATGCAACATACGGGGGGTGATATTGACCGCGACCGACAGTCCCGCGCACTCCGCCGACATACGCATGGAGTTGCTGAGCGAATACCAGGTCGTGTTCTGAATCAGGCCTGCTTCTTCCGCCAGCGGTATGAACACGTCGGGCGTCGCGATCGGTTTGCCGTCTTCGTTGAGCCAGCGCATCAACGACTCGACGCCTACCGGACGCCCGGTCGACATGCTGATTTTTGGCTGGTAGTAAACGGAAAGTTCGCCGTTTTCCAGCGCGTGGGCGTAGGCAGCGCCAAGTGCCCAGGGCTCGAGTAATTCCGTGCGGCAATCCGCATCGTAGACCACGACGCGCACCGTTCGATTGCGCGAGGCCTCGGCCGCCAATTGTGCCTGCCGCAGCAATGCTTCCGGTTCGGTGGCCTGCGAGGGAAATAATGCGACGCCGACGCTCAGTTGCGGTTTTACGCCGAGTTCGGCGCTGTTGAAGATATCTTCTGCCGTTCGCAACAGCTTCTCCCCGGCGAGCACGGCATGACCGTTGTTGCGAATGTCGCGCACGACGGCGCAGAAGCTGCCATCGCCCAGTCTCATGACATAGCCAGCCTTGCCGAGAGCTAGATTGAAGGCGTCGAATAACGCCTGCAGCAAGGAGCCGCTCTCGGCAAATCCGAGGCGTGCTTGAAACTTGGATATTGAGGGCAGATCGATCAGCAATATGCCGATCGAGGGCGATCCCTTCATGTCACGCCCGAGTGCCAGCAGCACGTGTTGGTAGGAAGAGCAATCCGCGCCCGACGCATGCAGCGGCGCGGCGTTCAGAGAAAGAACTCCGTCGGGTCGACGCCGTGCGCGCCGGGTTCCAAGCCCTGAGTGATCCACAAGGCGGGATTTCCATTCTCATTATCCTTGGTGAACAACTGCAGATCGATCGCAGGGAATTGCTCGCGGACTTGCTTTTCCGCATCCAAGATCAGCATGACCTCGGGTCGCAGCCGGCGGAATCGATTTTGTGCGATCACGATGCCGACCTCGCCGCTGTTCAATTCGACCAGTGTGCCGGTGGGGAATACGCCGACCGCTTGAATGAACAGTTCGATCAGTTCGGGCTGAAACCAGGTCTTGCCCAGTTTTTTCAGCTCGCGCACGGCATCGTAAGTCGACTTGCCTTTCGCATAGCAGCGTTCCGAGGTCATGGCATCGTAACAATCGACGATGGCCGCGATGCGTCCCGCCAAAGGGATCGAATCGCCGCTTAGTTTGTTGGGATAGCCGGATCCGTCGGTGCGTTCATGATGGGTGCGGACCATGGTTTTCATGCAGGCGTCGGCGCGCGGATCTTCCTCGAGAATTTCCATGCCCATTTCCACATGCCGCAGCAACTGCTGCCACTCGGATGCGTCGGGCGTCCGCGGCTTCTGCAGCAGCTTGGTAGGTAGCTTCGTCTTGCCGATGTCCAGCAACATGGCGCCCATGCCGATCGAGCGCAATGTGGTCTTATCCAGCCCCAAATGGCGCCCGAAGGCGAGCGCCCATACGGATGCGGCCAGAGAGTGACTGTATAAATAGTCGTCCTTGACCTTCATCCGGGCCAGCCAGCCCATCGCTTCGCGATTGCGAAAAATACTGTCGACCATCGAGTCAACGGCACCTTCCATCAGCTGCACATCGAGTCCGCCGCCGCGCTTCAAACGATCGAAGATCTTGGCGACCGTTTCGCGGGCCTGGCCGTATGCACCCTTGGCGGAGAGCAATTCGGTTTTCAAGGGCACCGGATCCTTGGCGGGCACCAGATGCAGGCGGGCGTTTATATTTTGCGCAATCTCGTCGAGCGAGCTCGGCCCTGGCGGCGCTTTTTGCGCCGCCGGCTTGAGTTTCATGCGCTCTTGCAGCTCATCGGCCTCGTCGTCCGTCACCTCGACGTGCACTCGCTTGCATAGGTCTTTCAGCTGCTGCAGTTCTTCGTCGCTTTCGACCTCGAACCCCTGAAACAGGAAGGGTGAGTCTATCCAATCCCGGTCCAGGCGCGAAATGTAAAGGCCCTTGCGCAGCAGATCGACCGGTATTTCGAGGATTTTCTTTGACTGGGCGGGATTGTCGGCGAGTTTCTTCAGCATGATGTCAAATGTACCTCGGCCGCTCGGTGTGTTTCTTCGACCGAGTTCTCGTGACCGCGGAATTGGGCGCCACTTCACAAGCTTGCCGAGATGCGGTTCACACTCTGAGGGCTTCGATCAGCGGCAGTTGTGTATCGCCGGCGCTTCTGCTGTCATTCCTCGAATGGCCGCCCCGCAACTCAATCTGACCGAGGCCATGGCGCTGGCAATAAGGCACCACGGGGAGTCTCGTCTCGCGGAAGCGGAAGCCGGCTATAGGCAGGTCCTCGCGGTGCGCGCAGACTACGCGGCCGCTTTGAATGGTTTGGCGCTTGTCGAATGGCAACAAGGCCGTTTGGAGGAAGCGCTGCGCAACGCGAGGAGCGCCACGAGCCGCGATCCGAAGGTTTGGCGCTATCAGCAGGCTCATGGAATGATCGCGAGCGCGATGCAGCGTCCCGAGGAAGCAGCGTACGCCTTCGAACAGGCGAGCATGCTGTGCCCGGAGTCGCCCGAGGCGTGGTCCGGATTGGCAGACTCACTGCACGCGTTGCAGCGCATCGATGATGCTTTGGCTGCCTATCGACGCGCGCAGTCGCTGGCGCCGCTGACGCCGCAGACAGCCAACAACTTCGGCGTGGCATTGACCACGGGACGCCGCTATGACGAAGCGCTGGCAGTGCTGCGTCAAGAATTGACGCGCGCGCCTGACAGCAGCGAGCTGTGGTACAACCTAGGCAATGCGTTGGCGGCCCAGGGCGCCAGCTCCGAAGCGATCACGGCGTACAGCGAAGCATTGAGGTTGCAGCCCAAGAACATCAAGGCGCTGTTGAATCTCGGCAATGTGCTGCGCGCCAGGCGTGAACTTACGGCGGCGATCGATTGCTACGGCAAAGCACTCGCCCTCGATCCAGAGCATCACGACGCATACAACAACCTCGGCACGGCACTATGGGCGGCCGGCAGGGTCGATGAGGCGTTGCAGGCATTGTATCGCGCCATTGCCCTGCGGCCCGATTCGTCGGCGGCCCACAACAACTTGGGTAACGTGCTCAAGGACAGTGGCCGTATTGATGCGGCCATCACCGCGTTTCGCCGCGCCGTGGAGCTCGCGCCCCACGATTCGCAGCCACACAGTAATTTGCTGTATTCGCTGTATTTCCATCCCGGCTGCGATGAAGCGGCGATCTTGCGCGAGGCCAAGCAATGGGCGCGCGCCCACGCGCCTGCAGTGGCTGCGCCACGCGGCACGCGGCACGCGGCACGCAAACAATTGCATATCGGCTACGTCTCGCCGGATTTTCGCGAGCACTGCCAGTCGCTGTTCACACTGCCGCTGCTGTCGCACCACGATCGCAGCCGCTTCAAGATTCATTGCTACGCACATTTGGCGTCGCCGGATGCGACCAGCCGCCGGCTCGCAGGCTTGGTGGACGTGTGGCGCCCGATTTATGGCTCGAGCGATGCCGAGGCTGAGGCCATGATTCGCGCCGACGGCATCGATATCCTCGTGGATCTGACCATGCACATGTCGAACGGCAGACCCTTGCTGTTCGCCCGCCGGGCGGCAGCCGTGCAGGTGGCATGGCTCGCTTACCCCGGTACCACGGGTCAGACGGCAATCGATTTCCGCTTGACCGACCCATGGCTCGATCCTCCTGAATTCGACGACGCTAGATACACCGAGAAATCGATCCGCTTGCCGGCCACCTTTTGGTGTTACGACGCCGGTGTCGATGCACCTCTGGCCAACCCGCTGCCGGCGATCGCCGCCGGCCACGTTACCTTTGGATGCTTGAACAATTTTTGCAAAGTGTCGGACCCATCCTTGCGGCTATGGGCGCAGATCATGCGCGCGGTGCCGGATTCGCGGTTGTTGCTGTTGGCTGCGCCTGGCACGCATCGACTGCGCGTTGCGCAAGTCATGGGCAGCCAAGGTATTGCAGCGCAGCGCATCGAGTTCGTTCCGTATCAGGCGCGCGCAGCCTATCTTGCGACCTATCAACGCATCGACCTGTGTCTGGACACCCTGCCCTACAATGGGCACACCACGAGTTTGGATGCTTATTGGATGGGCGTGCCGGTGCTGACCCGGGTCGGCGACACCGTGGTGGGACGGGCAGGGTGGAGCCAGCTCAATAATTTGCATCTCAGTGAGTTGGCGGCATTCGATGATGCGCAATTCGTCAGTAAGGCCGTGGCATTGGCGGTCGACTTGGAGGCCTTGAGCAAACTCAGGCGAAGCCTGCGCGATCGCATGCGCTCGAGCGCGCTCACGGACGGCGCGGCGTTCGCCGCAGCGATGGAATCGGCGTATCGGCAAATGTGGGAAATGTCGTGACGCGGGGGGGCTTGCAGGAATTGCTGGCCCGCGCACGCGGTCTCGAGGCCAGAGGCCAGGACGATCCTGCCAAGGCGGCGTATCTCGAGTTACTGCAGATCGATCCTTGCCATTTCGCCGCCCTCAACGAACTCGGCACCTTGGCGCTGTCCACCGGCCACCGCTCGGCGGCGCAGACTGCTTATCGCCAAGCCGTGCGTTGTCACCCCGATAATCCTGTCGGTCGCGTGAATCTGGGCAATGTGTTGTTCGAAAATGGCGAGCTTGCGGCGGCGCGCGAACAATACCAAGCCGCGCTCGCAAGCCAGGCGGATTTGGCGGAGGCGCATCAAGGATTGGCGAGGACGCTCGAACTCCAGGGTGAGGCAGCGGCCGCGGAAGCGCACTGGCATCGCGGTTTCGCGGGACATGCCATCGTCAAACAACGTTATCGCGGTTCCGGCGCCGCGATTCCCGCGCTCATGTTGGTATCCGTCAAGCCCGGCAACATCCCCACTCGGCAGATTCTCGACGATCGCACCTTTGAAACTACGGCTTTGTATGCGGAGTTCTATGATGCGGCACAGCCCTTGCCGGCGCACGCGGTGGTGTTCAATGCCATCGGGGATGCGGACTTGTGTCAAGCAGGCCTGCAGCGGGCGGAAAGATTGCTCGAGCGCAGTACGGCGCCGGTCATCAATGCTCCCGCAAGTGTTCGCATGACGGGCCGCGCGGAAAATGCGCAGCGTCTGCGGCAGATCGCGGACGTGGTCGCGCCGTCGATCCGGCGCCTCGCGCGCGCCTCGATTCGGGCCGCAGAATTTGAATTTCCGCTGTTGCTGCGCGCGCCCGGATTTCACACCGGTCAGCATTTCGTGCGCATCGAGCAGCCCGCTCAGCTTGCTGCAGCCGTTGCCGCATTGCCGGGCGAGGAGATTCTCGCCATCGAGTACCTCGATGCCCGCGGCGCCGATGGCATGGCGCGAAAGTACCGCGTGATGCTGATCGATGGCGATTTGTATCCACTGCATCTCGCCGTCTCGAGCGACTGGAAGGTGCACTACTTTACGGCCAACATGGCGATGGAGGTCAAATATCGAGGCGAGGAGGCTGAATTTCTCGCCGATATGCCGGGCGTGCTGGGGCCCCGAGCCATGCTGGCGCTGATGGGTATCGCGAAAACCCTAGGGCTGGAATACGCGGGAATCGACTTCGCGCTGCGCGACGGTGCCGTGTTGCTGTTCGAGTCCAATGCCAACATGGCCATCGTGTCGCCGGACGGCAATCCCATTTGGGATTATCGCCGGCCAGCGATCCGCCGCGCCATCGACGCAGCCAGACACATGATCGTCAAGAAGGTTGATGCAATTCGATACTCGCCGCTCTAACGCGCAGGCCGCTGCAAGAGAGTTCAATCATGGACGCGGTTGGTTGTGATCGCGTTCCTTGGTCCGACAGACCTCGGGGGAATCGCTGCTCTTGCACACGGAACAAGCCGTCAACGACAGCAACATAATCAGACAGACAAGTCTCTTCATGTCTCCCTCCCGCGACAATGCCGATGTTTTTCAACACATGGTCAACGCATCCCGCATACGCCCGTTGTCATTTCTTGACGCAGCTGTGGGAGGCAATAATGACACGATTCATGGGGAAAATGGCCCTGGCCGCAGCGGGCGCGGCCATCATCGCCGGTTGCGGTGGGGGCGGCAGCCCCAGTCCGTCGGCCACCGCTTCGACGCCGGCCACTAGCAGCACCGATGCAGCACGTTTTTTGGATCAGGCGACTTTCGGCGTCACGGCCAGCGATGTTGCCCATGTGCAGAGTGTGGGCTTTAGCAGTTACCTCGCAGAGCAACTGACCGCTCCGACATCGCAGTACACCGGGTTCTCCTACACACCGCATACGGCGCCGGCTACCTGCAAATATGACGCGGCCACGCCGACCGATGCATCCAGCCTCTGCTCCCGCGACCAATATTCGCTGTTCCAGGTGCAGCGCCAATTTTTTACGCATGCGCTCAATGATTCGGATCAGCTACGCCAGCGGGTCGCGTTCGCGCTGTCGCAGATCTTCGTGGTCTCCGGTACCGAGGTCTACGAAGCCTACGGCATGGCGGATTATCAAAACATGCTGCTCAATGACGCCCTCGGCAACTTCCGTACGCTGCTGCAGGATGTGACCTTGAGTCCGGTGATGGGTCACTACTTGGACATGGCCGACAACGCCAAGACCAACACGGCGTTGGGAACCTCACCCAACCAGAATTACGGCCGGGAAGTTCTGCAGCTCTGCACCATCGGCTTGTACGAATTGAATCCCGACGGCTCGCAAAAGTTGGACAGCTCGGGCGCGCCGATTCCGACCTACAACGAGGACGTGGTCGCCGGGTTCTCGGCCGTGTTCACCGGCTGGACATATGCGCCACTCGCCGGCGCCGCCTCCCAGTGGACCAACCCCATCAACTACGACGGCGTGATGGTGGCGTTCGCGGATCAACACGAACCCGGGACGAAGATGTTGCTGGATGGTTTGGTCACGTCCGCAAACCAGACTCCCGCGCAGGATTTGGCGACGGCGCTGGACGATATTTTCAATCATCCGAACGTCGGTCCGTTCATCGGCAAACAGCTGATACAGCACTTGGTGACCAGTAATCCGAGTTCCGCGTACGTGGCGCGCATTGCGGCCGTGTTCGCCGACAACGGCAACGGCGTGCGCGGAGACTTGAGCGCCGTGGTACGCGCGATTTTGACCGATACCGAAGCGCGCGGCGATGCGCCGGCCGCGAGCAACTTCGGCCACTTACGCGAACCGGCGCTGTTCATCACATCGGCCATGCGCAGCCTGGGCGCGCAGTCGGACGGTGTGCTGCTGCGGAGCGTGGTGCAGGGAATGGCACAGACCATTTACACGGCGCCCTCGGTCTTCAATTTCTATCCACCCAGCTATTTGTTGCCGGGTAGCCAAACACTGGCGCCCGAGTTCGGTATCGACAACGCGGCCACGGCGTTGGCGCGGGCGAACTTCGTCAACACGCTCATCATGAAGGGCGGCGCCGCGGCCGATGCGACCGTGACGGGCAGCACCGGCACCAGCATCGATCTGACCTCCTTGTCGACTACACTCGATGCGAACGCGCTGGTTAACCAGCTGAATCAAATCCTGATGCATGGGAGCTTGTCGAGCGCGGCCGGCGCCGCGATCGTCACCGCGCTGAATGCGCAGGACACGAGCGATCCGCTGGCGGCGGTGCGCACCGCGAGCTACTTGATTTTGACTTCCGCGCAATACCAAGTGGAGCGCTAACATGCAGCGACGCAGTTTTTTGATTCATGCCGGAGCGCTCACGGGAACGGCGGCGCTGGGGCAGCTCGGTCTGCTGGCCGCGCGCGCCGCCACGACGCAGGATAATTACAAGGCCTTGGTGTGCATCTTCTTGGCGGGCGGCAATGACGGCAACAACATGGTGGTGCCGGTCGATGCCGCCGGTTACACGAACTACGCGGCCGTTCGCGGCGATCTGGCACTGCCGCAGGCGCAGTTGCTGCCGATCGAGGAGTCGGGCGGGGTGTTGCGCTACGGCTTGCATCCGGCGTTGACGGGCACGCAGAGTCTTTGGACCGCAGGCAACATGGCCTTGGTCGCCAACGTCGGCACACTGGTGCAGCCGCTCACCAAGACGCAATATTTGTCCACCGCGACACAGAAGCCCGCCACGCTGTTTTCGCACATCGACCAGCAGCACGAGTGGCAGGCGTCGATTTCCAACGCGCCCTCCACGACCGGTTGGGGCGGCCGACTTGCCGATCAACTCAACAGCCTCAATGTCAATTCCAGCATCAGCTCGATGATTTCCACGGGCGGCAATAATCTGTTCGTCACCGGTGCAGCATCGCAAGCGTTGGTGATTCCCACCAGCGGGTCCTTCGGACTCAGCGGTTTCACCAGCAGCAGTGCGGATGCAGCGCGCCGCGCTGCGCTGGTGGCGTTACTGGGCTTGGACCAAGGCGCCGATTTGGTCGATGCTGCGCAAGGCGTGATGAACACCGCCCTCAGCAGCAGCGCGGTGCTCAACCCGATATTGACGGCGAGCAATGCGACCGTGGCCGCGCATTTCAGCGCCTTGACGGGCAACGCCTTCGCGCAGCAGTTGCTGGCGATCGCCAAGGTCATTGAGGCGCGCAGCACGCTCGGTGCGCAGCGCCAGATATTCTTGGCGACTCTGGGCTCGTTCGATACTCATACCGATCAGATCAACACGCAGCAGAGCCTGTTCTCGCAATTGGATCCGGCCATTGCGGCCTTCCAGAACGCCATGGCGGAGATCGGTGCCGTGGATGACGTTACTTCGTTCACGATTTCCGATTTCTCACGCACCTTCAAGCCGAATACCGGCGGCGGCTCAGATCATGGATGGGGAAATCATCACATGGTGATCGGCGGCGCGGTGCACGGCGGCCAGGTTTATGGAACCATGCCGACCTTGACGCTGGGTGGCCCGAGCGATGAAGGCACACTGGGACGCTGGCTGCCGACGTTTTCGGTCGATCAATACGCTGCGACGCTAGCTGCATGGTTCGGTGCCGATTCGACCGCGCTGGCCGCGGTGCTGCCGAATCTGGCGGCATTCACTCCGAACACTCTGGGCTTCATTTGACGCGCTGCCCCGCGTAAGCTTCGAGCGGTGAAAGATCCGGAATTGAATCGACGCTCCTTTCTCGGACTGACGACGGCTGCCGCGGTAGGCGCCGGCGGCTATGCATCAGCCAAACCAGCGCCCTCCACGCCGCCATCTGCGATGGTCATGATGGATGCCGCTGCACTGCGCGGCGCCATTCACTCGAGGCAGGTGTCTTGCGTCGAAGTGATGAACGCTTATTTGGATCACATCGATAAGCTCAATCCGAGCGTCAATGCGATCGTGGCGCTGCAGGATCGCGCCGGATTGCTGATGCAAGCGCGGCAACGCGATGTGCAACTCGACCGCGGTGAATCCTGGGGGCCGCTGCACGGCTTTCCGCACGCGGTCAAGGATTTACAATCGGTGAGCGGCATCCGCTCGACGCAGGGTTCGCCGATTCTCAAGGACTTCGTGCCGAGCGCCGACAGTCTGATGGTGGCCAGGCTACGCAAGGCCGGCGCGATCTTCATCGGCAAAACCAATATACCGGAATTTGGTTTGGGCTCGCATACCTACAATCCGGTCTATGGCGTCACGCGCAACGCCTACGATCAGACGTGCACGGCGGGAGGCAGCAGCGGCGGCGCCGCAGTTTCCCTCGCGCTGCGCATGTTGCCGCTCGCGGACGGCTCGGACTACGGCGGCAGTCTGCGCAATCCTGCCGGGTGGAACAACGTATTCGGCTTTCGCACCAGCATCGGCTGCGTTCCCTATGATGGCCGCGAGGCTTGGCTGCCGACCATGAGCGTACTCGGCCCCATGGCCAGAAACGTGACGGATCTGGCGATGTTGTTGTCGGTTCAAGCCGGCTTCGATGCGCGCACGCCGTTGGCAATGGAAGGCGAGGGTGCTCGATTTCAGCGTCGCTGGGAGCAGGATCTCAAGGGCAAGCGCATCGCTTGGTGCGCGGACTTCAATGGCTTCGTGCCGCACGATGCCGAGGTGCTGGAGGTGTGCAGAACGGCGCTCAAGACATTCGAGTCGCTGGGCTGCATCGTCGAGGAGGCGGTGCCCGAGTACCCATTGGAGCCGGTATGGAACGCGGCTGTACGGCTACGTGCCTGGCAACAGGGCAGTTCGTTGTTCGAGTACTACCAAGACCCGGCAAAACGCGCGCTGCTCAAACCGGAAGCAATCTATGAGATAGAGACCGGCCTCATGCTATCGGCCTTCGACATCTCCGCGGCATCCGCGGTGCGAACCGAGTGGTTTCAGGCCGTGCGGCGCTTTCTTGACCGGTTCGATTACATGGTCGCGCCGACGGCGCAATTATTCCCCTTCGATGCCGCGATCCATTGGCCGCAAGAAGTCGCCGGCCGCAAGATGCAGACGTACCATGAATGGATGAAGGGTGTGCTGTTGATCACGATGTCGGGTTGCCCTGCACTTGCGGCGCCCGCGGGCTTCAGCAGGCGGGGACTGCCCATCGGTGTACAGATCATCGCGGCGAACCGTCACGAGTTTGAGTGCCTGCAGCTGGCTTACGCCTACGAACAGGCGGCGAATTTGAGCGGCTCGCATCTACCCGCGTTGCTCGGTTCATGAAGATCGTGGATGAATTACAGGCAATCTACGGCCGGCGCGGCGCGCAGGCCTATTTCGGCGAACCCGTGAGCGTCACCGAGCACGGCCTGCAATGCGCACATTTCGCGTCGTCGGCCCTGGCGCCGAGCGCGCTGATCATCGCAGCATTGCTGCACGATATTGGACATTTGATCGAACCGGTTCCCGAGCAGATCAGCGACTGGACCAGCGATGCAAATCACGAATTGAGCGGCGCACGCTGGCTGGCCGCGCGTTTCGCTCCTGCCGTCAGCGAGCCGGTGCGTCTGCATGTCGCAGCGAAGCGTTATTTGTGTGCCATCGATAGCGGCTACGCAAGACTTCTGAGTGCGGCGTCGGTCAGGACCTTGCAGTTGCAAGGCGGCGCCATGTCGGGCGCCGAAATAGCGGCGTTCGAGACCGAGCCCCATTATCGCGACGCCGTGCAGATTCGCCGCTGGGACGATGGGGCGAAGATCGCGGGATTGTCGACAGCCGATTTTCATCACTACGCTCCGCTGCTCGAGCGCCTCGCGACCGGGCCCTGATGTGATGTGCGGCCTGACGCTGCTGCTACCTGTGCGTCATTTCAACTGGCTCATCCACACATCGGTGTCCGGCCAAGCCGCCAAGGATCTGGCGCAGCGAAAGCCGCTGTCGTCAGTGGCCCCGCTCGGTGGTTGGTAAAGGCGAGCCGCGGCACGTTTGTTGGCGGGGTTCGGGTCGAACCACGATCCACCCTTCAATATCTTGAATTTCGAGTAGCTGCTGTCGACCCACTGCCAGACATTAGCCGAGAGGCCCCGATAGCGGCCGCCGATTCCCTGAGCGGGGCCATCACCCACGCGCGGCTGCGATTTCACGATGGCCGTCGCCGGTGCGATCGCTTCGCCCCACGGGAAAGTGTGACGTTCGGGACCGCGCGCCACGAACTCCCACTCGTTTTCCGTCGGCAGCCGTTGGTTCTTGTAGCGACAGTAGGTTGCGGCATCCTGAAAGGTGACGCCGACGACCGCCGCGTCCTCGCTCACTGCATGCTGCATTACTGCGTTGCGCCAATTACCACCCGGTATTTTCTGAGGGTTCGCGCTGCCAGCAAAGGCATAGCCGACCGTCTCGGCTTCCGTGCGGTAGTGGGTGGCTTCGACGAAGCGTCGAAATGCTTGCACGCTGACCGGCACTAGGTCGAGGTCGAAGGGCTGCAGGGCGGCGTCCCGGAGGATTTCATCACTGAAATCGCTCACCTTGCAGGGCAGGGGCGAATATTTTTGGCACATCGCGAAAGCGGCCTGCATCTGCTGCGGCGTGTCGCCCAGCGTGACGTGACGCGGATTCTTCTCGATAAAGGCGCGAATGGAGGCCGCCGGGTAGCTATTGCCGGCGTCGATGTCGTCCACTTGGATTCCCAAGGTTTTGAATACGGGCATGGCGCGCGCACCCGCTATGGTCGCGCCCGCCAAGGCAAGGGACACCTTGGCGGGCGTTGCCGATGGCGCGACACTGGGAGCGGCAGTAGCGGGCCTGGGCGTCGACGCCGACGCCGACGCGGGGATTGCAGTCTGCGGCTGAGCATCCACGGGTTTACTGGAACTGAACAAGCCGGAAACCCATGAGCTGAAGCCGCCGGACGATCGGGTCTGCTCGTTCGTGGACGCCTCGGCTACCTGCGGGCGCGCAGCGGGGGTCGGCTCCGTTACCACCGGGGACTTGGCGGCAACGGTTTGTGGCGGCGCAAAATAAAAATCTCCGGTCAGGGAGGACGACTCCCAAGGAACCTGATTTCCGGAGGTGGCGTCCATGACTCCCACTCGAACGTGCTTGAACACCTGCTCCACGGGTTCATGCAGGTCGCGCATGGCGTGGCTCAGGGCTTCGGCATACGGGCTGTCGCGGCCGCTGCCGTCGGTGGCAACCGAGCCGGGCGCGGTCGAGTAGGCAATGAGGATGCCGGCAGGGGCTTCGATGGTCGCAAGACCATTACCGCCCAGAGAGCGATTGTTGTGGATGAAGGGGTTATTTCGGCAGGCGTCCAGGATCATGATGTTGAGTCGATTGCGCGCATAGCGCATTTGTTCGATGACCCAATCGGCGCTCACTGCCTCGATTTCCACGTCGCCTTCGCGCTCGATTTGCGCGCTCGTCGGAATCAGATAGTTTTTGCCGTTGAGTTGCACGCCATGGCCCGCGTAATAGAAAAGGCCCACCGCTCCGGGACCGGCCTTCTCCAGCCGTGCGCCGAATTCCTGGATCGCACGCTTCATGGTGGTCTGGTCCGCGTTGGTACGCGGGATCACTTCGAATCCGAGGCCTTTCAACGTCTCGCCGATCATCCGGGCGTCGTTGGCGGGATTAGGGAGCGAGCCGCTGGTGTAGGTGCTGTTACCGATGACCAATGCGATCCGGGTCTCGAGCGCTATGGATGCCGTCGACCACAGGCATACCAAGGTGAAAAGTGCGAGACGGATGCAGCTCATGCGTAACAGTATAGAGGTTGAACCTGAAGTTCCGCAGCGCGGCGCAAAGCAGGCGGCTTCACATAAGCAGTTACCGAATGCGAATTTGCGGCTGGGAAAATTGGTCTCTTGGTGGCATTATCAGCGCCACAATAGGGGATCCACCATGCTTGCTAAAATCACCGGCCCTCGTAGTGGCGCACGCGCCGTCGGGGCGTGTTTGGCGTTGGCGATTACTCTCAATGTCCTACCGGATGCGGCCAGCGCCGGCATATTCCGCGACATGCTGTCCACTGTAGGGCTGGCAAAGCCCGATGCGGCGCCGACCAATGCCAACGGGGTGGCCTCGTTCCCGCGCCAAGGCTATGCCTGCTGCAACATGCACTTCAGCAAGGATTGGATCAACGACGGCAACTACGCCGAGTTGCCGATGATCGCGGCGGGCACACCCGTCGAAGTCAAAAATTACGGCCGGCATCGCGCCTACGTGAACATTGACGGCAAGCAGTTCGGATTGGGCCACGACTACGGGCGGGATCAGGAATCGCTGGACGTATGGGTGAACAAGGTCGTCGTCAATGAGGATCCGCGGCCTCGTATCGCTTCTTATCCGCTGGCGGTTCAAGAAGCCATCCGGCAGGGTAAGGTCATGATCGGCATGACGCGCGAACAGTGCATCGTATCCGTTGGTTATCCTCTGACCAGCGAGAACACCAGTATCGATGCCACCACGTGGCGCATCTGGCGATCGACGCATGAGGAGTACCAGCTGAACTTCGGCCCCGACGGGCATCTGGCGTCGGTGACGGGCGACGATGAGGTAACCACCCAGGTACTGTACCGCCCCGGCGGCAGATAGCGGCCTGGCGTTGCGCGCGCCTCAGGTGGCGTGAGCAACCAGCAGCACGTTCGCGAACGGCGTGCCCTGACTCATGGGTACAGCCTGTACATCGAAGGCGCACTCGCGCAATAGCTCCTGCCACTGCGCCACACTGCGGCAATGCGTCTTTACCCAAGCGTGCCCGCGCAGCAGCATGACCAATTTGTCGACCCATTCACTGTAGCGAAAACGCATACCGCTCGCGGCGTCGCCGATGCGGAGCAGCAACAGGCCTCCCGCCGGCAACGCAGCCCTCACTTTCTTCAGGACTTCGCGTTGCGCCTGCCGATCCATGTAGTGCAGCACGTCGAGTATCGCCACGGCGTCGACGCTGCCGAAGGCGGCAGTCCGGATGTCGCCCTGCGATATCCCGCAGTTTTCGCCGAGCGCACGGCGGGCACGCTGCACATCGGACTCCATCAGTTCCAGGCCTGCCATGGATTGCGGGCGCGGCGGTGCGGGCCATCCCGGTGTCCACACTCCCGCGTCGTAGAGTCGCTGTGCCGCGCGCAGCCACGCGGTCAGCAAGCCCTGGCCGCAGCCCAGATCGAGAATGCGTGCGCGTTCAGTGAGCAGTCCGCGCTCGAGAATGCCGCGATACGCAGGATCGCCGCCCAATTTCCCGCGGGCGAAGTGATAGGCGAAGCGGCCCGCGCCAAGGTAGGGCCGGCTGGCCGCATCGAGGAGCGCGGCCCAGGCCGTCCGCGGCGCCGCCGCCGCCGCGGTGGTCGTGGCAAGTCCGTCCATCGCTATTGAGCGGCCGCGATCGCGCGGATTTCCACTCGTCGATTGCTGGGGTCGTCCGGATGATCAGGCGCCAGCGGCTTGTCGGACCCGTAGCCGATGGTATCCAAACGCGCCGGATTGATGCCCTTCTGCACCAGAAAGCGCTTTACGGTCTCGGCGCGGCGCAGCGATAGCTGCTTGTTGTAATCCGCGCGGCCTTGCGCATCGGTGTGACCCGCGACGACGAATCGATTGTTGCCCAGCGACGGTGAGGACAGTGCCAACTGCAATTGCTTGAGTTGCTCAGAGGCCTGCGGCTTCAGCGCGGCCGAATTGAGCTCGAAGGGAATATTCAAGTTCACCGATTGATCGGATTCCGACGCTTGGCGTCGTGCCAGGCCGCGCGACGGCAGACTCAAGCTGCGGGTCGCGGTCTTGGGTTGCCCGAGCGCCCGTAAAATCTCCTCGTTCGACAGCACCTTCTGCGGTTCCTGGTCCGCGGCCGGCGTTTGTGCGAACAATGGTGCGACGGGCCAACACAGCAGTGCATAGAACAGCGCGACAACGGCGCGCGGCCCGCTCTTCTTAATCTGAATCATCGAATTTGCTCCAGTCCTAGAGAGACACGGGCTGCATTATAATTATTCTTTGCTTCCACAAGGGAGCGTTGCGCGTCCGGTGCCGCCGCGCTGCCCTTGGTGTCATTCGCGGCGACCAAGGCATCGAAATACTTTGCTCTTGCGCGTTCGTAATCACCGTGGTCGGGGCCGTCCGAGTCGAGTTTCAGATCGCTGTTGCTGACGCCCTTTGACAACAGCGTGGTCGTGGCGGTACCGACGTAGCCCGCCACCACGTCACTGTTGTTGCCGACTAGGTCGGCCAGCGCCACCTGTGCCGCCTTCTCAGACTCCGTTTCAGTCACGGCGACCTCGATCGTCACCGGCATGAATTCCAAGACCCCCAACTGCAGGTCATGATATTCCGCCTTACGCGCATCCAGTTCAGCCGCCTGCGACTGATTCTGCACGGCTATGCGCGTGCGCTCCTGCTTCAGGCCATCGAGCATATCGGGAGTTGCGGTGGAGATGCGTTGGTCCATTCCCGCCAGCATGCGTTGATTGCGTGTGAGCGCGCGTTGCAGCGCCTCGATCTCACCGCTGACTTCCTGGGGAACTCTGGTCTTATCATCGAAATTTCGCCGCGCTTCGCTGGTCAGGGGAGGCACTCGCAGCCACGGTGCGTCATCGCCGCCTTTGCCGCGCGAGCGCGCGCCGGCGCTGACGGAGCCGATGTTCACCCACGCGCTGGAGAGCACCTCCTGTTGTTCGGTGGCGCTCGGGTTGGAAATCTTCAGCGTGTACAGCGTGGTGCGCGAGACGCCTTTGCCATCGGTTGTCAGCAGCGAGTCGATCCGATATCCCGCATCCTTCAGACGATAAGCAGTACCGTCCTTGGAAAACTCGAAGCGCGCCTCGTACACCGCTTTGGCGTTGCCCTCGATGCAAATATTGGCGCGCCGCAGTTGGTTGGCGATGGAATCATCGGTGCGCGAGGTCTTCCACTCTACTTCGGGCTTGCCGATGCTGTCAGGCGACAACGTTTTCGGCACGTAGGCTTGTGCACACTCGGTCGCTTCCGGTTTGAATGTGCCCGCGACGATGGTCATGCAGCCGAGCGTGGCATTGAGGACCAAGGACGGCACGGGTTCGAAGTCGGCCCGATAAAGATTCATTTCCGAGCTTATGGCGTAACGCGTGTCCTTGCGCGCGACGCCAGCCTTGTAGTGATTGGCAGAATTCTTGATTTTGTTGTTGATGTACAGCTCCGCGAGCTTGCCGATCACCAGTCCCAATAGCGGCAGAAATTTCGCGCGCGCCTCCGAGTCGCCATCCTTGGGCGGCGTCACCGGCATGTAGAAGGGCTCATCGGCAATGATGCAGGTGTCGTTCACGAAGGCACGCACGACGACACTGTCCTTGCCTTTGTCTTTATCCTTTTCTTTGGCCGCGTAGGCCATTGGTGTTTGCACCAAACAAACGCAAACGATCCAACAGATGAGCCGCTTCATTGGGAGATGGCTCCGACGGGTAGTTGGATCGTAGGCAACAATACGTCGAGCCGCTGCAGGATCAGCGACCACTGTTGCTTCTGCGAGGGGTCGGTCAATGTCGAGATGTTCGACACCACATGGGCGCGCGCCAGATCGCCGAAGCGCTTGAGCATGACGCCGGCCTCCAGGATGTCGTCGCCCTTGCAGTGCTGCGCGTCGAACAGCCATACGCTGGAGCTGGCAGTCGCCTTGGGATTGGTCATGCCGCATCGTTTAGGCGGCGGATCGCCGCGCCACAAAAGACGGAACATGTCGTAGAGCGCGCCCGCATTGGCGGCGAAATAACTATGGCCCAACGAGTCGGCCGGCACGGCAGACATGTCGATGGAGTCGAGACCCGCGAGTTTGACGATGACATCGCCTGCGGTGCCCGCGCGCGGCGCGCCATGAAAAAATTGCGAGCTGCGTATGGCGTAATCGGTGTCGGATGCGTACAGCGTGGTGCGCTGCGACGCGGCGTCCAATTCACCTACGGCGTCCGTGAAATAGTCGCGATCGACATCCGGGGCGGTGAATACCACCTGGCCGAAAATATGCTGCCGGTTCTCCGGGGCACGTTTTGCCAGGTAGGTCTGCATGGCCTCAATCAGGGCGCGATTACCCATGCTGTGCGCGATCAGATGTACATGCTGCGCACCGGACTGTGCGATCACGGTTTCCAGAAAATCGGCCATTCTGCGACCGCTGATCTGCACGGAAGCTTCGTCAACGGAGTAGGCCGTGGTGCTGCCCTGCGAGGGCCAGCTGTAGAGCATCGGCGTCCCGTCGAAATCCAGATCATAGGCCAGCTGAGCGACCCGACGCGCCGCGTCCTCGAAGGTGTTGTTGAAGCCATGCACGAAGATGAATACATCCTTCGAGGGGGCCGCGCCGATCTGCGCGCGTAATTGCCGCACGAATTCATCCTTGGGCAGCTGCACCACCTTGTCGAGCAGCACATAATGAGTGCGCATCTCCGCCTGGCTGGTGGCCAGGGTGTATTCGACCCAGCGCGGCTGAGTCTCCAAATCCGCTTCGACGTGAGTCTGCGGAATCGTGACATCCAAGTAGCCGTAATTCAGCTCGCCGCGAGTCCCACCATAGAATTCAGCCGCCTTCTGCGAGCCGGTCGCGCCGCGATTGGTGCCGTAGAAGACCCGCACCGTTGCGAAGCCGTTCTCTTGTTTGTAGCGCCGGTTCTTGAGCGTGCCGGGTCCCGGCATGGCGCGCGTGTCCGCCACGGGCGGTCGCATCTGCGCCTCGACGCGGTCGACCGCTGCAGTGTCGTTGGTGGCGCGGTACAAAGCGCGTAGCCGGCCCAAGGTGGCCAGCACATTCGGATGGTGATCGCCGTAGGCGGCGCGTTCGATATCCAAAATCCGGTTCAGCAAAGTTTCGGCTTGGGCGTAGTGCTGGTCCTTCAGCTGTACATTGGCCATGTCCGTAAGCAGCGGAACCAATTCCGGATCCGTGGCGCCGAGTCGATCCTGCTCCAGAGCAAGCGCCCTTTCGTAATAGCCGATCGCTTCCGCATCTTTGCTTTCGAGGGCCGCATAGTCGCCGAGGCTGCGCAGCAGTTGGCTGAGTTCTTGCTTGTCGCCCGACATCTCGGTCACCCGCACAGCCTCATTGCCATACTTCAGCGCATCTGAGACCTTATGTGCCGACTTGGCCGATTCGAAATCCTTGTAAGATCTGACCAGGTCCGCCGATTGCCCGATGACGAGCGGCGGCGCGGCGCAGAGCAGGGCGGCAAGCAATGTGGGGAGATGGATTCGCATCATGCGTCCCTAGATGACATAACGCACCGACTCTACTACGAGGAGCCTTCGTGCCGGGAAATCATAAAGCAGCGTAGCCAATGTGGCCACAATTGATGGGGTGGGGTGTGAAAAATTCTGATCAATACACTGGATCGAGCGTGATGACGGATACGTCTGCCTGGGGCCGCTGCGGTATCGCGCTGCGAATCGCCGCGCTGCTCATGTGCGTCTCGATAAGCGGCATTGCCGCGGCAAGGAATGTAGCGCTGCTGATCGGCGTCGGAGCGCTGAAGGATCCCGAACTCAAGGACCATGAACTGTTGGGGCCGCCGATCGATGTCGTTTCGGTGAAACAGACGCTGACCGGGCAGTGGGGCTTCGCTCCCGCCGACGTGCATACCCTGCTGGATCAACAAGCTACGCACGACGCCATTCTTGCCGAGATCTCCGCACTGGAGCAGCGCAGCGCTCCCGGGGACACGCTCCTCATCTATTTCAGCGGCCACGGCACGAGCGCCAAGGCCGACGGCAATAGCTACGATCTGCCCTATGCAACCGGCGCGTGGATCCCCTACGACTTGAACAGCGACTCGCTCGAAACGGCGCAGCGGACGTTGGTGATCGGCCACCGCGATTTGCTGCCCAGGCTCAAGCACCTCGATGAAGCGGGGCGCTTCGTTGTCGTCGTGTCGGATAGCTGCTATTCCGGCCAAGTGGTACGCGCCTTTGGCTTGAAGAGCGGCGCCGCGAAAACTCGCTATCTGGCTTTGCACGTCCGGGATTTAGGGGTGTCCCGCGTTGCGCCCGCCGCCGCCCCCGTGGTCAGCGCGCGTCCGCCGCCAGCGCCGTATCCCTACCAGCATGTGGTGCTCCTCTCCGGCGCCAGCGACAGCGAGGTCGGCAACGATTTGTCCTCGCCGGAGGCCCTGGCGCGGTGGCCGACTCTCGACAACCAGCCGCACGGCGCATTCACGGACGCTTTCCTGCGCCTGCTCAAAGGGCAACTCATCCCTGGGACCTTCAATTATTCCCAGGGCCGCGAGGCGATGTACGCCTTCCTGGAACATCGCGAAATCCAACAGCATCCGCAGTTATTGCCGGGCATTGCCGAGGATCCGCACGATGTGGGTGCCGTGGGGTTCCTGGCGGCTAGCACGTCCGTGCCAGGTTCCGGCATCCTCAGCCCGGCTGCCGGTGCTGCAATGCCCGGCGCTGCGACGACCGGCACCCACAACACGTCGCTACGCGTGCGGCTGGATGGAGCGTCCGCGGTGCTGCGCGCCAAGATCGCAGCGATCCAGGGGATTGCGGTGGTCGACAAGGACGGCGACCTAATCGTGCACCAGAGCGGCGAGAAGGTCCAACTACTCGGCCCGGCCGGTGATCCCGTTACCGCCACCACGGCAAGCGATCCGAATTTGTTGAAGCGCATCGCCGCGCAGGCGTGGTTGGTGCGCACGGTCCCTGTGATGAGCGCCGACAAGCTCGGATTGCGCGCGGATACGGAACCTGCAAGCCGCGGCAATACCTACGTGCAATGCGAAAATTTTGTGTTCGAAGTGAAACTGCAAAAGCCAGCCTTCGTCATGCTGTTGGACTTGGACAGCGAAGGCAATCTGACGGTGTTGTATCCAGCCTCACCCTTGGAGCGGCGCATGCTGCCAAACGGAGTCGCCACCGCCATTCCCGGCGCCGACCCGAAGGACCACATTCTGGTGATCCCGCCGTTCGGCACAGATTTGGTTACGGTCATGGCGTTCGAGAAGCAGCCGTCGTTCTTCGTCGATTTGACGGGTGCGCAGCGCTTTGCATCCGACAGCACTCAAGCAGACTCGCTTTCCCGGGGCCTGATCAATATGACAGGCGCGATCAGCGTGCATCAGGTCAGCGTCAACACCTACCCTGCGACCGGCAACGTTACCTGCAAATAGCCGATGGGTATCACCGATTGGCTGTTGAAGCCGCTGGGCTGGTTGTTCGCCCGCCATCCGCTTTGGCGGGACGCGTTCGGGCGGCTGTTGATGCGGCTGGGAAACAGCTACTACTGGGGATTGGCATGCGTTTTTGCGTTGGCGGCTGCCTGGAACCTGCTGGGTCGGCCGTTGGACAATCAACTGTCGCACCAAAGCTTCGATTTGTTGATGCAGGAAAGACCGATTGCCTACCAGCCCGATCCGTCAATCGTCATTCTGGATATCGACGAGCCAAGTCTGGCGGCGATGAATTCGCGGTACGGGCGCTGGCCGTGGCCGCGTGAAGTTCTAGCGCAGGTTGGCGAGAAATTGGAAGCGGCGGGCGCGCGCGCCGTCGTCTTCGATATTTTGTTTGCCGATGAAGACATCGTCAATCGATCCAGCGAGGCCGAGTTCGACCGCTATGTCAGCGCGAGCCGCGTGTCCTTTTTTACGGCGCTGCGCCTCAATCCGCTCAACGACAAGGACAGCCGACTCACACTGTCTTTGCTGAAGTTTCCGACGCGCGACCCGACCGCGCCCGCGCGCAAGGTCGACGCTCAACGAACGGTGGCGATGATCATGCCGTACTTCAACAGTATTTATGAGGGAGCGCGTGTGGGTACGGTCGATCTGATACCCGATGCAGACAATGTCGTACGTTGGCACCGCAGTTACGAGGCCATGGCCGGATATAGAATTCCGTCGCTGCCGTATCGGATGGCGCAAACGCTGGGCTGGCGGCTGCCCGAGCATGCGCATAATCTGATCAACTGGCCCAAGGGCGTGACCCCGTACCGCAGCATCGGATTCGCGCAGGTACTCGATGCGGCGAAAAACGACGACGCGGCCTTCTTCAAGCAGTTTGCCGACAAGCTCGTGCTGGTGGGTTCCACCGCGCCCATATTGAACGACCTCAAGGCTACGCCCATCAGTGCGCAATATCCGGGCATCTACCTGCTTGCCACGTCTTTGGACAACACCAAGAACCACCGCTTCCTGCAGCCCTTGAGTCCGCTGCTGATCTGGAGCTTGGAATTGTTGATGCTGAGCGCTTCAGCGCAGCTTTTCGCCCGTACCAATCAGGCGCTGACGGTCGCCAAATACTTCTTCATCATACCGACGGTGCTGTTTGCGGCCTCGCTGCTGTCAGTGAGCGTCAGCGACACGCTGGTCGATCTTTCAGTGCCGGCCGCGCTGGTGCTCGGCTATTTCACCTTCGCCAAACTGTTCGACACCAACATACGCAGCTTCATTGCCGGCATCGGACCTTACGCCGCCACCCGCGAGGAGAGCGCCGCTCAATTGCAGATCGCCTGCCTGCCGGCCTCGGTGCCGCGCCCGCAGATTTTGCAGCTGCTGGTGCAGCGTGGTTCGATCAACAAATTGTGGGAGCCGGACATGCAAGGCCTTGGCCGCCGGTGGGCCGATCAAGGCTGGGTGCTGTGGCGCTGGCGCGTGCAAGGCACTGAATCGGAACGGAAAACCGCGTTCATAGGCGATGACGGTCCACTTCAATTATGCTGGGTAGACGTACCCGCTGTCGCCGACGCCTGCGCTCCATTTTCACTGGCCGAATCGATCATCACGGCTGCGTCACGCGAAATAAGGGAGAAACCATGACGATACTTCGCTTCGGGATCAATCCGATTCTGATGCTCGGTTGTCTTGCGGCAATCGGCACAGCACCCTCGCCGGCCCAACAGACCGCCGCACCGACGGTACAGAAATCGCCTCTGACTCAGCTGCCCGACGGCCGCCAGTCGGGCAACAACAATCAGATCATGTCTTCGGCGATCCGCGAGGTGAAGCCGGACTTCAAATACCCGCCCTCGGCGCCCTCGAATCATGCCCTCATTATCACGGTGTCGGAGTACCAGAGGAGTCCGCTACCCGGCGTGCTGAACGATCGCAAGCTCGGCATCGAACTGGCGCGCCGTTTCGGCGTTCCGCCGGAAAACATTGTCGAGTTGTCCGAACAGCAAGTGACGCGCGACGGGCTCAAGGATGCCTTTGCCGCGATGAATCAGGCCCTGCTGCCGGGAGACAAACTGTACGTCTATTTCTCCGGACACGGTGCGCGTTACCTGAACAAGGCGACCAATCAGTGCACGGAAAGCATCGTCATGCAGGACATGAAGGTGGTGAGCAACACCGAGTTCGCCAACATGATCAAACCTTTGAGCGCAAAGGCCGACAAGACCATTGTGATGCTCGACTCATGCCACTCGGGCGGCGTGGCGCAGGCCGCCGGAACACGTTCGCTGCCAACTCAGATGCGGGCGAAATTCAGTCCCGAGGCCTCCAGCCCGCAGTGCTCGGCTGCCGTGAACGAGGGGACCTTCAGCGCTGCGCGCGGCGTGGACTTCCACACCACCGACCATAACGTCGTGATCCTAGCGGCGGCGCGCAATAACGAAGTTGCATGGGATACCTCGAAAGGCGGCGCCATGACCTATAATTTCGAGCAGTGCTTGAACGGCGGCGCCGTGGACACCGATCACAGCGGCTCGCTGTCGATGCAGGAACTCACGGATTGCGTGCAGGCGCGACTGGACAAAACGCAGGAAGACTCGGCCCGCCAGCATGCCACGCTGGCAGGCAACGTGGGTTTGGTGCCTTCGATGGCGGATGCGGGCGGTGCGGTGCCCGTCGGTGCGGTGCCTGTCGGTGCGGCAGTTCCGGCGACCGCCGCTCCGCCGGCCGCCGTCGCTGCGGCCGCCTCGGCGGATGTCGTTGCGGCACTGACGGATATCTACAACCAGCGCGACGATCGGTGGGGAGTGGATGCAACGACAGCCGCAGCTTCCTTGAAAATCGGCAGCAATCTCAATCTGTCGGTCCGCTCGCAGCGTGACGGCTACGTTTATATCTTTTACCGCGGCACCACGCCTGACAGCTTCTACCTGTTGTTCCCCAATCAACTAGACTCGGCCAACGGCATTGCCGCGAATCAGGAAATGAAGTTGCCGCGCAAGGAGTGGAGCGTCTCCGCGCTGGGTCCGAAAGGAACCGATCATTTGATGGTGATGGTCACGGAGACGCCGCGCGACTTTTCGAATCTGGCTTTGCCATCGCAATACGTGAGTCAGTCCGGGCCGTTCGAAAAGATTCAACCGACTGCCGCCGCGGTTGCGAGCATCGGCCAGGCAGCTACGTTGTCGTCAGCGTTGAAGCAATCGGAATGCAGCAGCAGCGGGGCCAAACGCGACCTGGGTGTGGCGAAGCGTTGCTCGAACGTATTCGGCGCCAGTGTGCTGAGCGTGGAGGAAACGGACTGAACGAAAGGTTAGTCTTTGCCGACTTCGAGGTACCAGTCGGGGCCGGATTCGATTTTGTGTCTGGCCGCGTAGCTGCGCTGATTCAAGGCGACCGCGACGTTCAGTAGACTGTTGATGTAGAGCAAAGGCTTGCCGAGCGGCACCTCGCCGAAGGTACGCTGGTATGGCATCCAGGCATCGTCGACCAGCTTATCCTGATGAAAAATGCGCACATGCACTTTGCCGCCCAATTCAACCTGCAGTTCGTCGAACAGCGGCTTCGGTATGTTGGTCCAGACGTTACCGAACTGCACGTCAAGCACCGGGATGATTCCGGATACCTTTGCGCCGTTGCGCACTGGTTTGCGGAAAGGGATGCTGATGAGACTTTGCGGCGGAAGTGCCGGACCCACCTGGTCGAAGGCGATGACACCCGCCGCGAGCCGGGCGCCGGTGTAGACGAAAACATCGCGGCCGTGAAACGTATGCGAATCGTCGGAGCCCGGCCGTCGATTCACTTTCTCGTCGATTTGGCGCAGTTCCTCGATCCCGTCGCGCTCCGCAACCAGGGACAAGAGCCCGTTGTCGGGCGCCACGAAGTAGTGACCGGTGCGGGTCTTCAGGACCACCGATAAGCGCTGGGTGCCGACGCCGGGATCGACTACCGCGACGAATACCGTTCCAGCCGGCCAAAATTGCTCCGCCTGGAACAGGCGGTAGGCGCCATCGAAGATGCTGGGGTTTTCGTGGCTGAGATCCGATATCAGCAGGTCCTGCGAAACCGTATACGCAACGCCCTTCATCGCCGAGACCGCCCCGTCTTGTGTGCCGAAATCGGTGAGCAACACCAATGGCACGCGGGCATGCGCCCAACCGCATACCGTCATGAGGCAGACGAGCCAAGTTGCGCGTACGCCAATCAATGCTGAGGCCCAATCAAGGCTGCGACGGCTTCTTCGACGGATCGTCCAACGGATAGGTGCGCGCGGGCTCGGCGGCGGGCGGCGGATTACCCGATGCCGGTTGCCCTGGGGGCGGCGCAGCGTCCGGCGACGATGCCCGCACGGTGGTGCGCGTTGCTGCAGCCAGGCGCTCCAAGAATCGCTGCGCCGTGGCTGGAGGCACAGGTGTCTGACCGGCGAATATCTCCGTGGCCGTGATGCCGCTCTTGTGATACAGCGCCGCATTGGCGGACCGGTCGATCGAGATCACGCTGCCATCCACGGCGATGCCGCCAAACAAGCCACGGGTGCGCGCGTAGGAATAGATTTCGGCGTTGAAGGTGATATCGGTGGCGGCCGAACCCTGGCGGCCGACAGGTCCGGTGGCGACCGAGGCATCGGCGCCGAGCGTGATTTTGCCGCCGGCGATGCCTTCGATGCCCCTCTTGGTGGTGAACACCAGGATGATGTCGGAGGATTGCGCGCCGGCTTGGAGGCCCCAGCTACCGCCGGTCAACGACACGAAGCAGGGGTTGCTCCAAGGGCCGTTCAGTTTGTCGCGAACCACCAACACACCGTTGCCGTGACGGCCGCCGAAGATGAAGGCCACCTTGGTGACGTCGGGAATAACGGCAATGCCGTAGGCATGGGCCAGCAGAGTATCGGGCAGCCGCACATCCGGCATGGCACCAACATCCTCCAGCACTTCGGTGGCGGTCAACAAGCGGCCCTCTTCACGTGCGGCCGCGCGCGCGACGTTGACGGCCGCGGCCGCAACGAGAAGGGCAGACAACAACGTCGTCGCAACGGGAGTTTTTCTAGTCAGCATCAAGGACTCCTCAAATATTGCGCGCAGTCTACAGCATGTTCGCCAATAGCTGCAGACCAGGGGACCGGCTAGCGTTTTTCGCTCAGCAGCAGGACATGCGTCGCATCGGCGTCGCGATGGTGTTCCCGGTAATACTGGACCAATCGGGATGTGGCCTGCTGCGTTTCCGGATGTTGTGGGCCCACCGTTGCTTGCAATCGGCTCTGCGCCGCCAGCAGCATCGGCTCGCCCTCGGCATCTTTTCCTTCCTGCATGAGAATCCAGCCGAGGCTTGCCTGGCTGCGAGCGGTTTGCCAATTGTCCGGGCCTGCCAACGCGATGTCGAGATCGACTGCCAGGCGCAGTTGCAACTCCGCATCGGGCAGCATCTGGCGCCGCAGGTAAACTTCGCCGAGCAGATAGCGCGCAGAGGCTACATAGAGGTGCCGCTTGGCCAACGTCGCGTCGTAAATCTTGAGCGCTTCCAACGCGTCGGCTTGAGCCCCGTTCACATCGTTCGCCAACAGTTTCAAGTGTGCCAAAGAGTCGAGATAGTAGCCTCGCATATAGTTCGAACTGCCAAGGCGCTTGGTTGCGATGCGCAAGGCATCGTCGGTGCTGTCCATGCCGCGGTGCAGATCGCCTTCGCGTCCGTAGACAGTCCCCAAATCCTTCTCTATTGAGGCGACGCCAAGATCGTCCGGTCCGAATACATTGCGTTCGATTTCGAGAGCCTCGTTCAGGGTTTGTTCGGCTTCCGCGTATTTCCCGCGCTGCGTGAGGATGTAGCCCAAATTTGCCAGAGCGACGGCGTGGTCAGGGTGATTGCGGCTGACCGTGGCGCGGAATATCGCCAGCGCATCGCGCTGGTATTGTTCGCCGACTACGAAATCACCCGACCATATTGCGGTGGCGGAGAGCGCACTTAGGGTCGCTGCAATCGAAAGATGCTGATCTCCGGGTAGAGCGCGGTAAATGGCCAAGGCCTGACTGAAAAGAACGTGGGCGCGAGCCGCATCGCTCTTGGCATTCAAGGCGAAATGCCCGTATTGCACCAAAATATCCGCGGCCTCCTGCGAGTCCGGATCGTCGGCCTGCATCAACTCGATGGCCTGTTGCAGGTAACCCTCGGCCGAGACGAAAAATCCGCCGTCGGCCAGCGCCCGCGCGAGATTGGCCAATGCCGCGGCCAGTTCACGGTTGTTCGTCGGCCGCTCTTCGCGGCGAATGCTGACCGCTTGCTCGAATAGCTTGATGGCGCGTTCGGTCTGGCCCTGGTGGCGATAGGCCAGCGCGATGCTCTCGAGAAGTTCCGCGCGCACTTCAGGCTGCAGGTTGCTGTTGGCGGAAATCTTGTCGGCGCCCGCATCGAGCAGATCCTTGGCCGTCG
>Ga0182030_10004593_pt1 | contig 29433 bp, 27 predicted proteins | sample 812S3MmetaG_FD_121299 | JGI IMG/M metagenome (GOLD analysis project Ga0182030, IMG submission 121299) | Permafrost microbial communities from Stordalen Mire, Sweden - 812S3M metaG (Illumina Assembly) | ecosystem: Environmental > Terrestrial > Soil > Wetlands > Permafrost | place: Sweden...
CATCGTGGTGTCGGCAAGCTGCTCGGCGTCCATTTCACCGAGACCCTTGAACTGCTGGATCGCGAATTCTTTGGGATCGTCGCCGTCGAAGATCTGCTTGAGCTCTTCTTCGGTGAACGCCCACCACTGCTTCTTGCCTTTTTTGACGCCGTACAGCGGCGGCTGCGCGATGTAGACGTACCCGCGCTCGACCAGCGCTTTCATTTGCCGGTAGAAGAACGTCAGCAGCAGCGTGCGGATGTGCGAACCGTCAACGTCGGCGTCGGTCATGATGATGATCTTGTGGTAGCGCAGCTTGTCGGCGTTGAACTCTTCGCCGAAACCCGTGCCGAAGGCCGTGATCATCGTGCGGATTTCTTCGTTGCCGAGCATCTTGTCGAGCCGGGACTTCTCGACGTTGAGGATCTTGCCGCGCAGCGGCAGGATCGCTTGCGTGTTCGGATCCCGGCCGCCCTTGGCCGTGCCGCCGGCGGAATCGCCTTCAACCAGAAAGATCTCGCAAACTTCCGGATCCTGCGACTTGCAATCGACGAGCTTGCCCGGCAAACCGCTGCCGTCGAGCGCGTTCTTGCGGCGGGTGAGGTCGCGCGCTTTTTTGGCGGCTTCGCGCGCCCGCGCGGCCGACATGCACTTCTCGACGATCACGCGCGCGATCTTCGGATTTTCTTCGAGGAAGAAGTCCAGCCGTTCGGTGACCAACGCGTTAACGATCGGGCGGAGCTTCGCGTTGCCGAGCTTGGTCTTCGTCTGGCCTTCGAACTGCGGATCTTGCAACTTCACCGAGACGATCGCGGTGAGGCCTTCCATGCAGTCGTCGGTCGAAAGATTTGCGTCGGCGTCTTTGAGCATGCCGCGTTTGCGCGCGTATTCGTTCACCTTCGTGGCGACTGCCGTGCGGAAGCCGATGAGATGCGTCCCGCCTTCCATCGTGTTGATGTTATTCGCATACGAGTAGACGACTTCGTTGTAGCCGTCGGTCCACTGCAGGGCGCATTCGACGATGTTGCCGTCGCGTTCGCCGTTGGTCGAGATGACCGGCGTCAGCGCTTCTTTGTTTTCGTTCAGCCACTCGACAAACGAAACGATGCCGCCTTCGTAAAAGTAGATCTTCTCTTTGGGTGCGTCGCCTTCTACCTCAACCCGTTCGTCGCGCATCGTGATGCGCAAGCCGCGGTTGAGAAAGGCGAGCTCGCGCAACCGCTTCTCAAGGATGTTCCACGAAAAATCGAGCGTCTCGAAGATTTCCGCATCCGGCTTGAACCACTGATAGGTTCCGTCGCTGGCGGCTTTGCCGATTTTCTTGAGCGGAGTCGACGTGATGCCGCGTTCGAATTTGATCTCATAGAGATTGCCGTCGCGCCGCACGCGAGTCGTCATTTGCGACGAGAGCGCGTTCACGACCGATACGCCGACGCCGTGCAGTCCGCCGGAAACTTTGTAGCCGCCTTTGCCGAACTTCCCGCCCGCGTGCAAGATCGTCATCGCGACCTCGACGGCCGGCATCTGTTCCTCGGCGTGCATGTCGACCGGAATCCCGCGGCCGTTGTCGTCTACCGATACCGATCCGTCTTTGTAGATGACGACGTCGATCTCGGTACAATAGCCGGCCAGAGCTTCATCGACCGCGTTGTCGACGATCTCGTACACTAGTTGGTGGAGGCCGCGCTCCGAGGTGCTCCCAATGTACATGCCCGGACGTTTCCGGACCGCTTCAAGGCCCCGAAGGACCTCGATTTGTTCGCCTGTGTAATCTTGCATTCCGAAATTACCACTTCGCCATCGGCGAAATTTCTCACCACAAGGATTGGCCCTCCGGGTCCAATCCGTAGCGGTCCTCGCTGCGCCTGTGCTGAGCTGGTCGAAGTGCTCCGGTCCGTTCAAGGGAGTGTTTTAAGCTTCGGTTTCTACCTGGCGGATGAAGGCGTATAAGTCGCCCAACGCGTTCTGGCGGACGGGGGAGTCCAATTCGAGCCGGTTGGGGTCGATCCGCGTTTCCAGCAAGACATAGGAGCTGGCTAACTTGCGGATGCGCGCGCGGTCGATCTCGGCCTTGACCGCGTGCCGCTTGCGCGCTAATCGAAGCTCATCAACCCAAGCGCGCAGCAGCCGCCGGCGGATCCGATCGTAGGCTTCCGCCGTCAAACCGGCGACCTCGGTGATCACGGCTTCGGGGTCGAGCCACGGCGCCTCGAACAAGATGCGCTCGCACTGCTCGCGTTGCTCGCGCTCTTCGCCATCGGCGCACGGACGGCAGCGCTCGCCGCCGGCAATCGCCCCGCCACAGGTTCCGCAGAACGCGCCGCCGCCCGCGCGATGGGCGTTGCGCCGGCGTTCGACGACGGTCCGAAAGCGCGCCACGGCTTCGGCGGTGCTCTGCGGCTTGCCGGCCGCCGGCGTCCCTGCGGGCCCGCGGACCAGGCGCCTTCCGCCGGCGCCGCGCGCGGCCCGAATCGTCCCGATCCGAAAGCGCAGGCGTTCGACCTGCGGGACGCCGAGCGCAACGACGCTGCGGATGATCTCGCGCTCGAGAAACGAGAGCTGGTGGCTCCACGCGCCGGACGCCGTGATGACGACGAGCGCCGAACCGGTCAGCGCGACCGGCTGCGCGGCGCGTGCGACATCGTCGCCCACGATGTCGGCCCACGCCGCGCGAATCAGCGAGAGCGGATCGCCGGGCCGGCCCGCGCTCGGGCGCCAGCCCGCCAGCGCCGAACCGAGTTTGCTCAGCATGCGGCGATCGTCGCGGCCGAAATGCGGAAGCGCGCGGCGTCGTCGAAACGCGCCGGCAAGTCGGTGGTGGTGAGAAACGCTTGTTCGAACGTCCCGACGGCCGCGAGAAAACCACCCGCGCGTTCGGCATCGAGCTCCGAGAGCACGTCGTCGAGTAAGAGGATCGGAGCATCGCCGGCCCGGGAGCGCATGGTTTCGTATTCGGCAACCTTGAGCGCGAGTACCGCTGTGCGCTGCTGGCCTTGCGAACCGAACGCATCGAGCGGGCGCCCGTCGATCGTCAGGCGCACGTCGTCGCGGTGCGGTCCGACGAGCGTCGTCTTACGGCGTAGTTCGGCATCGACGTTTGCCGCCAGGGCGGCAGCTAGCGCGGCGCGTGGATCCGCATCGGTGACGCCGACGTTCGGCGCATAACTGATCTCCACGCGTTCGCGCGTTCCCGGCCAGCGCTCGTACACGCCGCGCGCGGCCGCCGCGATCTCGCCCACGAACGCCGCGCGCGCCGCCATCAATCCTGCCGCGGGAGCCAGCAATTCTTCGTTGTAGGCCAGCAGCAACTCACGGTCGGGCGCGATCGCGCCGCGCAATAACGCGGCTTTCTGCTGCACGATCTTGCCGTAACGGGCGAGATCGCGATAGTACGCGGGCGAGAGCTGCGCGAGCGCGCCGTTGAGAAACGTGCGCCGCAGCGCCGGGCCGCCGGCCACGAGTTGCAAGTCGGCCGGCACGAACGTGACCACGCGCGCCCGCCCGAGAAACCGCGCGAAGCCGACCGGCGAACCGTTGACGTCGAACGTCTTGCGCGCGCCGTTGCCGGAACGCGCGATCGATGCGCGTAGAAAAATTGAGCCGGCCGGAATGCGCGCTTCGCCGGCAATTTCCGCGAGCTGCGTGCCGTCGCGAATCAGCTCGCTCTCGCGCCGCGCCCGAAACGATTTGCCGATGGCGAGCATCGCGATCGCCTCGAGCAGATTGCTTTTCCCTTGCGCGTTCGGTCCGACGAAGACGTTCAGTCCCGGCGCCGGCGCGAATTCCAGTTCCGGATAATTGCGAAAATCGGCTAGACGCAGCGCCGTGAGAAGCAAGGAGCCTGTCCTGAGCCCGTCGAGGGGCCTACTGGCGCAGCGGCATCAACACGAAGAGCTGCGTGCCGAGATCGTTCGCTTCGAGCGGCCGGATTGCCGCGGGCGAGAGCGGTCCGAGGAATTCGAGCACGGTCTGCGGCGAATCCACATGGTTGAGGATTTCGACTAAGTAGCGCGCGTTGAACGCGATCATCAGGTCGTCACCGGTCTGCTCGACTTCGAGTTCTTCGTAGGCGTTTCCGGTGACGTCGGATTTGGCCGTGATCATCAGCGTGTTGTTCGCGACTTCCAGCTTGACCATCGACGCGCGATCGCCGGCCACCAGTTCCGCGCGGCGCAATCCGCCGATGAGGGCGCTCGTGTTTACCGTGACCGACCGGTCGAATTTGGCCGGAATCACTTGCCCGTAGTTCGGGTACTGGCCATCGACGAGACGCACCACGATGGAGGTCGTTCCCGCCGTGAGCATGAGCTGGTTTGCCTGCGCCCCGAGCGCCGTCGCTTCAAGCATTTCGGCCGAACCGAGATTGCGCGCCGCTTCCGCGAGCGCTCGCGAGGGGACGATGTATTTCGCCGCGCCTTCGAACGGGCGATCCAGCGTGCCGGTCCATTTTGCCAGGCGATATCCATCGGTCGCTACGAGCGTGATGGACGAACCCTCGAGTTCGAGCAGCGTGCCCATCAGCACCGCGCCGCGCGCTTCTTCGCTCGACGCTGCGAAAATCGTGGAGTTTACCCCATCGCGAAATTTTTTGGCGGCGATGCCGAACGATGCGCCCTTTTGGGCCGTCGGCAGCGGCGGATATTCATCCGGCGGGAGCGCCAGAAAATCGTAGTTCGAGCGCTCGGCTTTGATCGACGCGCGGGTCGGCGAGCCGGTGAGTTCGAGCAAGCCGGCCGGCAAGTTGCCGAGATAGCCCGAGAGGAGCTTGGCCGGTACCGTGACCGCGCCGTGTTCGGTGATCTCGGCCGGGAACGATTGTTCGAGCGTGAGCTCGAGATCGGTTGCCCGCACTTTGATGCCCGACTCGTCGGCCGTGAGCAGCACGTTCGAAAGAATCGGCACCGTTGTGTGCGCGTTGACGATCTTGCTGGCAGCTCCGACTGCCGAAGCGATGTCTTTCGTACTACACGTAAACTTCACTCGTCCACCGCTCCGCCGCGTCGCCGACGCGTTCGTTTATAAGTATTGAAGATAACCGTCGTATCAGTAGGCACGTGCACGGCGTGTATGAATCGGGCAAATCACCGTGGTTACAGCGTTTGCGCGATTTTAGGGGTGTGCACGGAGACTGCCGTCTATCCCCGCTATCCTCGTTCGCCGCGCGCATTCGCATTATCCACGCCGGTTTACGAAGCCTGTGCATGGGTTCGCCCACAGGGCGAACCTGTAGCGGTCCTCGCGGAGCTTGTGCTGAGCGGAGTCGAAGTGCTGCGGTCCGTGCAAAGGAAAAGTAGAAAAGGCCCGGCGGGTTTTCCCTCCGGGCTGCAATCACGCGCGGCTGTGTTCTGCGCAAGGGTCGTTAGTCTGACTGGACTTGGGCGACGAGGGTGCGGACGCGGTTGCGGAAGGCTTCGTCGGAGTCCATCAGGTCGGCGATCTTGTCGCGGGCGTACATCGCGGTCGTATGGTCTTTCTTACCGAACTCCCGCGCAATCTGCGGCAGCGAGGCGCCGGTGAGTTGCCAGGCGATGTACATCGCGACTTGGCGCGGTAAGGTCACGCGCTGATCGCGGCGCTGGGCTTCCATCTCCTTGATCGAGATGCCGAAGAACTTCGAGACCTTGTCTTTGATCAGCGGAATCGTCACGCGATGCATCGGCGCCGCGGCGACCGCGTTCTTCAAAACTTCGGCGGCGAGTTCGACCGTGATCGTCGACTTCGTCAAGCTGGCAAAAGCCACGACGCGAATGAGCGAGCCTTCGAGTTCGCGAATGTTCGACGGGATGACTTTCGCGATGAACGCGAGGACGTCGTCGGGTACGGGAACTTGTTCGGTTTCCGCCTTTTTGCGCAAGATCGCTTCGCGCGTCTCGAAATCCGGCGGCTGAATGTCGGTGAGCAGCCCCCACTCGAAGCGCGATCGCAGCCGCGATTCCAGCGTTTGAATCTCTTTCGGCGGGCGATCGCTCGAGATCACGAGCTGTTTCTGTGATTCGTGCAGCGAGTTGAAGGTGTGGAAGAACTCTTCCTGAGTCTGCTCTTTGCCTTCGAGAAACTGGATATCGTCGATCAGCAGCACGTCGACGTGCCGATAACGATTGCGAAATTCGACCGTCTGATTGTTCTTGATCGCAATGATAAATTCGTTCGTGAATTTCTCACTCGAGACGTAAACGATGTTGGCCTTCGGATTGCGCGCTAAGACGCGGTGCCCGATCGCGTGCATCAGGTGGGTTTTCCCGAGGCCCACCCCGCCGTAAAGAAACAGCGGGTTATAGGCCATAGCGGGCGCTTCGGCCACGGCTTGTGAGGCCGCGTGGGCAAACCGGTTGGAATTTCCGACGACGTAATCGTCGAACGTATAGCGCGGATTGAGATTTCCGATCCGCAGGTCGTCGGCCATCGCCGCCGGCTTAGCCGGCACCGCCGTCGGGACGCTTTCGGTCCCGTTTCCGGGGTCGACCACGACCCGCAGCGCGATCTCCGCGCCGAGGATCTCATGGAGGACGCTCGTGATGTCGTTCTTGAGCCGGTTCTCGACCCAATCGCGCGCAAACGTCGTATTTACGGCCAGAACGATCTCGTTGGGCGTGAGCTCGACTAAGCGCATCGGCTTGAGCCACATCTCGAAAACCGGCTTATTATAGCGCGGTTCCAGTAGCTCCAGCGCCGCCGCCCAGAGATCCGAAGTTTGGGCATCTGCGAGGGAAGTGTGCATCCAAAAAACCTGCCGAAAGAAACCGGCCGGCCCGACATGGACCGGAGAGATGAGGCTACCGGATTGGCAAGGCGAGGGCGCCTTCCTGCGGTTTGTTGTCCCCCGTTTTCTCCACTTATCCACAGGCTGGCGGCGGCCTTAATGTCTCGATAAACCGAGCACTTTTGAGCGTTGTCCGCAACTTTCGCGGAGCCCGTTTATGCGGCAGGAACGCCCGCGCAGCAAGGGTTAGGGGCGCGTTCCTGCAAGCGCTTATCCACAGCACTGTCCACAGGTGTGGATAATATAAGAATCATTCGCAATCCTGTGAATTCCCTTGACTCGCGCGCCCCCAGCCCGGTACAATACAGTGCTTTCGGTTTACCCCTAGTGTTTGGAGAATCAGTACCGTGAAACGGACCTTTCAGCCGCACAACCGCCGACGCAAGCGCGTCCATGGTTTCCTCGAGCGCATGAGCACCAAGAACGGCCGTAAGGTCCTCGCGGCTCGCCGCAAAAAGGGTCGCCACCGCCTCTCCGTCTGAGAGCGCGGGGCTGACGACGCCCGATGCGCCTCTACCAATCGCTCCGCCGCCGGAGCGATTTCTCACGGGTCCAGCGCCGTGGCAAACGGCAGGTTGGGCCCCTTTTCATTTTCCTGACGGCGGATGCTCGCGGCGGATCCCGGGTCGGGGTCACCGTGTCCAAGGGCGTCGGCAACGCGGTCGTCCGCAATCGCCTCCGCCGGCGGGTCAAGGCGATCCTCGACCGGACCGGGTTCGGCGAGGCGCCCTACCGGGATGTCGTGCTGATCGCCCGGCCCGGAGCGGGCGAGGCGGATTTCGCGGCCGTCGCAGCCGAGCTCGGACGTCTGCTGAAATGACACGTCTGCTGGTCGGGTTCATCGCCGTCTACAAACGGGTGCTCGCGCCCATCCTGCCGCCGGCCTGCCGTTTCGTGCCGTCGTGCTCGGAGTATGCGGCCTCGGCAATTGAGAAACATGGCCCGTTCCGCGGGGTATTCCTGGCGGTCCGGCGCATCGTTCGATGCGCGCCCTGGCATCCCGGCGGATTCGACCCCGTCCCGTAGATTCGGCCGCGCGCTCTCGTTGCGCACCCGCAACGACCCTTGAAAGGTTCCTGGCCTCCGTTGTTCGCCTTCAATTTCTTCCAGCCGGTCACCGACGCGATGCTGGGCCTGCTCAACGCCATCCACGGTTTCGTGCCGTCGTACGGCCTCGACATGTTGTTGTTGGCGCTGGTCGTGCGCTTGGCGCTCTTCCCGTTGGCCCAGCAGCAGTTCAAGTCGATGGCCGAGATGCAGAAAGTGCAGCCGCTGCTCAAGGCGATTCAGGCCGAACACAAGGGCAAACCCCAAGAACTGCAAGCCGCGACGATGGCGCTCTACAAGGAACACGGCGTCAACCCGCTGGCCGGCTGCTTCCCGATGTTGATCCAGTTGCCGATCTTGCTTGGCTTATTTTACGCGATCAACGAACACGTCGGCTGCAATCCCACGCTTTGGGACGCCACCAAAAAACTGTGCACGGTCGCCGGCAAAGCCGCCCCTGGCGCGGCGCCCGGCGACTTCTGGGGCGCGCACTTCCTGTGGATCGGCTCGTCGCTCTCGCAGCACTTCCCGCAGATTCTCGCGACGAGCTTAGCAACGCTCGACATGCCGCTCTTCATTTTGTACATCGTTTCGATGTACATCAGCGTTCGTTACGGCAGTCCGCCGTCGAGCGATCCGCAGCAAGCGCAGACGCAGAAGATCATGGCGATCGTCTCGCCCGCAATGATCGCGTACTTCGGCTGGCGCTACCACTGGGCGTCGGCGCTGTTGATCTACTGGCTCACGCTCAACGTGTTGACGATGGCGCAGCAGTTCTTCATGTACCGTAAGTACGGCTTGATCGGCCCCAAGAAAGTCGTTGCCGAGCCGGTACCGGCCTTGGCGACGGGCAATGGAAAAAGTTCGGCCCGCGCCGCGATAACCGGCGGTAAAAACGGCAGTACCAGCGGTCGCGCGTCGCGCCGCAGCAAACGTTAATTCACTAGCAGACGAAGGATAGAGCATGGACAACGAACGCAACGATTCCGGGCGCCGTGACTATGGCGACCGCGGGCGCGGACGCTCCGGTGGTGGCGGCGGCCGGTTCGACCGCCGGCCGGGACCGCCGCGCTCCACGACGGCCGCATCGGAAGAGCCGGAAGCCGCGAAACCCGCGCGCACGCTGCTCGAAGAGCTGCTCGGGAAGATGGGAATCGACGACGTCGCGATCGTCTACATCGCGCGTTCGGAAGGCGAGTACTTCGAAATTCGCGGACCGCGGCTGGCCAATCTGATCGGTCGCAACGGGAACACGCTCGAAGCGCTCAACCTGATCTTCAACAACATTCTCAACGCCGGCGTGCGCAATAACCGGCGCTACTACACGATCGATGCCGAGGGTTATCGCGCGCGCAAGGCCGACCAGCTCAAGACGCTGGCGCTGGCGACGTTGGAACGCGTGATACGCGAAGGCAAAGCGATCAAACTCGAGCCGATGCTGCCGAGCGAACGGAAGATCGTGCATCTCGCGCTTTCCGAGTCGTCGGTGGTGCGCACGGAATCCGAGGGCGTCGACCCGGATCGCCGGCTGGTCGTCTCGCCAAAATAGTGCACGAGACGATCGCGGCGATCGCGACCCCGCCGGGGCGCGGTGCGATCGCGATCGTCCGCTGCAGCGGATCCGAAGCGCGGCAGATCGTCGCGCGCGTCTTTCGCAGCCGCACGCCGCTCGCCGACCGCGTCGCGACGTACGGTGAGATCCTCGACGTCGACGGAGCGGTCCTCGATCGCGGCTTAGCAATCGCGATGGACGCGCCGCGCACGGTGACCGGTGAAGACATCGTCGAATTGCACGTGCACGGCAGCCCGGTCGTGGCGCGTGAAACGCTGCGCGCGCTCTTGCATGCCGGCGCGCGCGCTGCCGGCCCGGGCGAATTCACGCGCCGCGCGTTTCTCAACGGCAAACTCGATTTGAGCGCCGCCGAAGCGGTGGCCGACGTCATCGAGGCGGAATCGCGTGCCGGTGCGCGTGCCGCGCAAGCGAACTTGACCGGTGCGTTGCGCGGCGCCGTCGATGCGATCGCGGCCCCGATTGCGACCCTGCTGGAAGAACTTGCCGGCGCCATCGATTATCCGGACGAAGTTCCCGAACCCGAACGGGGCGAGGTCGAGCGGCGTCTCGGTACGTGCGAAGCGGCGCTGGCGGCGTTGATCGCTGATTGGGAGCGCGGGCGCGTCGTGCGCGAGGGACTGTCGCTAGCGATCGTCGGGCCGCCGAACGCCGGAAAATCGTCCTTGTTGAACGCGCTGCTGGGCGAAGAGCGCGCGATCGTTGCCGCCGTCGCGGGCACGACGCGTGATGTGATCGAGGAGCGCTTCTTCATCGACGGCGTGCCGGTGCGCGTGCTCGACACTGCGGGTTTGCGCGAGAGCGTCGATCCGGTGGAACGCATCGGCATCGAACGCGCGCGGCGCGCGCTTGAGGGCGCAGCCGTCGCGCTGGTTGTGGTCGATGGCGCGCTGCCGCTCGATGACGATGCGAAGGCGGTTCTCGTTGCGACGCGCGAACGGCCGCGCGTCGTGCTGTTTAACAAGAGCGATCTTGGCCGCACGGGCTACGACGCGCGCGAAGCGCCCGAGGCGGATGCGCAGTCGGGCAGCGTGCTCGATGCGGCAACGATCGAGGAGGTGCGACGCGCGGTCGCAGATGCGGGTTGGGGAACCGAACGCATCGATCTTGCGCGCGCGCACCTCGCATCCGCGCGCCAAGCCGCCGCCGTTGCGCGGGCCCGGGAATCAATGGAACGCGCGCGCGCGACACTCGACGTGGGCGACGCGCTCGATTTAATCGCGCCCGAATTGCTCGCGACGATAGCCGCGCTCGGAGAGATCACCGGCGCGGTCGCTACCGAGGCGATTCTCGATGGGGTCTTCGCGCGGTTCTGCATCGGCAAATAATGCGCGCTGACATGTCGGCCTGCCTTATAATATCGTAACCGCCATGATGGTTACATGGGAGATCGGGGATCACTGATGATCGATATCTATGCGCCCGCTGGCACATTCACCGAAGAGCATGTCGCGACGTTACTGCGGCGCATCGTTGAGTCGTTGCTGAAGTGGACCGATGCGACGGAGATTGCGTTCGTGCGGCGCAACGCCGGTGCGTACTTTCACGCGCTGCCGCCGGCGCACGTGACGTGCGACGGCGAACCGGACATGGTCGTCCGAATCGCCGTTACGCTGCCGGAAGTCGTCCTGTCCACGATCGAACGCCGGCGCGCTTTTATCGAGGACGCCACCGCAATTGCGGCGTCGCTGTCGGTGGATGCTCATACCGCCGAGCGCACGTGGATCTCGGTCGTGAATGCGGTCGATGGCGGCTGGGGCATCGGTGGTCACGCGCTAACGAATGCGGATATCGACGAGGTCTGAGCGGTTAGCCGCCCTGGGTATCGAGGTAGAGTTCGGTCGCGAACGCGATCAGAAAACCGACGGTCATGCACGTCGTCGCGGCCGCCGTGAGGCCGGTATGTTTGAGCACGGACCACAACTCGCCGATGACGAACACCAGCGCGCCGATTGCGATGGCGAGGAAGAGCACCGAGAGCACCGGTGAGTTGAACGAATAGCCGACGACGGTGCCGAGGAACGTCGGTCCGCCGGCGATCAGGCCCGCGATGCCGATCTGCTTCCAACTCGGGACGTACTTGCCGATCAGCGGCGCCGCGACGCCGAACCCTTCGGTCGCGTTGTGCAACCCGAACCCGACGATCAAGCCGATGGCAATCGCCGTCGCGCCCGAAGCCGCTGACGCGCCGATGGCGAGACCCTCACCGAAGTTGTGCGCACCGATGCCGATGGCGATAATCGCAGCCAGCACGAGCGGGTTCTCGGCTTCTTTTGCCGCGCGTTTGGTGAGCATCGTCGCGACGCTGCCGAGGCCGACAAGTCCGATCAGCAAACCGATGACGAACACAGCGATTAGCGCGACCGGAAATGTTCCCGCGCCGTCGTGCCAGGCGGTGACGCTTTGCGAGATCGGGATGATCGCATTCTGCGCGATTTCGACGACCAGATAGAGCAGGATGCCGATCGCCAGAGCATTCAGCAAACCAACTTTATACTGCGAGAGCTTCGAGGCGCGCGCGACCGGCAAGCCCACGAAAATCGTCAGCCCGGCGATGAGGCCGAGGAACACGGTGGTCACGAAATCGAGCGGCTGCTTTTTCGCCGGCATCACCACGCCCATGGCCGGCCCCATTGAGGTCAACATATTCGGCGTGCCGGCATAGTGGATCGCGGTGATCAAACCCGCGGCCATTCCGTCGGCGTCTTCGATATGATCCATCACATGGCAGTGGACGAGCCAGGTCCCCGGCTGCTGATTTGCGGTGACGATGACGTCGACGCGTTGGCCCGGCGAAAGCGCGACCGTGTCTTGCACGTCGTGTGTTTGCACGGGTTGCGCGTCGCGCGCAATCAATTGCTGATAGTGCCCGTGCGTGTGCATCGTGTGTGTGTCTTCGCCGGTCAGGCTGATCCAACGAATGCGAAAACGCTCGCCGTGTTTGACGTTGAGCGCTTGCGTGGCCGGATATTCTTTGCCGTTAAGCGTCCAGTGATTCTCGGCCGAACTCTGGATTTTCCAGGCGGTGATCAACTCGACGAAGTCGTGCGCGACGTTCTGTTCTTCGGGCCGCGGATGAGTCGGGCGCACGATGATCGCGCCGTACAACCCGGAATCCAACTGCGCTTCATTGTCGTGCGTGTGATACATGAACGTGCCGGGCACGTCGGCGGTAAAGCGATATTGGTAGTGCCCGCCGCGGGGCACGAGTGCTTGCGAGATTCCCGGTACGCCGTCCATCGAGAGCGGAATCTCGTGGATGCCGTGAAGATGGATCGTATCCGGCGTGTTCGAGGCGTTCGTATAATCGATGACGACGCGATCGCCTTGGTCGACGACGAGCACGGGCCCGGGGACCACGCCGTTATAGGTTATGGCGAGAACCGTCAGGCCGGGCTTGAGCGTCCATGGCGCCGTGCGCTCGACGAGGTTGAAGATCTTCCGCGTGCCGCGGACGACGGGAATCGCTTCGTACGAACCGTCTTCGCGCCGGCGCACGCGCGATTCGCCGGGCGCCGGGCTTGGCGCCGGAAACGGTGCGACGAGGGGCTGCATCCCGACGGTATTTGGATTGACGCCGGCCGGCGCCGCGTTGTCGGCGTCGGCGAACGCAACTCCACCGTGCATGAGGCACGCCATCAGTACAATCGGCAGGGCCGCAAATATGCGCCGGAGGCAAAGCATTACGCGGCCCGCAGCGCGTAGGGCGGAGGACCGGAGTGCCAGCACCGCCAGCCGTCATCGCCGCGCTCAACAAGATGCTCTTCAACGAGCTCACGGCGATCAAGCAGTACTTCTTGCACGCCCGTATGATGCGCCATTGGGGCTTCAAAGCACTGGGCGAAAGGAACCACCAAGAGTCGATCGGCGAGATGCGTTACGCCGACAAACTCACCGAGCGTATCCTTATGTTGGATGGGTTGCCGAATTTTCAGGCGGTCCTCCACAGTCGCTGGGGGCCGCCTAAGAGGGTGCCGTCCATCACCCGCGGCCTTGGGTTGCGCGAACGGTCGCTAGAGTCCAGCTCCGCTCGCCAACCTTGCCGCTGCGTTTAAGGCAGTCAGCATCGTGTTGTGCTGGGCTTTGTTTTGGCCGGCTATGTCGAGGGCGGAGCCGTGGGGGGTTCCTACGCGGACGTATGGGAGGCCGATGAAGATGGCGCAGGCTTCCTCTAGGCCCGTCGTCTTGATCGCTATTTGCCCTTGGTCGTGATACATCGCTACGACGACGTCGAACTCGCCGTGGAGGGCGCGGCGGAAAACGGTGTCGGGGGAGAGGGGGCCGGTTACGTCGAGGCCGTTGGCGCGGGCTTCGGCTACGGCTGGGGCGATTTCGTCGGCGTCTTCGATGCCGGCGGCGTGGGGGTTAAGGCCGGCAACCGCTATGCGGGGGGTGGGGACGCCCCAGCGGCGGAGCATTTTGTCGATGAGCGTGGTGACGTGCAGGACGTTAGCTTTTGTTACCATCGCGGGGATGTCGCGGATCATGACGTGTTCGCCGAGCGGGATGAAGCGTAGCTTGCCGGACGTGCGTAGCAAAAACGTGTTTGGCGGGTGCATGGTCGGCAATGGTTTTGGGAGGCCGGCTAGTTTGAACGAGGTGTTGTCGATGGGGGCGATGATGAAGCCGTCGATGGTGCCGGCTTCGGCCCAGGCTATGGCGCGGTCGATCCAGCCGGATGCTGCGTGGCCGCCGGCGGCGCTGGGTTGGCCGAGCGTGTAGTCGCGCATCGTTACGCCGGCGTCGTCGAAGACGGGGATTGCGGCGCCGTTTTGTGCGCGGGCTTCGGTGGGATCGGTAACGCGTTGGAACGTTAGGTTGAGGCCGCAGGTTTTTGCGGTTTCGGTGATGCCGTCGATGTTGCCGATGAGCATGACGCAGCTGCGGCGTTGGGGTTCGCCGGTGGCCAGGGCTTTTACGGCTATTTCCGTGCCGACGCCGGAGGGGTCGCCGATGGCTACGGCTAGGAGCGGCGGGTTCGCGTTGCGGTTAGAATTTTGCAACGAAATCGTCTTTGGTTGCGGCCCGCCATTCTTTGTCTTTTTCGATCATGCGATCGACGGAGCGGACGTTTCTGTATGTTGCGGGATCTATTGCGCGCAGCGTCTCGCCGCGTTCTTGGGCGTCGATCGATTCGAGTAAGATTTGGCGTAGCGTGATGATGGCGCGGTCGGTTGTGCCGAGGTGTTCTTTGGTGCGGTCGACGACGGGGCCCATGCCTTCTTGGAGTGCGAAGTCTTGGGTATTGATGCCTTGGATGCCGGTCATTGAGGATGTTTTTTGTAGTAGGCGGTCGATGCCGTAATCGTTGCTGCGATTGAGTTTTGAGACGTAGTTTTTGTTTAGCCAATCGCCGCGGCCGAGTCGCGTTTCGGCGTTGTGGGCTTGGTCGGGCGGGAGTGGGCGCGCTGGGTCGTGCGAGTACATGAAGTTGTAGACCCAGGTGTGGTTGTCGTCGATTGGGATCCACATGTGGCCGTCGATCGTCGGGACTTCGTCGCCTTTTTCGCGATAGCCGAATGCGCCCTCGACGGATGCGCGCATGTGGAATGACGGCATGATCCAGTGGTAGCAGCGGACCCAGTTGTGCGTGTCGCGCGCGCGGATGCCGGCGTAGGTGAAGCCGTAGTCGGTGCGCTCGAGATTGAGGTGCGCGACGAGTGCGTCGTAGTTATTTAAGAACGAGCGGTCGCCGATGTTCATGTTGTGCATGATCGACGCGTGGGTTGGGTCGACGCCGCCTTCGAGTGCTTGTAAGTAATTGCACTCTTCGTATGATTTTGAGATGTCGCGGTGCGCGGGTGATGTGCGCACGAGTTCGTGATCGGGCGGCGGTGGTTGAAGTTCCGGTGGGCCCATGTAGGTCCACACCATGCCGCCGCCTTCCCAGGTTGGGTAGGCGTCGATCGTTACTTTTGTTTTGAATAAACTGTCGGGCGGTTCCGAGGGCATGTCGATGCAGGCGCCGGTGTGGTCGAACTTCCAGCCGTGATAGACACAGCGTAATCCGCACTCTTCGTTGCGCGCGAAGAACATTGGTGCGCGGCGGTGCGGGCAGTATGCGGCGACGAGTCCCACGCTGCCGTTCGTGTCGCGGAATGCGATCAGATCTTCGCCGAGTAGGCGGACGCGCAGTGGTGCGCCGTCGTTTTCCGCGACTTCTTCGGAGAGGCACGCGGGGTTCCAATACCGGCGGAATAGCTTGCCCATCGGGGTGCCGGGACCAACCCGGGTTAAGCGCTCGTTGTCGGCGGGGGAAAGCATTTACGACGCGATTACGCAGTGGACGTTGCAATCCTAGCGAATGTTCAGCGCGATATGAGTTCACCGCGCTCCGATGCCGCCGTGATCGTCGTCGGCGGCGGTCACGCGGGATTCGAAGCTGCTCTGGCCGCCGCGCGGCTCGGAGCGGAAACGCTGCTGGTTACCGGCGATCCGGAGCGCATCTGCACGCTCGCTTGCAATCCGTCGATCGGCGGCAGCGCCAAAGGTCAGCTCGTGCGCGAGATCGATGCGCTCGGTGGCGAGATGGCGCGCGTTGCCGATGCGACGTCGCTGCACGCCCGCTTCCTCAACGAGTCGAAGGGGCCGTCGGTGCGGGCGCTGCGCGTGCTCGCCGACAAGCCGGGTTATGTGCGCGCCGCGCGCGCAGTGGTCGAGCGGACGCCGAATCTTACCGTCGTAACGGGCATGGCGGAAGATTTGCTGTTGGACGGCAGTGCCGTTGCCGGCGTCGTGCTCGGTGATGGGCGCACGTTGCGCGCGCCGAACGTCGTGCTGGCGACCGGGACATTTCTGGGCGGCAAGACGTTCCGCGGCGATGAGGTGCGGTCGGAGGGGCGGTTCGGCGAAGCACCGGCGCTCGGGCTATCGGCGACGCTGACGCGCTTGGGCTTTCCGCTGGGGCGCCTGAAAACCGGGACTCCGCCGCGGATCGATCGCACGTCGGTCGACTTTGGTGCGATGAGCGAACAGCGGGCGAGTGCGGTTCCGTTGGCGTTTTCGTTCGACGCGCCGCGTGGCTATGCGGGCCCGCAGCTCTCGTGCTGGGTCGTTCTTACCAACGACGATACACATCGTATAGTCAGGGAGAACTTGCACCGCTCGCCGCTCTATGGGCTCGATCTCATACGCGGCATTGGGCCGCGGTATTGCCCGTCGATCGAAGACAAGGTCATCAAGTTCGCGCACAACCCGACGCACCAAGTCTTCATCGAGCCGGAGGGCTGGGACGAACCGACGCTCTACGTTGGCGGATTCTCGACTTCGCTGCCGGCCGACGTGCAGCTCGAGATGCTGCGGACGCTGCCGGGACTCGGCGACGTGCGGATGCTGCGCGCGGGCTATGCGGTGGAGTACGACTTCGTGCAGCCGACCGAACTCGATCCGAGCCTTGAAACGCGCCGTGTGGCGGGGCTCTTTCACTGCGGGCAGTTGAACGGAACCTCTGGTTACGAGGAAGCTGCGGCACAAGGAATGATCGCGGGGATCAATGCCGCGCGGCGTGCCGCTGGAAGCGAGCCGCTGCGCTTGGGCCGCGAGACGTCGTACATCGGCACCTTGATCGATGACCTGGTGACCCGCGGCGTGGACGAGCCCTATCGGATGATGACCTCGCGCGCGGAGCATCGGGTGATTTTGCGTCACGATAACGCAGATCAGCGATTGACGCCGATCGGGCGCGAGATCGGCCTTATCGGTGACGAGCGCTGGGCGGCCTATCTCGGTGAGCAAGCGGCGATCGACGCAGCGCGCGCTGCGGCGGTAAGCGCGAAGGTGGGTGGACGGACGATCGGTGATGCAGTGATGCCGCCGGGATCGACGGTCGCCGATGTGCTGCGCCGGCCGGACGTGCATTTCGAAGATGTCGCGGATGTGCTCGGCGACGTCGTGCCCGCGATCGGGCAGCGGCTGGAGACGCAGATCAAGATGGCCGGCTACGTCGGCCGGCAAGAAGCGGCGATTGCCCGTGCTGCTGCGGATGAGTCGAGCCTCGTGCCGGATGGTTTCGACTATAAGGCCGTAGCGGCGCTCTCGCTCGAAGCACGGGATAAGCTCTCGCGCATTCGCCCGCGCACGCTTGGAGCGGCCGGCCGCGTTCCGGGAATCACACCGGCGGATCTCGCCGTGCTGAGCGTTGTGCTGCACCGGCGCGCGGAGACGCGAACTCCGGTCGCCGCAGGCTAAGATGGCGGCCGAACACGACGAACTAGCAGCGGGATTGCGCGCGGCGGGCGTTGCCGGCGAACTCGCGGAGCGCCTCGCCGCGTACGGGGCACTTCTCCTGGAGGCGAACCGTAAGGTGAATCTGACCGGCGCTAAAGAAGCCGCCGCGCTTCTTCCGCACCTACTCGATGCGCTGACCTTGGCTGGCGAAGTTACCGAAAGTCTCGTGGACGTGGGCTCCGGCGGCGGCCTGCCGGGAATTCCATTGGCGCTCGCGACCGGTGCACGCGTCTTGCTCGTTGAGCCGACGGCTAAGAAGGCTGCGTTTCTCGAACGGGCTCTGCTTGCGTGCGGAGTTGCCGGCGAAGTTTTGGCTGAGCGCGCCGAGGTCGCGGGCCGGGACGCGCGGTTCCGGGAACAATTCGCCTTCGCGACGGCGCGTGCGGTTTCGACGGCCCCGACCGTAGCGGAGTTGACGGTCCCGTTCCTGCGGATTGGCGGGCGCGCTTTGTTGCAGCGCGCTGCCATGGAGCCCCGCGAGCGCCAGGCCCTGGAGGACGCCGCTCCGATGCTCGGTGCCGAGTTGGTCGAGGAACGCGAGTTGGCGGGCGAGCGGCGAATCCTGGTTTTGGTGAAGCGGCGTTCGACCGAGCAGCGCTTTCCTCGTCGCGACGGAGTACCGGAGAAGCGGCCGCTGTGTCTCTGAACGAATGTTCATCGTGAAACCTCTGCCGCGCAAAGTTTCACGTGAATCATTTTGCTCCGTATGTAAGCGTCTTGCGGTAGAATGACGGTCGTGACCGCCCACCCGCTCGATCAGCGTCTTGCGAGCGTCCTGCCCGCAAGCGCGCTGTATGCTGTGGGCGGACGAGTGCGGGATGAGTTCCGCGCGCGGCTCGATTCGACGATTCCGCCACCGAAGGACCTCGACTACGTCGTCACCGGTCTTTCCGTTGAGGCACTCGTTGCGCGGCTACGGACAATTGGGCGAGTTAACGTCGTGGGGGCGTCGTTTTCAGTCGTAAAGCTGTCGGCGCTCGAGGGCGACGCCGATCTTGCCCTCCCACGGCGCGAGTACTCGACCGGGACCGGGCACAAGGACTTCGCGGTTGAGAGCGGCCCGGACATCACGATTGAAGAGGATCTCGGCCGGCGCGACTTCCGCATGAACATGATCGCGCGCCGGATCGGGGACGGCGCAATCGTCGATCCCTATGGCGGCGTGCGCGACATCGAGGCGGGCGTGATCGACATCGTCTCGCCGCAAACGTTCCTCGAGGACCCGCTGCGCCTCTTGCGGGCCGCCCAATTCGGCGCGCGCTTCGGCTACGAGCTCAGCGAGGCCGCGCGCAGCGGCATGCTGGCCGCGGCGAGCCTCGTCCGTACCGTTTCTCCCGAGCGTGTGTGTGAGGAGTTGCTGAAGCTCTTCGGGACGGCCGGGCGGCCATCGGTCGGTATCGAGATCCTGCGCACGACCGGCGTTCTCGTCGAACTGTGGCCGGAGATCGCCGAGGGCCTCGGCGTCGATCAGAACGAGTGGCACGCCTACGACGTGTACCGCCACAACCTCGAGACCGCCGACGCGGCGCCCGCGGGCGACGTCATCCTTCGGCTTGCCGCCCTTCTTCACGACGTCGGCAAGCCACGCACCAAGGATGGGCCGCACTTCTACCGTCACGAGCACGTCGGCGCCGATATGGCCGCCGCAATGCTGGCGCGTTGGCGCTTCCCGAACGAAACGATCGCAACGGTCGAGCACCTCGTGCGCTCGCACATGTACGGTGCCGATCCGGAGCTCGCGCCGAAGGCAATTCGGCGTTTCATCAATCGCATCGGGCCGGCGCATCTCGAACGGCTTTTTGCCTTACGCCACGCGGATATTATCGGCAGCGGCTTACCCAAACGCTCGCAAGAAAATGAGCTCTTTGAAGCGCGCGTCGCGCAGATACTCGAAGAAAAACCGGCGCTGAATGTTCGCGATCTTGCGATCTCGGGCGAGGACGTGATTGCACTCTTGATCGAGCACGGCGCGGCCACTGCTGAGTTCCGCGGTGACCAACGCGTGGGCGCGACGCTGGCCGCGCTCTTTGAAGAGGTCGTCGATGACCCCACTCGGAACGAGCGGCACCTGCTAGTCGAGCGCGCCAAGCGCTTCATCGACGAGCGCTTCCAAATGGGCGGAGCCCAAACGCAACGCGGCGAGCGCAGCGAGCATCACTAGCATTGGACAATAACGATCAGGGAACGCCGCGCATCATCGCGGTCGTTAACCAAAAAGGCGGCGTGGGCAAGAGCACAACCGCGGTTAACCTGGGAGCCTCGCTCGCGCTCATGGGTCGCCGTGTGCTGCTCGTCGATATTGACCCACAAGGCAATACCACGACAGGTGTCGGCGTCGATAAGCGCGCCCTCGACGCCGACTCGTATTCCGTGCTGCTCGACGGCGCGGCCATCGCCGACGTCGTCCAACCCACCGATGTGGAAAACCTGTGGATACTTCCGGCGACCCTCGCGCTCGCCGGTGCCGAAATCGAACTGGTCACGATCGATCGGCGCGAGCAACGTCTCAAAGACGCACTAGCCGCGACCGGCGCCACGTACGATATCATCTTGATCGATTGCCCGCCGTCCCTCGGACTGCTCACCGTCAACGCGCTGGCCGCAGCGCAGGAGATCATCATCCCGGTTCAAGCCGAATACTACGCGCTCGAGGGGCTCTCGCAGCTCACGACCATCGTCGACCGGGCGCGCGAAAATCTCAATCCCGACCTCGCCATTCTCGGCGTGCTGATCACGATGTTCGACGGCCGTACGCGGCTGGCGGTTGAAGTGCTCGACGAAGTGCACCGCTTCTTTCCGGGCCGCGTCTTTCACACGCAAATTCCGCGTAATATCCGCTTATCCGAAGCGCCGTCATACGGCAAACCGGCCGTGTTGTTCGATCCGAAAAGCCGTGGTGCGCAAGCATATATTTCGCTAGCGCGTGAAACATTGGGCGGCATCGGTTCCGTGGAAGCAACGCTGTGAAACACGCAATTGCTGTGAAACAAGTAATTGGTGTGAACCAAGTAATTGGTGATGGAGCGAGCGCAGCAGCATCGTGCAGTACCACGAGCGTCTGTAGCGAGCTCGAACCGGCAGGGGGATTCGCGCAGCGAATCCATGCCCCACGAAGTGGGGGGCGCGCAGCCCGGGGCGGAGCGCCTTCCAAATGAGCGCGCCGAAGCGCGGACTCGGCCGCGGCCTCGGCGCGTTGCTCGGCTCGTCCGATGCGCCGATGACGTCTGCGCCGCCGGTACGCGGGTTGATCAACGCTCCCGTCGGTGCGATCTCGCCGAATCCGCGTCAGCCGCGCACCACGTTCGATGCCGCCGCGCTGGCCGAATTACAAGCGTCGATCGTGGAACTCGGCGTGCTCGTGCCGATCATCGTGCGCCGGCTCGAGGGCGACCGCTATGAGTTGATTGCGGGCGAACGCCGCTGGCGCGCCGCCGTCGCGGCCGGGCTCGCGACGATCCCCGCGCTTGTACGCAACGCCGACGATCGCGAATCGCTCGAAGTGGCGATCATCGAAAATCTGCAGCGCGAAAATCTCGATCCGCTCGAAGAAGCGATGGGCTTCGCGCATTTGATGGAAGTCTACGATTTCACGCAGGAAGCCGTCGCGCAACGCGTGGGACGCAGCCGTCCGGCGATCGCGAATGCCTTACGGCTACTGGGTTTATCCGACACGATCAAAGCCTTGTTGCGCGAAGGACGTCTTAGCGCAGGCGCCGCGCGCGCGCTGCTCGCGATCCCCGAGGCGCGCCGCGAGGTCGCCGCCCGCCGCGCCGTCGATGAAGGCTTGAGCGTGCGCGCGCTTGAGGCGTTGGCGCGCGATCCCGTCGTCAAAGCGCCGGCTGCCGCAAAGCCGCTCGATGCCGAAACCGTGGCCGTCGTCGATCGTCTGCGCTTCCGTCTCGCGACCCACATTGCGCTCGTCCGGCGCGAACGCGGCGGCTCGATCGAGATCCGCTTTTCGGATGAAGCCGAACTGATGCGCTTGGTCGACCTCTTGCTGAGCGACTCGACGTGATCCGGCGCAGCATCGCCGCCGCCGCTGCGGCCGTGGTGCTGCTCGCCGCCGCACCGCCGCCGCGACTCGACCCCGTGCCGGCGGACGCGCAAACGGCACTGGTGCGCCGCTACGTCGATGCGCTCGCGGCGCAGCATTACGCAGATGCCTACGCGTTGCTCGACCCGCCGGCCCGCGCGTACTTTCGCAACCCTGAAAATTTTGCCAGCGCGTTTACCGCCGACGGCTTCGCGATCGCGTCGTACACGCTGGTCGGCACGCGTGGAAATGCGAAGTTCCGTTTGTATTTTGCGCGCGAATCGATCCGGCTGCACGACCCCGCGCGCGATGCCGCGGCGACGACGACGGTGACGGTTCCCTACGGTGTGATCGGTTCGGATACGCACGCGCGCATCAAGGATCTCGGCCGTCCCTGGCGTGCCGTCGCAACGTCGGCATCGGCGAGCTCCGCCGGTCTGCGCGTCACCGTGAAGAAGGTCTCGTTCTATCAGCACGCGATCGCGTGCGTGGTGACGTTTGCCAATGTGGGGAACGGATATCTCACGCTGCTGCCCTATGGCCGCAGCGTCTTGCGCGACGACGCCGGTCACATCTACCGTCCGATCGTGAACACGGCATCGTGGAACAATACGGACCGGCGGCTCTTCCTCGGCGTGCACCTCGCGGCCGACGAAGAGGTGACGGGCGTGCTATCGTTCGCTTCGCCGCGGCTGGACGACCATGCGCGCCGTTTCACGCTGACGGTCGCCCCGAATCTGCGTGATGGAAGCGATGCGCCCTTTGCGCTCGACATCGCGAACGTCGCGGCACCGGCATGACGATGGATCCCGCGCGCTTCCAGGGCGTATACGCTTTGATCGATCCGGCGGCCCACGCGGAGCCCGCGGCATATCTCGGCGCACTCTTACGCGGCGGCATCCGCCTGTTCCAGATCCGGGCCAAGGGCGGGATCGCGCCGGAGCTGTTGCGCACCGTGGTCGCGCGCATCCGTGGCGCCGGCGGCATCGCGATCATCAACGACGACGTGGAACTCGCGCTTGAGGCCGACGGCGTTCACCTCGGCCAGGAAGACCTGGCCGGCCACGACTTGCGTGACGTGCGAGGACGCCTCGGCGCGCGTGCGATCGGCCTCTCCTGTGGAACACCGGCCGAAGCGCGAGCCGTCCCGCCGGGATTCGTCGACTATATCGGGGCCGGCCCGATCTTCGCGACCTCGTCGAAAGGCGACGCCGGCAGTCCGATCGGCGTGAACGGCGTGCGCGTCGTCGTCGAAGCCACGCCGCTGCCGGTCGCCGCGATCGGCGGGATCACGCTCGCATCGGTGCCGCGGGTCCGCGAGACCGGCGCGACGATGGCGGCCGTGATCTCGGCACTTTCTGCTGCGGCCGATCCCGAAGCAACGGCGCGCGCCTTCATCACGGCGTGGGCGAGACCGTGACGCCGGTTGTCGCCGCGATCGGCACGACCCATCCCTACGCGTCTGCCGGCCTGCTCCTCGACCTGAGCGCGATCCGCAGCCTCAGCGCGCAGCCGGTGGCGATCGTGGCGGGCGTGAGTGCCCAGGACGCCGGCCGCGTCCTCGCGCGCGCACCGGTCGATGCCGCGACGATCGCCGCGCAGTTCACAGCCTTGGACGGCACGCCCATCGCCGCGTTCTGCGTCGGCGCGCTGCTCGATGCTGCTTCGGTCGGAGCGGTCGCGGCCGGTTTGGGGCGCTATCCCGGCGTTCCGGTGATCTGCGATCCGGTTATTGCTGCCAGCGGCGGCGACCGGCTGGCCGACGACGCCACGATCGCTGCCATGCGCACCGCGCTCTTCGCGCGCTGCACGCTGCTTACGCCGAACCTCGCCGAAGCGGCGCTGTTGACCGGTGCCGCGATCGGCGACCTCGCCGCGATGCATGCGGCGCTGCCGGCGCTGCTCGCGCTCGGTTCCGCGGCCGTGTTGCTCAAGGGCGGTCACCTCGACGGCGATGCGTGCGATCTCTTCACCGACGGCCGGGATGTGCGCGAACTGCGCGCCTCGCGCATACCGCTGGATCTGCGCGGCACCGGTTCGTTGCTCGCCAGCGCGATTGCAGTCCGCTGCGCGTTCGGCGATGCGTTGCCGGTTGCGATCGATCGCGCACGCGCGTTCGTGCGCGAACGCATCGAGCACGGCGCAACGTTTGCCGGCATGCGCATCGCGTTTTCCATCGAATCAGAATGACCATGGCCCGCTCAGTCGTCTTCTCCGGCATTCAGCCCACCGGCGCGATCCACATCGGCAACTACTTCGGCGCGATCAAACAGTGGGTGGCGGGACAGGATGACGCCGAGAATATCTTCTGTCTCGTCGATATGCACGCGCTCACCGTCCCGCAAGAACCGGACGTCTTGCGCGGCCAGATCCTCGAAACGGCGATGGTGCTCTTTGCCGCCGGCATCGATCCGGCGAAGTCGCGGCTCTTCGCGCAGAGCCACGTGCGCGAACACGGCGAGCTCGCCTGGTATCTTTCGTGCGTCACGTCGATGGGGCAACTCCAGCGCATGACGCAATTCAAGGAAAAATCGGAGTTGCAACGCGGCGAAGTTCGCGTCGGGCTGTTCACCTATCCGGTCCTGATGGCCGCCGACATCCTGCTCTACCGCGCGACCCACGTTCCCGTCGGCGAGGATCAAAAGCAGCATATCGAGCTGACGCGCGACCTCGCCCAGCGTTTCAACGCAACGTACGGCGACGTCTTCGTCTTGCCCGAGCCGGCGATCCCGAAAGCCGGCGCGCGCATCATGGGCCTCGACGATCCCACGAAAAAGATGTCAAAAAGTGCGCCGGGTTCGCATCACGCGATACGCGTGCTCGACTCTCCCGATCAGATCAAGAAGGTCGTGATGTCGGCGCAGACGGACAGCGGGCGCGACGTGCGCGCGGATCCTGCGCGGCCGGGCATAACGAACTTGCTCGCGATCTACGCGGCGGCAACCGGCTGCACCATCGAACAAGCAGAGGCGCACTTCGCCGATGCGCGCGGATACGGTGACGTGAAAAAAGAGCTGGTCGACATTCTCGTCGAGACGCTGCGCCCGTTGCGCGAACGCTACGCCGAACTCGCCGGCGATCCCGGAACGGTGAGCGAGCTACTTCGCCAAGGCGCCGACGCCGTGCGCCCGATCGCCCGCGAAACCGCCGACAAAGCAAAACACGCGCTGGGCGTCGGCTAACGGCAACAGCGCCGCGCCGGTTCCCCACAGTGGGGGCGCAGCAGCGGTGCGGGCTAGTCGCGGTATTTCGGTAACGCGACGCGCATGCGGCGCAGGGCTTCTTCGAGGGTTTCGATCGTTGACGCGTACGAGATGCGTAGATAGCCGGCGCCGGCTTCGCCGAAGCACGAGCCGCCGAGAAGTCCGACGCCCGCTTCTTCGAGCAGGTAGCTGCCCAGGCGCTGATCGTCCCGCGTAATTTTCGAGATGTTCGGAAACGCGTAGAACGCGCCGTCGGGAACGAGACAGCTGACGTTCGGCAGTTCGTTCAGTCCCGCCACGAGCACGTCGCGCCGTTTGCGGAATATCTCGTTCATCTCGACGACCGGTTCGTCGGGACCGGTCAACGCCGCCATACCGGCCTTTTGGACGAACGTCGACACGCAAGCGTAGGTGTTGTTGGCGAATAGCGTCGCGGCGCGGGCGATCGCCGGGGGCGCGAGGCAGTAACCGAGGCGCCAGCCCGTCATCGCGTAAGCTTTGGAAAAACCATCGACGACGATCGTGCGGTCGCGCAAATGCTCGAATTGCGCGAACGATTCGAACCGTTCGCCGTAGATGTTGCGGCTGTAGATCTCGTCGGTCATGATGACGAAGCGCGGAAACTTCTCGGCCAAATCGGCGATCACGGCGAAGTCGTCGTGCGTGAGCACGCCACCTGTCGGATTGCTTGGGCTGTTGATGATCAGCACCTTCGTGCGCGAGTTGACCTTCGCGGTGAGTTCGTCGAGATCGATGCTGAATTTGCGCGATTCGCGCAGCGGCACCGGCACCGGAATCGCGTGCAGATATTCGCAGGCCGCGGCGTACGTCGGATAGGCGGGCTCGGCGTACACCATCTCGTCGCCCGGATCGAGCAGTGCGGTCAGCAGGTTCCAGATGATCGCCTTCGCACCGGGCGCGACGACGACGTTCTCGGCGACGAACGGCACGCGCAGCCCGCGAAAACGTGTCGCGTAGTCCGCGATGAGTTCGCGGAATTCCATGAGGCCAGGGTTGGGCGCGTAGTGCGTGAAGTTGGCGTCGATCGCGGCCTTCCCGGCGGCCTTGATGTGCTCGGGCGTGTCGAAATCGGGTTCGCCGATCTCGAAGTGAATGATGTCGCGGCCCAGGGCCTGGAGCGCGCGCGCGCGACCGAACACCGTGAACGCCGCTTCGCTGCCGAGACGCGAGACGGCGCTGCCGAGATGATCGTTATCGTGCGTGATCGTAGCCATTTCGACGCGTTTCATTCGACAAATGGCCCAAAGAGGCCCGTGTTAGGGCCCGATCGGGGCGATCTTCACGCCGAAATAGTCGGCCACGATATGCTGGGCGACGATGCCGGCGACGCTTGCTCCGTAGCCGCCGGTTTTCTCCATGTAGACGGCCATCGCCAGCTTGGGGTGCGGCGCCGGGGCGTACATCACGAACCACGTCGTGTTCTTGCCGGTGCCGCCGACGCCGGTCTCGGCGGTACCGCTCTTGCCGCCGACCGGAACGCCGGGGACCGCCAGACCGTAGCCGGTGCCGATCGAGGTCGTGACCTCGTCCATCCCCGCCTTGACCTCGCGCAGCGCCTCCGGCGTCACGTTGACGTGCCGGATGATCTCGTGGTCGAACGTCTTGAGCACCTTGCCGCGCGGACTGCGGACCGCCGCCACGACGTGCGGCCGGTAGAGCGTCCCGCCGTTGAGCACGGTCGCGAGCGTGTTGGCGATTTGCAAGGGGGTCGCTTGCATGGCCCCTTGCCCGATCGCCAGCTGGCAGACGTCGCTCGGCTCGAGGTGGTAGCCCTTGCCGAACGTTCGCTGCGTCCATTCTTCGGTCGGCCAGTTTCCCGGATACTCGCCCGGCAGATCGATTCCGAGGCGCGAATCCAAGCCGTACTGCAGGGCATAATAGCGCAGGCGTTCGTGTCCGAGCCGGTAGCCGAGCTGGTAGAAGTAGCCGTCCGACGAGGCGGCCAGGGCCTTGACGAAATCGGTGTATCCGAGACCGCCCGACACGATGTCGCTGAACAACACGCCGTGACAATTCCACGAGCCGGAGTCAAAGAGAATCTGATCCTTGCCGATCACGCCGCTGGAGATCGCGCCGGAGCCCGTAACCATTTTGAAGGTCGAGCCCGTCGGCGACGCCGCGCCGATCGCGCGGTTATAGAGCGGCTGCAGCGGGTCGTTCACGTATTTGCCGAATTTGCGCGCGCTGATCGGCGTCGCGAAGTCGTTCGGATCGTAGGTCGGGTACGATGCTAATGCGAGCACGCCGCCGGTTTGCGGATCGATGACGATCGCTGCGCCGGCAAGGCGATGTCCGATCAGCTTGCTGCGCAGCGCGAGCTCGGCGCGCAGATTCTTATCGACGATCCGCTGCAAGCGCGCGTCGATCGTCGTGACGAGCGTGTTGCCCGGAATCGGGTCGACCGGCTTAAGCCGGCGCACCAGCACGCCGGCGGAGTTCACTTCGATCTGCTGCCCGCCGAGCCGCCCGCGTAGCCACGTGTCGTAGGTTTGCTCGAGGCCGTCTTTTCCGACGACGTCGTTGGGCGAATAGCCTTGGTTCTTGCGCGCGCGGTACTCGTCTTCCGTGATCGCACCGACGTAGCCGAAGACTTGCGCGCCGGTCGTGCCCATCGGATAGTTGCGCACCGGTTGTTCTTCGAGGTCGACGCCGGGGATCGACGATTCGCTCTCCGCGAGTTGCGCGGTTTGGGCGGGCGTGAGGTCGCTGGCCAGAATTACCGGACCGTTCGGCTCGTAGGTCTGCACCTGATCGAAGTTCTCGTAGTTCACGCCGAGATGGTGGTAGAGACGATGCCGCAGTTTCGCTTCGTCGATGTGCAGCACGGTTGCAAGCTGGTGGAGCGTGTCGTCGATGTGCACGACTTCCGAGGGGATCAGCGCGCACACGAACGACGGCCGGCTACGCACCATCACGACGCCGTTACGATCGACGATCAAGCCGCGCGGCGCTGAGATCGGAATCAGCTGGATCTGGTTTGCGCGCGCGGCCGACGCAAACGTCTCGCCCTGCACGAGTTGGACTTGCGCCAAACGGGCGACGATCGCGATGAGCGCGACGCCGAGGACGGCGACGAACACGATCAAGCGCGCCGTCGAGCGCGCGCGGTAGGGTTTCACGCGTAACGTTCGATGCGGGTTTGCTCGCCGCCGAAGCGCGAGCGGAACACCAGGTAGACGAACGCGTAAATCGCGGTCAACGCGCCGGATTCGAGTGCCGCGTGCAAGTGGACCGAACCGTAGCCGCGCGGATAGCCCTCAGCCGACATGACGATCCAGAAGAGCGCACTGCGCACGATGACGGCGACGCCGACGAAGAGGCTCGGTAAGACAACGCCGTCGGCGAAGAATCCGCGCGAGACGCCGCCGCACAAGAGTGCGAGCAACGTATAGGCGAGGGTCCAAGCACCGCCCGTTCCGGCGATCGCGTCGGTCAACACGCCGGCGACGAGCCCCAATACGGCGCCGCGCCGCGCGCCGAGACGCAACGCGTAGAGCACGACGGCAATCGTGACGAATGACGGGATGCCTTCGCGTACGACGAGAAACGGCGCGCAGGTCGTTTGCACGAATAAGCCGAGGACGACGCAGCCTACGCCGCGCCAGAATGACGGCCCGGCGACGATTTCGATCGACCGGTAATTACTTCGGAACAACGAGCACCCGCGAGAGTCCGGCGAGGTTGACCGCCGGTTCGACGATGGCGGATTGATCGAGCGCGCCGGCATTCATCGGCTCGAGTGCGACGATGCGTCCGATCAGCACGCCGGCGTGAAACGAACGCCCCTCACCGGTGACGACGCGATCGCCGACGCGCAACTTCGCATCCTGCGAGATGAAGCGCAACTTGACGCGCGTCAGCGTGCCGACCGCGATCGACCACCAGCGGCCGCGCTGCACTTGCGCCGGGAGGCGGCTCGTCGGGTCGTTGATGAGCAACACTTTCGCCGAGAGCGGGTCGACCTCCACGACGCGGCCGACGACGCCGTCGCCGGTCATCACGCCGTCGTCGGCTTGCAGATGATCTTTTGCGCCGCGATCGATCGTGATCACGTGCAGGGCGTTCTCCGGATCGAAGCCGATGACGGAGGCCGGAACGCCGGCCGGTTCGACCGCCTGCGCGCGGGCGAGCGCCGCTTCGGCCGGGACGCGAGCGAGCGTTTCGGTGAGTTCGCGGTTCGACCGTTGCAACTGCGCGACGGTGGTTCGCAAGTCGCCGTTGTCGTGCGCCAGTTGCGGCGTGCGGACGATCGTGTTCGCGCCATCGCGCACGCCGGTCGTCACGGTCGTAGCGGCGAGCTGCGCCCACGCGCTGACGGTCGTGATGACGACGGTCAGCGGACTGGCACGGCCGGAGCGGGAGAAATCGAGTTGAAGAAGAGCTAACAGTGCCGCGACGATGATCGCGCCGGCTACCGCGAATAGCTTTCTGTCATCCCGATACGTAAAGATTGGTACCACCTCGTCAGCTTGTCGGCATGCGGACGCATGTGCTCGAGCAGGCTCGGCGACGCGAGAATTTCACCGGCGCCGCGTGCGACGGCGAGCAGCGGTTCGTCCGCGACCGTTGTCGGAACGTTCGTGCGCACACTTAA
>Ga0182030_10004596_pt1 | contig 29432 bp, 32 predicted proteins | sample 812S3MmetaG_FD_121299 | JGI IMG/M metagenome (GOLD analysis project Ga0182030, IMG submission 121299) | Permafrost microbial communities from Stordalen Mire, Sweden - 812S3M metaG (Illumina Assembly) | ecosystem: Environmental > Terrestrial > Soil > Wetlands > Permafrost | place: Sweden...
CCTTCCCAGTTGTGGGAGGAAGGCCACCGCATCGCAGGCGGCCAGCATGGCGGGGGAAAGGCCGTGGTCCTCGTGGCCCACGGCCAGCGCGATGTCGCTCCCCGCGCTCAACTGGTGCAGAGGAACCGCGGCATCCGCCAACTCCAATCCGACGACGACGTAGCCATCTTCGCGGGCGGCGTCGGCCGCCTCCGGACCGCGTTCAAACGTCGACCACGACAAATACCGCTCGGTGCCCATGGCCGTGCGACCCACCTTGTGATGGGAGGGCGAGATCCCGCCCCCCGACAGGTAGAGGTGATCGACTCGGTAGGCGGCCGCCGTACGGCTGATCGATCCCACGTTGAACGGCGACTGCACGCCGTCCAAGATGAGCGCCAGGCGCCGGGTGCTGCGCCGGTTCCATTCCCGGTGCAAGCGCTTGAGGTCGGTGGGACCCAACTGCTTCATCGCCACACCGGCTTCCCGTTTCGGTCGTCGCCGTGCACCTCGAGCACCCGGTAACCGCGCTTGGAAGCGGTGCGGGTCACCACGAAGCCCTGCTCGCCCAGCCATGCAGCAAGCGAGTCGGCGCCCAGGTGGCGCTGCACCACCAGCCGCGCCGTACCGCCCGGGGCCAGCCGAGGTAACCAGCGCAGTAGCAGCGTGTGGAGGGCCTCTTTGCCGATACGGATCGGCGGATTCGACCAGATCTCGGCGAACCGCAGCTGTGCGGGAATCTCGTCGGGGTCGACGGCACGGACATTGGCCAAGCCGTGACGTTGCGCATTGGCCGCGGTAAGGGCCAGGGCCCGGCGGTTGATATCAAGGGCCCATATCGTGGCCTCCGGAGCGCGTCGGGCCAGCGACAGCGCGATGGGTCCGTAGCCGCACCCGAGGTCGAGCAGGTCGCCGCCTACGGGGGGATCCGGGACCGAGCGCAACAGGATCAGCGTGCCGGGGTCGATCCTGGCCGACGAGAACACCCCCCGATCGGCTGACAGCACCAGCGGATCGCCGCTGAGGGTGAGGGTCACCTCGTGCACCCGGGACGGTGCCGCGGGGTCAGGATCGAAGTACTGGCCCGAGGACATCGCGGCGTTGAGGCTACCGCCGGGGAGAGTGATGCCACCGCCGGGGCTCGGAGACGCCGGCTTCGGTCGGGGAACGTCGGGTCGCCCGGTACTCTGGGGGCATGGCGTCCTACCAAATACGTCTTTTCGGTGACCCGGTACTCCGCCAGCGGGCCAGTGAAGTTAGCGATGTCGACGGCGCCCTGGTGCAGTTGGCCGGCGACATGATCGACACGCTCCACGACGCCAACGGCGTGGGGCTGGCCGCACCACAGGTCGGTGTGAGCAAACGCCTGTTCGTGTACCAGTTACGCGAAGAGGATTCGGCCCCGCTGACCATCGTGAACCCGGTGATCTCCGAGGCCCGGGGCGAGTGGGAGTACGAAGAAGGGTGTCTGTCGATTCCCGGGCTGTTCTTTCCCATCGTCCGGCCCAAAGAGATCCATCTGACCGGCTACGACCTTGACGGCAACGAGGTTTCCATCGAGGCCGACGAGTTGCTGGCCCGCTGTTTCCAGCACGAACTCGATCACCTCGACGGGCGTCTGCTCATCGAGATGCTGGACAAGTCGCAACGCAAGGCGGCCATGAAAGAGCTGCGCCGCCGGGACGAAGCAGGCTGAGTATCTCCGAGGGCGCCGCCCCCCTTGCGCCCGCCCCGATCGGCCCGGTGCGCTCGGTGGCCTTCTTGGGCACCCCGGAGCCTGCGGTGGTGGCCCTGCGGGCCCTGGTCGCGGCCGGGATCGAGGTGCCGCTGGTGGTCACCCGACCGGATCGCCGGCGGGGCCGAGGCGGGGACCTCACCCCCAGCCCGGTCAAAGCAGCCGCGCTCGACCTCGGCTTGGCGGTCAGCGACCGAGTGGCGGACACCCTCGATGTCGGCGTCGAACTGGGAGTGGTCGTGGCCTACGGGCGCATCATCTCCCGCACCGTGCTCGAGGCCCTGCCCATGGTCAATGTCCATTTCTCGTTGCTGCCCCGATGGCGCGGGGCGGCGCCCGTGGAGCGTGCAGTGCTGGCCGGTGACAGCGACACCGGCGTGTGCCTCATGGCGCTCGAGGAGGGGCTCGACACCGGCGGCGTCTATCACCGGGCGACCACGCCCATCGACGAGAACGAACCGGTCGGTGTCCTGCGGGCCCGGTTGGCCGATATGGGTGCCAAACTGCTCGTCGACGCCCTCGGCGCCGGCCTGGGTGAAACCGTGCCCCAACACGGCGAAGCGACGTACGCGGCCAAGATCGACCCCGGGGAGCTGCGCCTGGAATGGACCCAGCCCGCCGCCCAGTTGGCCCGGCTGGTGCGGGTAGGCCGGGCGTGGACACTGTGGCGGGGAAAGCGCCTCTTGGTGGCTGGAGCCGAGGTTGTGCCCGGCGAGGCGCCCGAAGGATCGCATCCAGGTCAGTTGATCGACGACACGGTCGTCACCGGGGACGGCCGCCTGCGGTTGCTGCGCGTCCAACCCGAAGGGCGGGCGCTCCAAAGCGGCGTCGAGTGGCTGCGGGGTGCCCGGCCCGGCTCCGGTGCCACACTCGGATCGTGACCGCACCCCAAAAGACCGCGCTGGACGCGCCCAGCGCCCGGCGCCTGGCCATCAGCCTGCTGGTCGAGGTGGACGGTGGGGCGCGCGCCAATATCGTTGTCCCGGAACGCCTGGGCACCAGCGGTTTGGAGACCCGGGACCGGGCGTTCGTGACCGAGCTGGTCTACGGCACGGTGCGCATGCGCCGAGCCTGCGACTGGCTGGTCGACCGCTTCGCCCGAGGCAAGCTCGACGCAGAGGTGCGGGCCACGCTGCGCCTTGGCGCTTACCAACTGGCCTTTTTGCACACACCGGCTCATGCCGCGGTGTCGGCAACGGTGGCCGAGGTCAAAGGACCGGCCCGGGGTCTGGTCAACGCGGTGCTGCGCCGGGTGGCGGAGACCGTCGCCGGCGGAGTGCGGTGGCCCAACCGGGCCACCGAGTTGAGCTACCCGGACTGGATCGTCGACCTGCTGGTCGCCGACATCGGCGAAGGCGCCGCGCTCGACGCGTTGGCGCAGATGAACAAGGCCGCGGCGGCCACGGTGCGCGCCGATGGCTACATCCAGGATCGGGCCAGCCAACTGGTGGCGGCGCATGTGGGTGCGCGCCCGGGCGAGCGGGTGCTCGATTTGTGTGCGGCGCCGGGCGGCAAAGCCACCGCCATGGCCGCGGACGGGGCGTTCGTGGTGGCGGCCGACATCGAACCCCGCCGCTGCCAGGTCGTAGCGGCCAACGCCCGGCGCCTCGAGCAGGTTTCGGTGGCCGTGGTGGCCGCCGATGGGGCGAACCCTCCGTGGCGAGACGAGGCGTTCGACCGGGTGCTGGTCGATGCCCCCTGCTCGGGGCTCGGCGTGCTGCGCCGCCGTCCCGATGCCCGCTGGCGCGGTCGGCCCGACGACTTGGCGCGCCTGGCGGGCCTGCAACGGCGACTGCTCGAAGCGGCCGCACCCCTCGTCCGACCGGGCGGCACGCTGGTCTACAGCGTGTGCACGCTGAGCAGAGTCGAGACCGCGGCCATCGACCGGTGGGCCGGCGCTGACGGCTCGGTGCTTGCGGGATGGTCCCCGCTGCCTCCGCCGGGCGCGCCGTGGCGGCCGGCGGGGCGTGGCGCTCTGCTCCTTCCACAGCAGGAGGGGACCGACGGGATGTTCGTGCTGGCGCTGCGGCGGCCGGGGTCGGGGGCGCTGACGTCGGGCACGGCCTAGCCGGGGGGGGGGATCACCCAGCTGCAGGTGTTCATTCAGCACCCCGGTACGCTGAGCAGCGATGGCCCGTATCGCCCCGTCGATCCTCTCCGCTGATTTCGCCTGTCTGGGCAGCGACATCGACCGCATCGCGGCCGAAGCCGACCTCCTGCACGTGGACGTGATGGATGGTCACTTCGTCCCCAACCTCACGATCGGACCGCCAGTCGTGGCGGCCATCAACAATCACACCGATCTGTTCCTGGACTGCCATCTGATGATGACCAACCCGGGGGAGTACCTGGGCGCGTTCGCCAAAGCGGGAGCTGACAGCTGCAGCGTTCACGTGGAAATTGACGGCGTCGACGATCTCATCACCGAAATGCGGGGGCTGGGTCTGGGGGTCGGATTGGCGGTCAACCCGGAGACCCCCTTGGAGGCGGTGCTGCCCTACCTCGACCGCATCGACATGCTGTTGATCATGACCGTCCATCCCGGCTTCGGGGGTCAGCATTTCATGGGCGAAGTGGTGGACAAAGTCCGCCGAGCAGCGGCGGCGCTGCGGGGTTGCACCCATCAAGTCGCCCTCGAAGTCGACGGTGGGATCGATACCGACACCGTCCGGGAGGTGGCACGGGCGGGCGCCGACACCTTCGTGGCCGGCAGCGCCATTTTCGGGCACGCCGATCCCCTGGCGGCGGCCAAGGCGCTGCGCGAGGCGGCCACGGCAGCCATCTCATGAGCGACGCCGCACCCCGAGCCAAGGTGCTGACGGTCTCGGACGGGGTCATCGCCGGTACCCGGGAGGACCGATCCGGGACAGCGCTGGTCGAGGTACTGGTGGCGGCCGGGTTCGAGGTAGCGGAGCGCAGCGTGGTAGCCGACGGCGTGGCCTCGGTGGCCGCGGACCTGGTCCGGCTGTGCAACGACTTCTCGGGCCTGGTGGTGACCACCGGCGGTACGGGTTTCGCTCCTCGAGACCAGACACCGGAAGGCACCGCAGAGGTAATCGAACGGGAGGCGCCTGGCCTGGCGGAAGCCATGCGGCTGGTCAATCCCCTGGGGCGCCTGTCGCGAGGCATCGCCGGCATCCGGGGGCACGCCATCATCCTCAACACGCCCGGATCCCCCAAAGGGGCCGCCGAATGTCTGGGTGCGGTGATCGACATCGTCCCCCACGCACTGGCCTTGCTGGCCGGCGATCACCCGCCGCACCCATGACGTGACCGCGGACGACAAGCGATGGATGCGACGGGCGCTCGACGCCTCGCTCGAGGTGCGTACCACCACCTCGCCGAACCCTTGGGTGGGCTGCGTCATCGTGGCGCCGGGACAACCACCCTATGTCGGGGCGACCGAACCCCCGGGCGGCCCCCACGCTGAAGCGGTGGCCTTGGCCGCCGCAGGAGGAGCGGTTGCGGGGGCCACCGTTTATGTCACTCTCGAGCCGTGCAGCCATCACGGCCGCACCCCTCCATGCGCGGATGCCCTCATCGCGGCGGGCGTGAAACGGGTGGTGGTGGCCATCGAGGACCCGGACCCCAAGGTGGCAGGGCGCGGCATTGCCCGCTTGCGGGCCGCCGGTATCGACGTGGAGGTCGGACTGGAAGCCGACGAGGCGGCCGACGTGCTGGCCCCTTATCTCAAGCATCGCCGCACCGGCCGGCCCTGGGTGGTGCTGAAACTCGCCGTCACCCTCGACGGGCGCATCGCGGCGCCGGACGGATCCAGCCAATGGTTGACGGGGCCCGAGGCTCGCCGCGACGCCCACCTGCTGCGGGCGCACAGCGACGCCATCCTCGTCGGGGCGGGCACGGTCAGGGCCGATGACCCCTCTCTGACCGTACGTCACGTGACCGGCCGCGACCCGCTGCGCGTCGTTTTGGGCAGCGCGCCCGCCGGCGCGCGGGTGCTCCCGGCCCTCGAACTGTCCGGGCCGCTCGACGAGGTGCTCAACGAACTCGGCCGACGTGATGTGTTGCAGGTTCTGGTAGAGGGGGGAGCCCAGGTGGCGCACGATTTTCATGCCCAAGGCCTGGTGGATCGGTATGTGCTGTACCTGGCACCGGCCCTTTTCGGAGGCGACGACGCCCGCGGCGCTTTTGCCGGCCCCGGTGCTCCGAGCATGGCGGATTTGTGGCGCGGCAGGATCATTGATGTTCAACGTGTCGGCGACGACCTCCGGGTCGAGCTGGCGGGATAGGGAGGCAACGTGTTCACGGGCATCGTCGAAGAGATGGGCCGGATCGAGGACCGCCGGGAGGGCCCGGAAGGTGCGACCAGGTTCCGGTTCGGAGCGCCGCTGGTGGCCAGCGATGCCGGCCTCGGCGACTCCATTGCGGTGAACGGCTGCTGCCTGACGGCGGTGGCGATCGGCGAAGGATGGTGGGAGGGCGACGCCGTGGGCGAGACCCTCAGCCGCACCAACCTGGCCACCGCGGCGGTCGGCGATCCCGTCAACCTGGAACGCTCGGTCCGCCTCCAGGACCGTCTGGGCGGTCACCTTGTGCAAGGCCACGTCGACGCCATCGGAGAGGTCCTCGAGCCCGCTCCCGACCTGGTGGTGCGCGCCCCCCAGCACCTGCTGCGCTACATGGTGGAAAAGGGCTCCGTCACGGTCGACGGCTGCAGCCTCACCATCGTCAGCATCGAGGGGGACACCTTCCGCGTCGCCGTCATTCCCCACACGACAGCCATCACCACCTTTGGCGTGCGCGACAAAGGCAGCACCGTGAATCTGGAGGTCGACATGATGGCCAAGTACGTCGAGAAGCTCTTGGCCCCCTACCGCCCTTAGCCCTGACGACTGGTCGCCGTCAGCCTTAACGACTCGTCCAACGGTCCTCGAGTAGCTCCAACAACCCCGCCAGGGTGCGGGCCGGGTCGCCGTCGGTCACCAGGTGGACGGAGCGCAGGTAGTTGCGGAGGGGGCCGGGCGGCGCGTCGTAGACCGCGTCGGCGATGCGGGAATCCCACCGGCACAGCTCCCCGGTGCTCGGAAACGGACCCTGCAGCCGGCCTGCCATCTCGCGCACCAGGCGCATGAGGGCTCTTGCCTGTTCGGTGTTCCAGTCAAGGACCTCATGCGGCAACTGCGAACCTCCTCGCGCCGTTGCTGATCGGCGGGCCGCAACCGAGGTTGAGGACGGACCGGATACCCTTTTCCAGCCAGTGGCATGCGTCCCTGTCGCGATCGCAGACGCGCCGCCTAGGTTGGTGGTGTCGCCCGCAGCGGCACCTGAGGAGGACTCGATCATGGCACTCGCCCCCATAGAGACGGCCATCGCCGCCGTCGGCCGCGGGGAGATCGTGGTCGTCGTCGACGACGAGGACCGAGAAAATGAGGGCGACCTGATATTGGCGGCCAGCGCCGCCACCCCCGAAGCCCTGGCGTTTTTGATTCGCCACACCTCCGGGCTCATCTGCGCGGCGGTGACCGAGGAGCGTGCCGATGCGCTCGACCTGCCCCTCATGGTCGCCCACAACACCGAATCGCAGCGCACCGCCTTCACCGTGACCGTCGACTACCGCCACGGCACGACGACCGGGATCTCGGCCCGCGACCGCTCGGCCACCATCCGGGCGCTGGTCGATCCCGCAGCCCGGCCGGCGGACTTCTCCCGCCCCGGCCACCTCCATGTTCTTCGGGCCCGCCAGGGCGGCGTGCTCAAGCGGGCCGGACACACCGAGGCCGCCATCGATCTGCCCCGCCTGGCAGGCCTCGAGCCGGCTGGCGTGCTTTGCGAGGTCGTCACCGAGGACGGCCTGGGCATGGCCCGCCGGCCTGAGCTGGAGAAGCTGGCCAAGGACCACGGCCTGGTGATGATCTCCATTGCCGATCTCATCCGCTACCGCCGCCAGCGGGAAAAGCTGGTGCGCCAAGTGGCCGATGCCCGCCTTCCCACCGAGTGGGGCGAGTTCCGTTGCGTGGCATATCAGAGCCTGCTCGATAACGAGACCCATGTGGCGTTCGTCATGGGGAATCCTGCGGGCAAGGACAACGTACTGGTGCGCATGCACAGCGAGTGCCTGACCGGCGACGTGTTTGGCTCGAAACGCTGCGACTGCGGGAACCAACTGCACACGGCCATGGCCACCATCGCCAAGGAAGGCTTGGGCGCCGTGGTCTACCTGCGAGGCCACGAGGGCCGGGGTATCGGCATCGCCCACAAGCTGCAGGCCTACGAGCTGCAGGACACCGGGCTCGACACCCTCGACGCCAACGTGGCGTTGGGGCTACCGGTGGACAGCCGCGAGTACGGTATCGGAGCCCAGATCCTGGTGGACCTGGGCATCACCACCATGCGGATCATGACCAACAACCCGGCCAAGCGCAGCGGGATCGAGGGCTTCGGCCTGACCATCACCGAGACCGTCCACCTGGCGCCCCACGTCACCTCGGACAATCTGCGCTACCTGCGGACCAAGCGCGACCGGATGGGACACTCGCTCGAAGGCCTCAGTGACTTCCCGCCGTACCCGCCCGCGGTAGCCGGCGACGATTGATGACGGTCTACGAAGGCAAACTGGCCGGAGCGGGCCTCACCATCGCCGTGTGCTGCGCCCGCTTCAACGGGTTCATCACCGAGTCATTGCTCAGCGGTGCCCTCGACGCCCTCCGGCGCCACGGGGTGGCTGACGAATCGGTCGACGTGGTGTGGGTCCCCGGCGCTTTCGAGCTCCCAGTGGCCGCGCAGCAGCTGGCGGCCAGCGGCCGCTACGACGCGCTCGTGGCACTCGGAGCGGTGATTCGCGGAGCGACCACCCACTACGACTTGGTGGCCGGGCAGGCAGCCTCCGGTCTAGGCCGGGTGCAACTCGACACCGGGCGGCCGGTGATCTTCGGCGTACTCACCACCGAGTCGATTGAGCAGGCGGTCGAGCGGGCAGGGACCAAGGCCGGCAACAAGGGTTTCGAGGCGGCGGTCACCGCCATTGAAATGGCCAACCTGCTGGCGCAGCTGCCCCGCGCCGGCGCGTAGCAGCACCTCCTTCAGGCTCGGGGCGTCAGCCTTGCCGGACCCGGGCCAGATTGGCGATAGTGGCGGTGGTAGCCACCGCGAGCTCCACTCCTTTCACCACGAAATGCTGGTGAAAGAAGTCGAGGTGAGCCTGGTGCTCATGGAAGTTGTGCGGGGTGAGCACCGCTGACAGCACGGGGATCGTGGTCTCCAGCTGCACCTGCATCAGGGCGTCTATCACCGCGCCGGCCACAAACTCGTGGCGATAGATTCCGCCATCGACGACGAGCCCGGTGGCCGCTACGGCCAGGTAGCGTCCGCTGAGGGCCAGCAGTTTGGCTTGCAGTGGGATCTCGAAGGCTCCGGGCACCTCGAAGATCTCGATGCGTTCGCGCGGGTAGCCCCTGGCGTCCATCTCGCTCAGAAAGGCGTCGCGACCCCGCTCCACGATCTCCTGGTGCCAGCAGGATTGGATGAGCGCCACCTGGCCGGTCATGGGCACTGGGGTCAGTGTCATCGCGCTCACCCGGCCTTCACCGTGGCATTCGTGGTGATGAACTGCGCCGTGCCCGGTTTGATGGGGACCGGGTCGGGGACGGGACCCACCGGGGTGGGCTGCATGGCCGGCACACTGACGTTGAACATGGCTTGAAACGTGGCTCCCTTCAGCAGGATGGGTTTCCCGTTGCTCGTCTGCATGGTCTGGTTGGTGGGCAGGAGCATCAACTGCAAAGTCCCCATCCCGGGCGTCACAAACGGTGGAGCGGTATAGGGCATAGGGCCCCGCCACGCCATGGGGATCTCGTCGCCCAACAGGCAGACCAACTGGTCGGCCACCATGAGATTGGTGCTTGTGCCCATCAGCGGACCGGGTGCCATCAGCATGGGAACGATGGCCGGCGGAGTGATGGTCACCTGCAGCATGTCCGACGTGCGGATGACGTAATCGGCTGGCACCAAGGTCTCCTCTCACGTCGCTTTTCGGCCCCGACGCCCCATCGATGTTAGTGGGAGCGCGGAACGGTTGGGCCACCGCGGCGGTGCGCCGGTAGGGTGCCATCCGTGCTGCGCCTGGTGCTCCCCAAAGGTTCCCTGGAACGAGCGACGATGGAGTTGTTCGACGGTGCCGACCTGGCCGTGCGGCGAACCTCGGGAGTTGATTACCGAGGGGTCATCGATGACCCGAGGGTTGACGAGGTGCGCATCTTGCGGCCCCAGGAGATCGCCGGGTACGTGGCCGAAGGCCTCTTCGACCTTGGCGTCACCGGTCGGGACTGGATCGAGGAAACGGAGGCCGACGTGGTCTCCCTCGGCGAGTTGCGCTACTCCAAGGCCACAAGTTCTCCCATCAGGGTCGTGCTGGCCGTCGCCGCGGACTCGCCCGTGCAACACGTGACCGACCTCCCCCATGGGGTACGCGTATCGACCGAGTACCCCGGTCTGACGGCCCGCTTCCTCGAGCGCCACCACGTCAAGGCCGACATCCGCCTCTCCCACGGCGCCACGGAGGCCAAAATCCCCGAGATCGCCGATGCGGTGGTGGAGATCACCGAGACGGGACGAGCGCTGCGCGCCGCCGGCCTGCGCATCGTCGACACCGTCCTGTCCTCCTACACCGAGGTCGTAGCCAATAAAGAGTCCTACAGCGACCCGGATAAGCGTCACGCCATGGAGCAGTTGATGACGCTGCTCCAGGGGACGCTGTCGGCTCGGGGCCAGGTGCTGGTCAAGCTCAACGTCGGCCCGGCCGACCTCGAACGGGTGATCGAGTTGCTCCCGGCGATGAAGACCCCGACGGTCTCCGCACTGGCCGGGCAGGGCGGATTCGCGGTGGAGACGGTGGTGCCCAAGGACACCATCAACACGTTGATTCCCGCCCTCAAGGATCGAGGGGCCAGCGACATCATCGAGTTGCCGATCTCCAAGATCGTCCCTTGAGTCGCCAAAATCGTCCGGTGAGTCTCCAAGATCGCACGGCGACGCCCCAGGGACGCGGCGGGCAGGGCACGGTCACTAGCTTCGACGAGCAGGTCGGGTTGGGGGAGGTCGACGATGGCACGCGGCGCTACCCCTTTCACTGCACCCAAATTGCCGACGGATCCCGCAGCATCCCCGTCGGCACCGCGGTGACGTTTCTGCCGGTTCCCGCCCATCACGGCAGGTGGGAGGCCGCCGATGTGCGGCCTGCCCGCTGAACTAGTTCACTGCGCCTCCTCGCCACTGGCCTCGTCGGCCGCCGCGCTGGCCCGATGAACCTGCACAAAAACCATGCGTAGCTGGGCCAGGCCTTCGACGAGTTGCGGCTCCGGCTCGCCGAGCCGTCCGCTCATGCCTTCGACCAGCGCCGCTAGGGCATCGATCGCGGTCCGGGCTTCCACCAGCTGTGGCGGCTGGAGGGACAGATGCAGGGCGGCCAGTTCGAAAAGGCCGAACGCGTGGTTGGCGATGACCACCTCGACGGGGGCCTCCGCCAGTTGCCGGCGGAGCTCCTCCATATGGGCTGCGCTTTCCTCCGGCGACAGCGGCGCCGTGTCGTCAGGGCCCCCGCCCGGCCCTGCCGCTCCGCTTGCTGGACCCGGGGCCTGGGGCTCCGGATCAGGCTTTCGGATCGGTCGTTCTCCTCCGGGTGTCCACAACGTGCTCATTGCGCTACCCTAGGAGGGATTCTCAATTGAGGAAGCGGGGCTTCGGCCCCCACCCGGCCATCAGATACTGCGGGGAAGGTTCCTGCAGCGACGAAAGTGCGTCCGGGTTGATCGACCGCATTTGGCGGGCGTTGCTTCCTGACGCCTGCCTGTGTCACGTTGACCCAGCATTTATTCATCAAGGAGTGACATCCGATAGCCCCTGCACCAGACCAGAACGAGCACCGGATCAACGATCGGATTCGCGCTCGGGAGGTCCGCCTCATTGATCCAGACGGCGTCCAACTCGGCGTCAAGCCGCTTCCCGAAGCTATGGCGATTGCTCGCCAGCTGGACCTCGACCTCGTGGAAGTAGCCGCCGAAGCCAACCCTCCCGTCTGCCGGATCATGGACTACAGCCGGTTCAAGTATGAGGCGAACCAGCGGGCGAAAGAGTCCCGCCGAAAGACCACCAGTACCAGCATCAAAGAGATGAAGTACCGGCCGAAAATCGGCACTGGGGACTTCGATACCAAGACCCGGCAGGTCGCCCGTTTCCTGGGTGACGGCCACAAGGTGAAGATCACAATTATGTTCCGCGGACGAGAGATGAGCCACCCTGAGCTGGGTAAGCGCATCCTGGACCAGGTAGCCGAGACGGTGGGTGCGGCGGCCAAGGTCGAGGCTGCGCCCAAACTCGACGGCCGCAACATGATCATGGTGCTCGCTCCAGATCGCCGGGCTCAGCAAGCTGCTGCCAAGGCAGCCCGCACCACCAGCCACGCCCCGGCACCTGGCGGCGGTCCCGTTGATGCCACCACGACGGTCGGCGACGAAGACGAAGCTGCCGAGACGATCGATCTGGTCTCGTCACAAACCGAGAACGCGCCCTTCGACACCGATGCGCTCGACACCGACGAATCCGAAGCCGACGAATCCGAAGCTGACGAATCCGAAGCCGACGACGTCGATCCTGACGAGGTCGCCACGGTAACGCCGGCGGAGACCGATACCACCCCCACCCACACCAACGGTGGCGCCGCATCCGGCGCTGATCACCGCGACGGACGCATCGAGGCGTCCGCTGCCGCGAACACAGAGGAGCGATAGCAATGCCCAAGATGAAGACCGACCGAGGTGCCGCCAAGCGCTTCAAGGTCACAGGGACCGGCAAACTGCGCCGGCGCCGGGCGTTCCGCTCGCACATCCTGGAGAAGAAGTCCAGTGTCCGCACGCGTCGCCTGGCTCGTCCGGCCGATGTTTCTCCCGGTGATCTCAAGGCGGTGAAGCGCCTCCTCGGGCGCTGATCCTCCCCGTTCGCAACCAGCTGTTTCCCTCGCGGTCGACCACATAGGGGTCCCGCAACTTCGACTGAAAGGAGCTCCGATGGCCCGGGTCAAGCGCGCCGTCGCCAGCAAGAAGCACCGTCGCGCCACCCTCGAGGAGGCGCAGGGCTACTTCGGCAACAAAAGTCGGTCCTACCGGGCCGCAAACGAGCAGGTCATGCATTCCCGGCAGTACGCGTTCCGCGACCGGCGGGCCCGCAAGGGCGACTTCCGTCAGCTGTGGATTCAGCGCATCAACGCTGCAGCCCGTATCAACGGCATGAGCTACAGCCGGCTGATCGCGGGCTTGCGGGTGGCCGGCGTGGAGGTGGACCGCAAGGTCCTGGCCGACATCGCGGTGCGCGATGCCGCGGCCTTCGCCGCGCTGGTTGAGGTGGCCCGTGCCGCGGTGCCGGCTGAGCAAGCAGCCAGCTGAGCCCTCAGGGGTGGCGAGCTGAGCCCCCTGGCCTACCGTCATCACCGGGTCCAGCGGCTACGCCGCCTGGTGGGCCGGCGCAGCGCGCGCGAAGCAGAACGCTCCCTGGTTGTTGAGGGCGTAAAGCTCCTCGAAGTAGCGCTGGACGCGGGCGTCGGGGTCGAGTCGGTGTACGTCGACCCCGACGCCTTTGCTCCAGGCCCGCAACGGGCCGGCCTCCAGGCTGAGCAGCGCTCGGGTATCGACGAGTTGCTGCAACGCTGCCTTGACGCCGGGGCCCGGGTCTTCGAGTTGGACCCCGGTGTCTTGGCGCGGGTGGCCGACACCGTGAACCCGCAGCCTTTGGTCGCCGTGGTGGGGGCCGTAGACATCGCCTTGGCGGAGCTCGGCCAACTGCACCCGACGATGGTGGTGGTCTGCGTTGACGTCCGCGATCCCGGCAACGCCGGCGCCTTGTTGCGCGCCGCGGCGGCCGCGGGCGCGGGCGGGGTGGTCTATTGCGGGCATTCGGTGGATCTGTCCAACCCCAAGACGGTGCGGGCGTCAGCCGGGACGGTCTTCCAGGTGCCGGTGGTGGCCGGGGGCCAACCTGACGAGGTTCTGGGCGAGCTCGGACGTTGGGGCATGGCCCGGTTGGGAACGGCGGCCCACGACGGCCAGGACTACACGGCCGTCGACCTCACGGGGCCGGTGGCCATCGTCGTCGGCAACGAGGCCCAAGGGCTACCGGAGCTCGGGGAGGGTCTCGACCAACTGATCACCATCCCGATGGCCGGCCCCGCCGAGTCCCTCAATGTGGCCGTGGCGGCTGCCGTGGTCTGCTTCGAAGCCGCCCGACAGCGCCGGGTGGCCCGATGACGGCCCCGCAGATGGCGGCATTCGACACCGCCAAGCTCCATAGCACCATGCCCGACACGGCCACGTACGACACCGGCACGTACGACACCGGCGCGTGCGACACGGCCCCGCTCGACGCCGCCACGCTCGACGCCCTGCCCGATGCGGTGATCGGCGTCGACGCCGACCAGCGCATCGAGGCGGTCAACGCCCAAGCCGAACGCCTGACCGGCTACCCCAAGAAGGCGCTGCTCGGAGCGCCGTGCAGCGATCTTCTCGGGGTGCGCGACCACGCGGGGCGTCCCCTGTGGGACAAGGGCTGGCCGCGGGCGTTTTCGCTGCGAGGGACCCTCGTGTTACGTGAGCAAGCGATCACCCTGCGCCGCTCCGACGGCACCGACGTACGGGCGCTGGTCACCGGCCGGTGCCGTCGAGCCGACGACGGCCGGCTGCTGGGCATGGTGCTGGTCCTGCGCGACACCGAGCGGCCCGACGGGGCGGCCGCCACAGGGATCGAAATTGTCTCGACGGTGAGCCACGAGTTGCGCTCTCCGCTGACATCGGTGAAGGGCTACACAAGCTTGTTGCTCAACCGCTGGGGGCAGCTGGGTGACGAAGACAAGCAGATGATGCTCACCCAGGTGAACCACGACGCCGACCGGGTAACGCGCCTTATCACCGAGTTGCTCGACATCAGCCGGTTGGAGACGGGCCGCCTGGTGTTGCGCCGCCGGGCCGTCGCCCTCGATCGGGCGGCCCGGTCGGTGATCGAAAAAGTGCGCCTGGAATACCCGGACCTCGAGGTCTGCCTCGAGGTCCCCGACGGCTTTCCCGACGCCTGGGCGGACGCCGACAAAGTGGAACAGGTGCTCACCAACTTGCTGGAAAATGCCTGCAAGTACGCATCGCCGCAGGGCATGGTGGTGCATGGAGATTTCAGTGACGGCGACGTTTCGCTCTCCGTCGCTGACCGGGGGGAGGGGATCCCCCCCGAGGACCTGCGCAAAGTGTTCACCAAGTTCTTCCGTCGCGCCGAAGGCCGTCCCACCGGATCAGGTCTCGGCCTGTGGATCAGCCGCGGTCTGGTGGAAGCCCATGGCGGCCGTCTGGTGGTTTCCTCGACGCCCGGCGCCGGTACGACGTTCCGGTTTTCGCTACCCCGGGCTGACCGAGTCGGCCCCGCCGTGGCATGATCCCGCCCGCCGATGATCAGCCCGCAGGAGACCAAGTGACGACGATTGACGATCTCGCAGAGATCGAGGCCGCCGGCGCGGCCGAGTTGGACAGGGCGGCCACGCCCGCCGACCTGCGGGCCGCAGAAGCGGTCGTGGTCGGCAAGCGCTCGGCTTTGGCCCGGCTGCACACCACGCTGGGCGACTTGGCCGTCGAGGAGCGACGCGCCGCGGGCGAGGCGATCAACGAAGCTCGAGGCCGCCTGCGGGCTCGGGTCGACCAACGCCGGCGGGTCCTGGATATCCAAGCCCGGACCGAGCGCGACCTCGCCGACCGGCTGGACCTGAGCGAAGTGGCGGCGCTCAGTGCCGCCAGCGGGGGCGCGGTCGACCGGGGGCATCTCCATCTGGTGACCCAGGTGCGCGACGAACTCGAGGACACCTTCGTGGCCATGGGCTTCACGGTGGCCGAGGGACCCGAGGCGGAGACCGACTGGTACAACTTCGAGGCGCTCAACATGCCCCCCGACCACCCGGCCCGAGGCATGTGGGACACGCTCTACCTCCGGCTCGGGCCGCCCGAGACGGTGTTGCTGCGCACCCACACCTCGCCTGTCCAGGTCCGCCTGATGCAGTCGTCACCGCCGCCTATCTACGCGGTGATGCCGGGCCGCTGTTACCGCCGCGACACTCCCGACGCCCGCCACCTGCCGGTCTTCCACCAGATCGAAGGTCTGGTGGTCGATGAGGGCATCTCTTTCGGCGACCTGGCCGGCACCATCGAGGCGTTCACCTCCGCCTTCTTCGGCCCGAGCATCCACTCGCGCCTGCGCCCCAGTTTCTTCCCCTTCACCGAGCCGTCGGCCGAGTTCGACGTCACCTGCCCCATCTGCGGCGGCGACGGGTGCCGCACCTGCTCGGGCTCGGGTTGGATCGAACTCGGCGGTTGCGGGATGGTCGATCCCAATGTGTTCGCCGCGGTGGGAGTCGACCCTGAGGTCTACACCGGTTTCGCGTTCGGCTTCGGGATCGACCGCCTGGCGCAGGTCCGCACCGGCCTGGCCGACATGCGCACCCTGCTCGACAACGATCTCCGTTTTCTCACCCAGTTTTAGAAAGGTCCTCGCGCTCCGATGCTCGCCCCGCTTTCCTGGCTCCGCGACTTCGCGCCCCTCGACGCGCCCTTGGACCAACTGACCGCCACGCTGTCGGGTCTCGGTCTGGTTGTGGAAGGGGTCACCCACGTCGGCGGGGGACTCGACGGCGTGGTGGTGGCCCGCATCCTCGAAATCCGGACGATCCCCCGCAAACGGGTCCGGGTGGTCGATGTCGATCCCGGCGACGGGCAACGGCTGCAAATCCTGTGCGGGGCCAACAACTTCAAGGTCGGCGATCTCGTTCCCCTGGCCACCATCGGGTCCGTTCTGCCCAACGGCATGGAGATCGCGCAGCGCCAGATGTTCGGCGAGTACATCTCCAACGGGATGTTGTGCTCGCCCGTCGAACTCGACCTGCCCAACCCCGACGACAGCGACGGGCTCCTCATCCTGCCGGACGACTTCGAACCCGGCACCCCGATCGCCCAAGCGCTCGACGTGGAGCCCGATGTGGTCTTCGACCTCGAGGTCAGCCCCAACCGGCCCGACGCCCTATCGATCATCGGTGTGGCCCGCGACCTGGCCGCCGCCCTGGGAGAACCTTTCTCCGTCGCCGCTCCAAAAGTCGCGGCCGACCCCGCCATCGAAACCGCGTCCATCGAAATCCGTGATCCCGACCTTTGCCCGGCGTTCGCCGCGGCAGTGGTCACCGGGGTGCCGTCGGGGCCGTCGCCCGCCTGGCTGGCCCGACGCCTCAGCCTGGCCGGGATGCGACCCATCTCCGCGGTGGTCGATGCGTCCAACTACGTGATGTTGGAACTGGGCCAACCCAACCACCCCTACGACGTCGACCACCTGGCGGGTCGGGGCCTGATCGCCCGGCGGGCACACCCCGGCGAGACCCTCGTGACCTTGGACGGCACGGTGCGAGCCCTGGAAGCCGACGACTGCGTTATCTGCGACGGGGCCGACGCGGTGGTCGGTGTCGGAGGAATCATGGGCGGGGCCTCGTCGGAGATCCGGGCGGACACCCGCGACGTGCTCCTGGAGGCCGCGTGGTTCGCTCCCACGGCGATCGCCCGCACCGGTAAACGGTTGTCGCTGTTCACCGAGGCCCGAGCCCGCTTCGAGCGCGGCGTCGACCCCGAGATCGCCGAAGCAGCGATCGACCGTTTCGTTTCCCTGTTGGACGGTGCCCGTCGAGGGCCCATCAACGCCCTGCGCGACCCTGCGCATCTGCCGCCCCAGCGCACCATCACGGTACGAACGGCGCGGGTCAACGCCGTGTTGGGTACCCAACTGAGCGACGAGGTGGTGGCCGAGCTTCTCGCTCCCATCGGCTTCTCCGCTCACCTGGGCGGTCCCGGCCTTTGGGAGGTGACCATCCCTTCGTGGCGGCCCGACAGCGAACGCGAGATCGACGTCATCGAGGAAGTGGGCCGTCTCTACGGCTACCCCAACATTGCCCGCACCCTTCCCCGCGGCGTGCGCACGGGCGGCGGACTCAGCAGGCATCAGCGCCAACGACGGCGCGTGCGCGAGATCCTGGCCGGCGCCGGTTTGACCGAGGCGTGGACCACCACCTTCCTGGCTCCCGAGGACCTGGGTCGGGCCGGCCTGCCCAGCGTGGCGGTCGAGGTGGAGAATCCGCTCGACCGGTCCGAGTCGGTGCTGCGCGCCGCGTTGCTGCCAGGACTACTCAAAGCCGTCCGTTACAACGTCGATCGCCAGTGGCCGGAGGTGCGTCTCTTCGAAATCGGTCGCGTGTTTTTTCCTCCCATCCCCGACGCGCAGCCCCCGGTGCCCGTCGAGCGCGAGGACGTGGCCTTCATCGTGGCCGGAGGCGCAGCCGACGTCCGACTGGCCGTCCGCTGCTGGACCGTCCTGGCCGACGCCCTGCGCTTGCCGGGCGTCGAGTTGGTCGCCGCGGAGGTTGCCGGGCTGCACCCCACAAGAGCCGCCCGCTTGGTGGGCGCCGACGGCACCGAAGTGGGGGTGGTCGGCGAAGTGGACCCCGACGTGGTCGCCGCGTTCGGTCTGAGCGGCCGGGTCGGCTATTTCAGTGCCGGACTGGTGGACTTGCTGGCCCTGCCCCGACGATCGGACCAAGCCCGGACGGTCAGCCGCTTCCCGGCCAGCGACATCGACTTGGCCTTTGTGATCCCCGGCGAGGTGACCGCTGCGGCGGTGACGGCCACATTGCGCGAAGCGGCGGGCGAACTGCTCGAGTCGCTCCGCCTCTTCGACGTGTACCCCATGCCCGAGAGCGGGCCGAAGTGGCGGAGCCTGGCGTTCCGTCTCCGTTTGCGGGCACCGGAACGCACGCTCACCGAAGCGGAAGTGGCGGCCGTCCGCCAAGCGGCCATCGACGCTGTGGCCGCCGCGAACGGCGGCGAGCTGCGCGCCTGAGACATCCGGGCGCGGCGCCTGTGGCACACTCAGCCCTGTGGGGGAACAGGGCTCAGCGGGGAAGCGGGGCCAGTGCGCGAGCTAGGAAAGCCGGCTCTCCGGCGGGAGGACGCCGCACTGCTGCGAGGCGAAGGCGTCTTCGTCGACAACTTGGACCTCCCCGGCGCGGCGCGTGTGTGTTTCGTGCGTTCCACCATGGCGCATGCGCTCCTGGGCTCGGTGGACGTTGCCGCGGCCAGGGCCGCGCCCGGGGTCATCGACGTGTTCACGGGCGAGGAGCTGGGGTTGGCGCCGCTGCCCCCACCGGCGTTGTTCCCCGATCTCGACGCTCGCTTCGCCCGGTGGGCGTTGGCCCGCGGCCGGGTCCGGTTCGTGGGCGAACCCCTGGCTGCGGTGATTGCCCGCGACGCCTACGAAGCGGCGGACGCGGCGTCGCTGGTAGAAGTGGACTACGAGGCTCTGCCCGCGCTGGTCGGGGTGCAGGAAGCGGTGGCCGGGGACGTGTTGTTGTTCCCCGAGATCGGCACCAACGTGGTTGGCTCCCACGGGTCTGCGCTGCCCGCCGATCTCCACGCAGGAGCCGATGTGGTGGTACGCCAGCGGATCGTCAATCACCGCGTGGCGCCACTCCCTATGGAGGGCCGGGTGTGCGCGGCCGCCTGGGATGGCCATCGCCTCACTTTCTACGCGTCCAGCCAGGGGGTCAACGTGGCCCGCCACCAACTGGCAGACCGCCTTGGCCTCGATCCCGGGGCCGTGCGGGTGATCGCCGCCGACGTCGGCGGGGGCTTCGGCTCCAAGGGTCTGCTCTCGCCCGAAGAACTGGTGGTGGCCTGGCTGGCCATACGGACCGGTCATCCGCTGCGCTGGGCCGAAACGCGCAGCGAGAACCTGCTGGCCATGCCGCACGGACGGGGCCAGACCCAGGAGGTGTCGATCGGGGCCACCCGCGACGGACGCCTGGTCAGCCTGGGCCTCGACATATTGCAGGACGCCGGGGCCTACCCGGAGTTCGGTGCCGGCCTGCCCGCCATGACCCAGATCATGTCCTCGGGGGTGTACCGCTTCGAACGGGTCGGCTTCTACTCCCGGTCCGTACTCACCACCACTACCCCGGTCGGTGCTTTTCGGGGGGCGGGGCGGCCCGAAGCGGCACACGCCATCGAACGTTGTGTCGATGTGGTGGCCTCGCGCCTGGGCATGGATCCCGTCGATCTGCGCCGGCGCAACCTGATCGGGCCCGAGTCGTTTCCGTACTCATCTCCCTCGGGTGCCGTGTACGACTCGGGGAACTACGTCGCGGCCCTCGACGCCGCGCTCGACCTCGCCGGGTATGCACAGCTGCGTCGCGACCAGGACGAGGTCCGACGCTCGGGCAGCGAACGCCTCCTCGGTATCGGCGTGTCCACCTACGTGGAGGTGACCGGCAGCATGGGGGGTCAGGAGGTGGCCCAGGTGTCGGTGACACCCGACGGCCGCGCTCTGGTCGCGGCGGGCAGCACCCCCCACGGCCAGGGTCACCACACGGTGTGGGCCACGGTCGCTTCCGAGGTACTGGGAATCGCTCCCGAACGCATCGACGTGCTCACCGGTGACACCGATCGCACCCCGCCGGGACAGGTGACCGGCGGGTCGCGTTCGGCCCAGTCCTGTGCCGTGGTCATCACCCAGGCCGCAGCCCAGGTGGTTTCGTTGGCCCGCGAGCGCGCCGCTGCGTTGTTGGAGGCCGCGTCCGATGACGTGGTCCTCGACCGCGACCGGGGTTGCTTCCATGTGCAGGGCGCGCCAGCGGTGTTTCTGAGCTGGGCGCAGGTGGCCAACGAAGGCCCGCTCGACGCCGAGAGCACGTTTGAGCGGACCTCGCCCACCTTTCCCTTCGGAGCGCACGTGGCCGTCGTGGAAGTCGACACCGCGACCGGCGGGGTGCGGCTGCTGCGCCTCGTGGCCTGCGACGACGCAGGCACAATCCTCAACCCGTTGATTGTCGAGGGCCAGATCCACGGTGGGCTGGCGCAGGGCGCGGCGCAGGCGTTGAGCGAGGCGGTGATCCACGACGGCGACGGCAACCCCCTGACCGCCAACCTGGCCGACTACGCAGCCCTCAGCGCAGCCGAACTGCCCTCCTTTGAGTTGGTGTCGATGAGCACGCCGAGTCCCCACAACGAACTGGGAACCAAAGGAATCGGCGAGTCGGGGGTCATCGGATCCACGCCGGCAGTGCTCAACGCGGTGATCGACGCCCTGGCCGGCTTCGGCGTCGAGGAGTTGGAGATGCCCGTCACTCCCGAGCGCGTCTGGGCGGCGATGGCGGCCGCCTCCGGCGCGGCCCCCCGCTCCGATCGGGCATGCTGAGAGCCATGGGGGTGCTCGAAGGACAGTGTGCAGTGGTGACCGGCGGATCACGCGGCCTCGGCCGGGGGATCGCGGTGGCCTTCGCCAAAGCCGGCGCCGATGTCGCAGTGATCTACCGCAAACGGGCAGACGAGGCGGCCGAAGTGGTGGCCGACATCGAAGCCGCCGGCCGGCGGGCGATCGCGTTGCAGGCCGACGTGGCGCAGTGGGACGAGATCTCTGCGGCGGTGGACAAGGCCAAGGTGGAGCTGGGCCGTTTGGACATCGTGGTGGCCAACGCAGCGGTGGCCAACCCGTTTGTATCCCTGGCCGACACGGCAGTGGACCGATGGCGCAAGATCATGTCGGTCAACCTCGACGGCGCCTTTTACACCGTCAAGGCCGCGATGCCCTATCTGCTGGCCCAGGGGTCGGGGAGTGCGCTGTTGATCACTTCGCCGGGCGGGGAGAAGGCGGCAGCCAATCAGGGCGCCTACGCCGCCACCAAAGCTGCGCTGTACAACCTGATCGCCACGTGGGGTAAAGAGGTGGCGGCGTCCGGGGTCCGGGTCAACGGTCTGTCACCCGGCATCTTCGTGACCGATATGACCGAGCAGGTACGGGAGGTGCCCGCTTCGGAGCGCGTGCCCATGGGCCGCTTCGGGGACCCCGAGGAACTTGGCCGCATCGCCACGTTCCTGTGCTCGCCGGACGCGTCGTATCTCACCGGGATCGTGATCCGGGCCGACGGCGGCCTCAGCGCCTGACCTGCGCCCCGCCAAACGACTGCATCACTATGCAGACCTATGTATGATGAGTGGGTGAGCGGAACGATCCGAACGGCGATCCTCGGGGCTTCGGGCTACACCGGCGCGGAGCTTCTGCGCCTGTGCGTCGGACATCCCGAGCTGGAAGTGGTGGCCGCCACGGGCGACTCGCAGTCCGGGAGCCTGGTGGCCGACGCCTACCCCAGCCTGGCGGCCGCCTATCCCGATCTGCGCTACGGGCCCACGGGAATCGATGCCGTCCTCGCCGCCGAAACGGAGCTCGTGTTCTGCGCGCTGCCCCACGGGGCGTCCCAAGCGTTCGTTCCCCAGCTGCGGGATCATGTAAAAGTCATCGTGGACCTGGCCGCTGACTTCCGCCTGAAGGACGCCGCCCTGTACCCGGAGTGGTACGGCGCCGCGCACCGCTGCCCCGAGCTGCTGGCCGACGCCGCCTTCGGCATCCCCGAGCTGTTCCGTGACCAGCTGCGAGGGGCGAGCCTGGTGGCCGCCGCCGGCTGCTACGTGACCGCTGCGTCGCTGGCCCTCGCCCCTCTCGTCCGCTCAGGCCTGGTCGCTCCCACCGGTGTGGTGGTGGACGCGGCGAGCGGGGTGTCGGGGGCAGGCAAAGGCCTCAAAGCCACCACCCACTTCAACACGGTCGACGAGGACTTCAGCGCCTACGGGCTCCTTCATCACCGCCACACCCCCGAGATCGAGCAGGCCACCGGGGCGCAGGTCATCTTCACCCCTCATCTGGCGCCCATGAACCGGGGGATCCTGGCCACCGTGTACGCACGGCCGACGCAAGCGGACCCCGACCCCCTCGCCGTGCTGGCCGAGGCGTACGCCGACGAGCCGTTCATCGTCGTGTCGGAGCGGTCGCCGTCGACCAAAGCCACCCTGGGCTCCAACTGCGCCCACCTCACCGCCCGCTTCGACCGGCGCACCGGTTGGGTGCTGGCCATCTGCGCGCTCGACAACCTGACCAAAGGGGCCTCCGGCCAGGCGCTCCAATGCGCCAACCTGGCGTTGGGCTTCCCCGAGACGACCGGGCTGCCCCTGGTCGGGCTGTATCCGTGAGCGTCCCCGCACCCGACGGCACCGCAGGCCTCGATCGCGCAGGCGCCGCCGGGAAAGCCGCCGTCTTGGTCGAAGCGCTGCCCTACATCCGGCGCTTCTGGGGCAAGGTGGTCGTGGTCAAATACGGCGGCAACGCGCTCGGAGCGGCGGGCGCCGGCGGCGAAGCAGAAGCCCTCAGCTCCTTCGCCTCCGACATCGTGCTCATGCACTCGGTGGGCATGCGGCCTCTGGTGGTGCACGGCGGAGGCCCCCAGATCGGAGAGCTCATGGCCCGGTTGGGCAAGGTCCCGCAGTTCCACGAGGGCCTACGGGTCACCGACGCCGAGACCTTGGACATCGCCCGCATGGTGCTGGTGGGCAAGGTCAACCGTGACATCGTGGCCGCCATCAACGCACACGGGCCGCTGGCTGTTGGGATGTCAGGAGAGGACGCCGGTCTGCTCATGGCCACACCGCGCGATCCGCGGCTCGGGTTCGTGGGCGACGTCCACGACGTCAACCCGGAGCTGGTGCAGCGGTTGCTGGCTGAGGACCTCATTCCCGTGGTGGCCACCATCGGAGCCGACGGCGCCGGGCAGTCCTACAACATCAACGCGGACACCGCGGCGGGCGCCATCGCCGCCGCCCTGGAAGCCGAGAAACTGGTGTACCTGACCGATATCGACGGCATCCGCGGCGACCGCCACGACGCCTCGACCATGCTCAGCGCGGTGAGCGCAGACATCCTGGAGGCCATGATCGCTGACGGGCGCATCAGCGACGGCATGATCCCCAAGGCGCGCTCGTGCATCCGGGCGGTCAACGGCGGGGTGCGCCAGGCCCACATCCTCGACGGTCGGGCGCCCCACGCCCTGCTGCTCGAAATCTTCACCGAGGCAGGGGTGGGCACCATGATCAACGCAGTAGGAGGGCGACCGTGACGCAACTGGCCGACACGCGGCTCATGTGTACCTACCCGGACCCCCCCGTCACCTTTGTGCGGGGAGCGGGTAGTCGGCTGTGGGACGACGAGGGCCGCAGATACCTCGATTTCCTGTCGGGATTGGCCGTCACCTCGCTCGGGCACGCCCATCCGGTGATAGCGGACGCCATCGCCGCCCAGGCCCGGACGCTGCTGCATGTGAGCAACCTTTACGGCACCGAACCCCAACGCGAAGTGGCGGCCACCCTCGACCGGCTGATGGGGGGCGGGGGACGCGTCTTTTTCGCCAACAGCGGGGCCGAAGCGAACGAATGCGCCTGCAAACTGGCCCGCAAATGGGGCGGATGGGGCCGCTACGTGGTGGTCAGCGCCTACGGCTCGTTCCACGGGCGCACGCTGGCCACCCTCCACGCCACCGGGCAACCCAGCAAACACGAGGCCTTCCAACCGCTCCCCGAAGGCTTTCGCCACGTGGCCTGGCAGGATCTCGACGCCTTGGCCGCAGCCATCGACCCGAGCGTCGCGGGGGTGCTCATCGAGCCCGTGCAAGGCGAAGGCGGAGTGAACCCCGCAGGCGCCGAGTACTTCGCCGGTATCCGCCGACTCTGCGACGAGCGCAACGTGCTGATGATCGTCGACGAGGTGCAGACCGGCCTGGGCCGAACGGGAACGTGGTTCGCCCACCAACGCTACGGGGTGCGACCCGACGTGGTCACTATGGCCAAGGCGCTCGGAAACGGCGTCCCCATCGGGGCGTGCTGGGCTCGCGACGACGTGGCCGCGGCGTTTGTGCCCGGCGACCACGCAACCACCTTCGGAGGCCAACCCCTCGCCGCGGCGGCCGCCCGTGCGGTGCTCGAGGTGATGGAAGCCAACGATGTTCCCGCCCTGGCTGAAGCTCGGGGCGCCTATTTGACCGCCGCCCTCCAAGCCACGCCCGGGATTCGCGCCGTGCGGGGCGTCGGACTCCTTATCGCCGCCGAACTCGACGAGGGGAAAGTGGCCGCGCAGGTGGCGGCGGCCGCCCTCGACGCCGGGCTCGTCGTCAACGCGGTGACGGCCAGCGCACTGCGCCTGGCGCCGTCGCTGCTGGTGAGCGAAGCCGAAATCGACGAAGCGGTGGCCATCCTGGGCAAGGTCCTGGCCGCCTCATGAGGCACCTGCTCGATGTCGACGACCTCAGCCCCGCAGCCTTGGCCGAGGTGCTGGAACTGGCCGTCGACGCCAACCCGCCACGAGTGCTGGAACGGCGCGGCGTGGCCCTCATTTTCGAAAAGCCGTCCAACCGCACCCGGAACTCGACCGAGATGGCCGTGGTGGCCTTGGGCGGCCACCCCATCTCCATCCGGGGCGAGGAGATCGGCCTCGACGTACGCGAAAGCGTGGAAGACGTCTGCCGTACCCTGGCCGCCTTTCACGTCGCCATCGGCGCCCGGGTCAACGACCACCGCACCCTGGAACGGATGGTGGCCCTCGACGCGGTGCCCATTATCAACCTGCTCTCCGATTTCTCCCACCCCCTCCAAGCCATCGCCGATTTGTTGACCTTGCGCCAACACTGGGGTTCCCTGGCCGGGCGTACCTTGGCCTGGGTGGGTGACGGAAGCAACGTGGCCCGCAGCCTCGTCCTGGCGTGCGCCATGAGCGGAATCGAGGTGCGCCTGGCGTCGCCGCCGGGGCACGCTCTCGACGAGGTGACTCTCGACGCGGCCCGCAGTTTTGGGTGCGACCCGTTGCTCAGCACCGATCCCGCCGTGGCGGTGGCCGGAGCAGACGCCGTGGTCACCGACACCTGGGTCTCCATGGGCCAAGAAGGCGAGTCGGCGGAGCGCCTCGATGCCTTCACCGCCTACCAGGTCAACGGGGCCCTGATGGCCAAAGCGGCGCCCGGAGCGGTGTTCTTGCACTCGCTGCCGGCGCACCGGGGCCAGGAAGTCACTGACGCGGTCATCGACAGTCCCGCTTCGCTGGTGTGGCCCGAGGCCGCCAACCGCCTCGCCGCGGCCCGGGGAGTGCTGCGCTGGAGTGCAGGGGAAAGCCTGTGACCACGCTCGAGGCAGGTGGCGTATGCGCCTGACCAAAGCGCAACGACAGCACCGCATCGCGCAACTCCTCGAACGCCAGCCGGTGACCAGCCAGGCCCAGCTCGTGGAGCTGCTCGGTGCCGCCGACGTCGAGGCGACCCAGGCCACCGTGTCGCGTGATCTCGAGGACATGGGCGCGGTGAAGGTGCGCGTCCCGGGCGGCGAGATGGTCTACGCCGTCCCCGAGCTGCCCCGCGACCGCCCGGCGCCCGACGAGCACCTGCGCCGGGTGCTCGGCGAATGGGTGGTCGACGTCGCCCACTCAGGTCCCCTGGTGGTGGTGCGCACCCCTCCAGGATCGGCCCATGTGGTCGCCTCAGCCCTCGACCGCGCCGGCCTGCCCGACATTCTCGGTACGGTTGCCGGCGATGACACGTTGATTGTCATCGCCGCAGAGGACCCGGGCAGCGCGTCCGTCGCCGCCCGCCTCATCGGGCTGGCCGGCCTTTGACGCTCTTTCCCCACTCCCGACAACAGAGGAGCACCAACTTGGCGAAGCGGGTCGCACCGGCCGATCTGGTTGACCCGCTGACCGCGCCGCACACCTGGCGGCTACGCCAGGTTCGGGACCCTCGGTGACACTGTGGTCGGGCCGCTTCGGCGACGAAGGGCCCGCTGAAGCGCTGCTGGCCTACACCGTCAGCCTCCCTTACGACCGTCGCCTGGCGTCCGACGACCTCGAAGGATCACGGGCGCACGTGCGTGGCCTGGCCCGGGGCGGGTTGTTGTCGGACGCGGACGCCCAGATCCTGCTGGCCACCCTCGAGCGCGTGCAGGAGGAGTTCAGCGCAGGCACCTTCGTGTTCGGGCCGGGCGACGAAGACATCCACACCGCAGTGGAGCGCCGGGTAACCGAGATCGCGGGCGAGGTCGGGGCCCGTCTGCACACGGGCCGCAGCCGCAACGACCAGATCGCCACCGACCTGCGCTTGTGGGCCAAGCGGGAACTGACCGCCATCGGCTGGCGGGTAGTTGAGCTGCAGCGGGTACTGCTGCGACGAGCCCGGGAGGCCGAAGACTCCTATCTCCCGGGCTACACGCACCTGCAGCGGGCGCAACCGGTGTTGTTGGCGCACCACCTTCTGGCGCACGGGTGGGCCCTTGCACGCGACCTCGATCGCTTGTGCGACACCCGCCGCCGCCTCGACGTCTCGCCGCTAGGGGCGGGAGCTCTGGCCGGCTCGTCCCTCAAACTCGACCCGGACGGCGTGGCCGCCGAGCTGGGGTTCGCCGGACGCTTCGAGAACTCCCTCGACGCGGTCTCCGACCGCGACTTCGTGGCCGAGTCGCTGTTCGATCTGGCCCTGCTCGGGGTGCACCTGTCGCGCATCGGCGAGGAGATCGTGCTGTGGTCGAGCGAAGAGTTCGGCTTCTGCCGGCTGAGCGACGCGTACGCCACCGGCAGCTCCATGCTGCCCCAAAAGAAGAACCCGGACATCGCGGAGTTGGCCCGGGGCAAAGCCGGCCGCCTCATCGGCCATGTCGCGGCCGTCCTGGCCACCCTGAAGGGTCTGCCGCTGGCCTACAACCGTGACCTGCAGGAAGACAAGGAACCGTTCTTCGACGCGGCCGACCAGGTCCGCTTAGGTCTGGTCGCGCTCGCGGGCCTCCTCGACACGGTCGTGTTCGATCACGAACGCATGCAAGCGGCGGCCGACACACCGACCGCGGCGGCCGTCGATCTGGCTGAGTGGCTGGTGGAGCGCGGTATGCCGTTCCGTCAAGCGCACGGAATCGTCGGGGGATTGGTGCGCGACGCCATCCAACGCCGCGTGCCGCTCAACGAGCTGGTCGAGTCGCACCCCGCCTTGGGGACCGAGGCGCTGTGGCTGCTGGAGCCGGGCGTCGCCGTTACCCGCCGCACCACGCCGGGGGGGGCGGGACCTGTCCCGGTGGGGCAGCAACTCGTGCGTTTCGCCGCCGTCGTCGAAGCCGGCGCCGAGCGCCTGGGCCCTCTTCCCTGAAGCCCGGTGGCGCGCAGGCGACGGTTGTCCCGGGATTTCAGCAGCGGTGACTCGCTCGAGGTGGCCCCCCAACTGCTCGGCAAACTGCTCGTACGGGCCGATGGCCGAGCCGGACGGATCATCGAGGTGGAGGCCTACCGGGGCCAGGACGACCCGGCCAGCCATGCCTATCGGGGTCCCACACGTCGCACGGCGACCATGTGGGGTCCCCCTGCTCATCTCTATGTGTACTTCACCTACGGCATGCACTGGTGCGCCAACGTGGTGTGCGGTCCCGAGGGGGTAGCCGCCGCGGTGCTGCTCCGGGCGCTGGAACCGGTAAGTGGACTCGAACAGATGCGGACGGCGCGCTGGCCGGACGCTTTCGCGCCTGCAGTGGCGGGCAGCGGCGGAGCGGTTGGGACTGCTGTCTTGCCATCGGGTGCGTCTGCGGCTGCCGCCAGTGGATCTGTTGAGGGGATCCGCAGGCCACGAGCAGCGAGCGGCCGGGGCGCTGACCGCGACCTGTGCCGGGGTCCGGCCCGGTTGTGCCAGGCGCTGGGCATCGACGGAAGCTTCGACGGCGCCGATTTGGCGACCGCAAGCGACGGGGTGTGGTTGGCCGACGATGGCGTGGCGCCCCCGGACGCCCCCGCGGTGACGAGCAGAACCGGGATCTCGGTGGCCACCGACGTGCTGTGGCGCTGGGCCTACCCGGACCATCCTGGCGTTTCTCCGTGGCGGGCCGGCCGGTCGGCGTCCTCACGCCTCGTGCCCTGACGCCTCGTGCGGCGGCCGCGGGCGTGGGTGGTGCCCGATTTCCTCGACGCCGAGCAGCGCCCGACGCGGAAACCCGCTAGTGTCTCCATCCGGCCCGAACCGGTCGCCACAAAGTGGTTGCAAGAAAGTTCTTGACACCACGGAGCCGATTAGGTAGGGTCAGAAGCCGCTCAGGACAGCAGTAGCCATCCTGAGACACCGATCAGGAGGTCCTGGACCTCGCTGATCGGCCAGCAGCAATCGGCACCTCCGCCTCCCCAAAGAGGTGTGTGCCGGTGCGGGCAGGTGCCCCTTGAAAACGGAACAGAGGAAGCCAAAAGCTAGTGCGGGCGTGACGGTGCATTTATGTACCTGAACGTCGGAAATAGAAGTAGCACTTGACGGACAACAACAAACCGTCCAGTGCCAGTCGGTTGGCGATTCTCGGAGATGAGAGATCATCTTCGAAGGTCAATAGCCGGCTCTCCCGATCGACGGGTCACTTGTGACCCCGAAATCTACGATGGAGAGTTTGATCCTGGCTCAGGACGAACGCTGGCGGCGTGCTTAACACATGCAAGTCGAACGAGATCCAAGCAGTGGCAACACTGTGGAAGATCTAGTGGCGAACGGGTGAGTAACACGTGAGCAACCTGCCCCGAAGACCGGGATAACAGCGGGAAACCGCTGCTAATACCGGATGCCCCCACCGAACCGCATGGTTTGGTGAGGAAAGGATTCTGCTTCGGGAGGGACTCGCGGCCTATCAGCTTGTTGGTGGGGTAACGGCCTACCAAGGCAACGACGGGTAGCTGGTCTGAGAGGACGATCAGCCACACTGGGACTGAGACACGGCCCAGACTCCTACGGGAGGCAGCAGTGGGGAATCTTGCGCAATGGGCGAAAGCCTGACGCAGCAACGCC
>Ga0182030_10004597_pt1 | contig 29431 bp, 41 predicted proteins | sample 812S3MmetaG_FD_121299 | JGI IMG/M metagenome (GOLD analysis project Ga0182030, IMG submission 121299) | Permafrost microbial communities from Stordalen Mire, Sweden - 812S3M metaG (Illumina Assembly) | ecosystem: Environmental > Terrestrial > Soil > Wetlands > Permafrost | place: Sweden...
ACTCGTACCAACCCAGGATTCTTATTCTCATGTAAAAAGCAAGTAGCCCCGCAGGTGGCACAAAAATCTCTGAAAATACCAGGGGAACTTTGATAGACTCTCAGATTATCGGATATGTTCTCTGTACTTGATGGTCCCTGTGAATTTGCACCAGTGGTAGGAGGGTCAAGAAATATGTTGAACTGGGGAATAAAGGCCCAGGGTTGTATTTCGAACCCCGAGGTGAGACGGCAAGAGCGACAGCTGCAAAGGCCGGCAAGGTATTTGGTTTTGTTTTCCCAAAGCCACCAAGGCTTGTGCGTTTCCTCGATATTTTCTGGTAAGAACTTTGGGATTTTAGCTTCTGACGAGTCACTCGACGCGTCAGGGCGCGTTATGTGGAATTTGATCTTGCCGCATAGGCAGCTCGCTTGAAGGACGTCAGCCGAGACTGGGGAAGAATGAGTTGATTGGTATTGGATAGCAATCTTAGAAGAATCTTCTTTGCCTGTATAGTAACTGATACCAGCACCTGAAAAGGTTTGTAAGGAATTGAAATTCGTCTCTTGAAGCCAGCTAGCAGCACCTCCATCCTTCAGGTCAGCGACATGAATATGGTCTCGAAAACAGACGAATCCCGCGATGGCAGACAGAGCGCCCATAGCTACAGTCCAGGTAGTTTCTTCTCCTCCCAAACGACCATAAAAATATGGGGTTTGCCTCTCTCTGGGATCAGGACTGGACCCTCCATGGCCAGGCTGCCCCGAAACGCAATTCTCTACACAAACACGACACCCACATTCTCGAAAGAAAAACCCCTTATCACGCACATGCGCGGCATGAATTTCAGCACGCTTTGGGTCGACACTTGAGCGAAACAGATGACACCCGCACTTCGAGCAAAACCATCGACGAGACAATCTAGTAAATGTATGCTTTTTGGGAAGAGCGGGGTAAGCAGTCATAGCCGATAAAGACTTCCGATCTGGTTCCATAGTAGGGAAATACGACGTATAGAGGAGGCCCGTTGCACGCCGGCATGAGGTGCAATGGCAAAGATCCACTTCTTTCACGCTTTCCTCTGGCAGGCGGGGGTTGTATGCATAAGGCTCGTTATATCGATCTGGAACATACTGCTTGATAGCATGACAGTGGCAGGAGACCTTCAAACTATGTTGACTGGACATTTTTGAAATGAAAAGAGGAAGGAAACTGAGGATGGAAATTGAAGACTCGCCCACCTTATTTTTCGCAAGGCAGTCACTGTTGGAATCACATTTGGCCACGTGATGATACTCTGGATAAAAACAACCTGAAGGTAGGTAGGTTTTAATTTCGGGTTGAATGTGGCGAACAAAGTTGAAATATACCCATGAGCAATCTCACTATTTCATCACAAGTCACATGAGAAGATATTTAAACATAATCAATGGACAATTTTATCGGACCTTTTCAAAGAGCGTCTCAGATAGAAATCAGTCCTTTCTATTTGAGCTGTTTTGCTCGAGGCGCATGTTCATGCCAAGAATTTCCACGATTGCTGTGGACATCTATCTACCTATTGCTATTTCATTTTAAGTTCCATTTGCGGGCGGATACTTTCTTAAGCCCCGTGCACTTTTTATTGCCCCTAAAATCTAAGAAGACTTTGTCAATCTCTCTTCCGTTTTTGCCTTTTCGAGCCGTGAAAATGTTGTTCCATATCCTCTCCCAATCCGCAGCACTGTAAGACTTTTCCTTTTGAGCCGAGCCTCCTGCCACTTGTGGCCCTGACCCTGCACTTTTATCTTCTACTGTCGGGTTTGAACTGCTTCCGTGTTGCTTTCCCCCAGCTCGATCCGCTCTGGAAGCACTTACTCCTGAGACCTTTTCTCTAACTTTTCCCTCCTTCTCATTTTCAAGTTTTGATCGAGAGCGATATATCATCTCAATGTTTCTCTGGCTGTTCTCAACGAAGAGTCTCATTTCATTTTGAACGTGTTTCTGCCACTCGATAGCCATCTTGGTTGGACCTTTAGTCTCGGCTGATTTAGGGCTACTGCTGCTATCTCCTGTTCCAGCACTCTCGGCTGCGGGCTCCTTTGAACTTGCTCCTCGAAGCTTCTTCTTCAACGGGGTGAAGGCTGTGTTGATCTTGTTGGTCGTGGATTTGTACAACCCTTGTTCTTTTTTAGGTGTTTCTGCCGTTCCCTGCCAAAATTTCTTTTTCTTCTCCTTGCGATCAGGGTCTTTTGGATTCAAGGTTAAGGTCGTACTTTTGCCTTGTGTGCTTGGACCCGCGGTTTGCTTTGTGCCTGGGGATGGCGAGTGATCGCTGGCTTCCGAGGTCTCCTCCGATTCTGGAGGTTTACTTGGATTCCAAGAATCAAATTGCTTCAGAATATCATGGATACCTGCATAAGTCGCGCAGAAGCTCTCTATCACCTCGTCGAGGGCCATGTAGGTGAAAATCATCCCTAAATCTTTTAAAGCGGTTAGTAATTCTAAATCTGACTTCATGCCGCGAATCGTGTCATCAGATATTGGCGGTTTATTTCCACTCAGAATTCCTTTGTACATATTTGGCTTTTCGAGGAAAACTGTTAGGCGATTTTGCCTCGTAGGTTGCCCGGTTCCAAGCTCGTTAGCCATGCGCCGCGCGGCATTCAATTGCCCAGTCATGCCGTTCTTGGAGTCTTGGGAATTCCATTCCGAATCTTGAATCAGAAACCAGTCTCTGATCCACCGAGGTTCTCTTTGAGGCTTTGCGGATTTGACAAGCCATTCCGTAAAGAAGCGAGTAATAGTCTGGGCCTCGAATGGATGCTCCGCTACGGCATTGAGTTTAGAAAATGTATTTTTGGGAGCGTGCTCTTGTAACTTACTTTGATATGCGGTATCCATGGTCTTTGGACTACTTTCGATCTTAGTATTCCAATTGTCAAGGTCTTCATTCACATTATGAAAGTACTTCTGCACAGCGACGGTGGCAGTCGATTTGCCAAAATCAGAAAATGCCGTTTTTCCAGGCTTTGGAAAGCAGGGGTACTTATCACTTGCAATTTTGCCCAGGTTTATGAGTCTCTGCTCGGTCGATTTTCCTTTCTCTCCCCCTTTCAACTTCCGGCCGATTCCCTCGCTCTGCTCAGCTCCAAGGATTTCCTCTGTCGTGCCTTCGGATTCCTCTTGTATTTCCCCTTCCCCTTCTTCTCCTCCTTCCTCTTCCTCAGAGTCATCGGATGCCTCCTCTTCTACATTTGCTTTTCCTTTCAGTTTTCCCTTCGTTTGTCCCGTTTCCTCCTCTGCTATACGTTCGGGCCTTGTTCTTCTTTCGGAAGCGGGGGGTTTGAAGAGGTAAAAGTATTTCGTAGCTTCAGTTAATGGCATTCGTTTGTTAAGATGATTGTGGTTGTCAGAAGTGCTAACAAAATTTGGGCTCCTTTTGGCGTTGGGGTCAGAAATTCCAATCGATGTATCGCCCAGAAAGGGTAGTGCATAGATAGCAGAAGATGAAGCAAGAAGACTTGTGAGGACCTTCAACAGATGCATGACTGGATGCTTCCTGGAAAGATGGTGAGAGTGGCGATTGATGATTGCAAGAGCAGAAAGCTGGGTGGTACTAATGAGGTTTAGTTGGATCTCCAGAAAAGAAGCCGTGGATTCCGTGAATTCTCTGCTGGATCGAATGGGTCATATCTTGATAGAAGAAAAATCACCGCGGTGAGTGGGCTACAGGAATGATGTCCATATAGCCACCATAGCTCCACGAACCAACCTGCATCAACATGGGCGACAGGATTCCTGAAGGATGAGTGCTGAGTTCGTTCAAGACTATTGCTAATAACGGGGGCTGCGAAATCAGGATTCGTGGAGAGCAGGCGCATTTGCGCAGAAGGAACCTTGAGGCAGGCCATTTGAGCGCAAGTTGACGAGCCAGACACTCTATGTTTGGTTGCCAGAGAGGTGTAAGGCGTGAACCAGAACCTAAGCCACCCCTCAGCGTTAGATGAGGAAGCTAGAAGACGCAGCTAGGATCGGGATCAGAAAGCTGCTATGAGCCCCAATTGTTGGTCAGCCGGCAGAATCAATCGAGGCTGTAATGCAAAATTGGGATCTGGACCTTGTCCTAAAGGATCTGTTAGAATAATTAAAGAGACAGAGATATTCGAAAAATGAATGCTTGGAGTGCTGCCATGCAGCCCAGGGACTTCACTGGAAAAGAACGCTCCTTTGAGCTAATATTAGGTCAAACCCCAATAATTGATTGTTGGTTACCAACAATCGTGTGACCTCTTGAGAATGTTGGTTTGAAAATAGAAAATGATGCAGGGTGATGTTAGTTGAGGAAGATCATTGATTGGTTAGTATATAGCAAGGGTGGGTGGTGCCGACGTCGCGGGTCTTCAAAGCCACTCTCAGATCGTTCAAACAGGAAGACCCGGTTAAAGAATATGTGCCTTGCAATTTCTAAGGAAGTAACCCAGCATATCCCAATTGTGCTCTACGGATACCACTCGGCTTAGTGGAAAATCTAGATCTGAGATATCCCTACCACAGTTATGATCTCCAGGCTCTCCTTATGCAAGAACCTCAAGCCAGTCCCCCATTCCTTCCTCACTTACCGATTCATCATGGTGCTCCTGCCCAACAACCCTATATCTACACGTCGCATCATTCAAAGCTATGTCTAATGGGTACCATCCATCTTCCGTATTATTCATTGGCGGCATATCCAAAAGTGGATAATACCCCTCCTCGCCACTCCCTTTCCCCATAGCATCTCCATCCCAACCACTAAAGCCTCCCGCAAATAAGTCAGCCACGATCCTGAATCGTCTATCCGCCATACTTCCCCAAGTTCTCTCCCCAAACATCTCCTTCTTAGACTTCAAGGAATATCCGAATGCCAGGAGTTGAGCATGCGTGATCATGTATTGCATACAGTCATTGCTTTCAGGGGATTGTAAATACGCAGCCGTGGTACGCAAACGCCATTCTGAGGGATCGAAAGGGTTGGGAGAGGAGGAGAGGAAGAGCGTCAGGAAATGCAATATCCAGGGGAGGGACTGCGAGCCGTGGGGTGAGAGTGCATCGTCCTAATCATTGTTAGCCTAAAACAGCTAAAGAGAATCTAGGGAATAGGAGGGGTAGGGGAGGATGCTTACACCACAACTACACAAATAATCCACCGTCCTAGCCTCTGGACTTATAGTACATAAAGCTACATGTGCTTTTCCTTGAGCCAACAAAAATCGGACCGGGATGAACAAATACCTTAATCTCCAGAACCCTTCCCTGCTCAGCCTCTCCCCCATCCTCTGCAACTCTCTCTCCAGCCCATGGCCCCCATCTTCTCTCAGTCGATCCAAAAATCCAGTATCGAAACAGAAAAACTTGGGGGAGGAACCGAGGGAGTGGAAGTTGATGGAGAAAAGGGTGCTGTGGAAGCGGTTGGCGTAGTCGCAGATAAATTCTAACATTGCGTCCCCTACAACATCATGTGTGCCGCGCGAGGGATCCAGTTGAGAGAGTGCGGTCCAGGTATTTATCGCCGTTCCTGTACCTACATTCGAAATATCCGCGGAGGGACTATTTGCGAAGATGGGGTATTCTGGGAGCTGGGAGCTCGTTGGTGTACTACCACCTTGAAGTAGGGGATTATTATTTTGGGCATGGATAGATGAGCGAGTTGCTGCAATGAGATTCATTTGTTGCTGGGCGATTGATATACTGGCTAGGATATGGGGAGAAGTGGGAGCAGAGAAGATCTTTGAAACGCCGTACTGGATGCATGATCCCGCATTCTTGGAGCTGTGATGGGGCGCGTTTATTGCGGGGCTGGTAGTAAGGGACATGGTTGCGGTGCTACGGAAATGGATGAGAGGGTTTGGGAGGATGAAAGCATGGTGTTGTGAGATTGGGATAGAGCTGGGTGCGGAAGACAAAGGATTTGGATTGAAAGATTTTGTGGTTCCGGGGATATGACAAAATGAGGATGAAAATAAAGGATAAAGAAATTGGAGTAAAGATAGAAGTAGACCTCCATTGTTGCCGCCAATTTGATGCCAAGTTGGATCAAAGGCGAAGAGATGGAGAACTCTGCAATTAGCAGTTTGCAGCAAAATTGAACTACAAATCGAGATCTTGCGATGGAGAATGTATTATCAATGATGTGTTCCATCAATCAAACGCGATATCATGGATAGCTAAGAGAAGTAGCCACTTGACAAGGCTCTCTTACAATGACACTGGGGTATGCCATTTCGCGTACTTTGGGATATTTATCGCACTTGCACATATCGTGTTGTATGTTGTTGAGAAAGACGGGAAAGGAAGTGAGGCTCTACTCGCTAAAGAACCCTTGCCATGCAGGCCGATTGGCGGCCAGATTCCCATTTCGAAACTTCGCTTCTCAACCTCAACTCTTCATACCAAAGCATTGGCTCAGGTTGACGACATTGCTTGAAACGTCGAGATCTCTCTCCGCTTCGCCTCTATATTCATCGTGGCGACACGTCAATACGAGAGAGCAGCAAGTATACCTATCATTGACTCACGTCTCCTCCCATGATTCAGGGGCTCCAAAATGCTACTCCTACGTTAAGATTTCTCTACTTACCACAACAGCACTTACATTCATTTAACTTTTTGATCATGAGCTCTTTCATTCTGCGGGGCAGCACAAAGAGGTTGGAATAGCATTCCATTGTCTGAATATATTCCTCTCACAGCTTAGCAGAACAAAGTCTCCACAAAGCCATTGTTTCTACATATCTTACCCCTCCTTCTCGAACCCATTCAAAACTCGACAACCCTCGATCTCTAATACCAACCAAATCGAAATCACAACCCGATCAAATTAGCAATCATGTTATTCACACTCACCACCATTACCCTCCTCCTAGGCCTCACAACGTCCTCCCCCCTCCCACTCACGCACTTCCAGACAATCGACTCTAACTCCTCCCTCAATCCCCGCGACACACCTACAGCCGCCTCCGCCATCCTAGCCGCCATAGCACCCACCTCTAACACCTGCACCGGCGCGCCCTTCCCCTCCGAATGCGCAACTGCCTCCTCCGCTGCCCCCTTCCTCATATCCTCAATGAGCGACTACAGCATCACCTCCCCTTCCGAAATCTCCGCTCTCCTTTCCCTTATCGCCTACGAGTCCGGGGATTTTAAATATAATATAAACCACTATCCCGGTACACCCGGTCAAGGAACACGAAACATGCAAATGTCGTCCTACAACCTGCTCTACGCAAAATCGATCCCTGCGCTCGCAACCCAACTCGCGGCAACGGATACAGGGGATGTGAATGCGGTAAGGGCGTTGGTGTTACCGGATGCGTATAGCTGGGGGAGTGCAGCGTGGTTTTTGACGACGCAGTGTACAAGCATCAGGGGGCAGTTGCAGACGGGGGGACATGCGGGCATGGTGGCTTATTTGGGGTGTGTGGGGACGCAGATGACGGATGATAGGATGGCGTATTGGGTTAGGGCTCGACAGGCGTTTGGGTTGGGTACTTCGTGAGGTCTCTTCGCTGGCGAAGATTGTTTTTCTTGTAACTTTTAATGGATGGTTAATGAATGCAAATTTAGAAATATTGATATTAGATTTATTTATGTGTTGCGGAAGTGGTGAATTTCGCTGTGAAAATAGAAGCTATGAACGTTGTGATCCCCTATGCTGACATTATTGAATATAATGTGAACCTCTCGCAATTTCTGACCGTGAAACTACCTAATCTGAAGTTAGGTGATAGGATATGGACACATCTACACAAAACCGAGACTCCTTGCATTCTTCTTTCACACTCAACCCACCATCTTAAGATACTAGAGATTGAATCCTAGGCCTCGGGCTGACTTGCATTACATGGCCTCCTAAGGTTCTTTGTACTCTTTTCCATTTCCCCATCTGGCTTTTCGCGTTCCTCGAAGATTCATACAAAATTCGAAGGACGCTGCCTCTGAAATGAAAGTTTCCCTCTGGAGACTCGACGATTTTGATAGAACATTTCGATTTCATGGAAACTGATGCTATCCCAGTGATGACTCATCTGACTCTAGAATTCTTATAAGTCACCTTTTTCCTCTACTGTAGAGTAGCATGCCCAGAGCAAATGGGTTCTGAATTGGGGTTGTCGTTGAAGCCATGTTGGAACTGGATGATCTCTTTTAAGAGTGCTTGATAGGTATGACAATATTCAAAGAAATAGGTTGTTTCAAAGATATGCAGTATGGAGTAATGAGTGCCTTCGACTATGATGCTTGGGATATTGGACAGAGAACTTCATAAAAGGGGACCATTTTGGGAAGGAGCGGTGGACTTCACCTACCTGGGTAGTTGGCCACGAATCATCGCTGCGCTAAAACGTAGCTTCTGCCCATCCCTAAAAATGCTCAGAATTTGTAAACATTCGATGGAAGTATTCAAGGTATCTGGCATAGGCATCAACATTGATCCTGTTTCTCGAATCTATCCAAAAGGCCAACATTCCAATCTTGGAATTTGCGGCCACTGGGAGGTAAAGACAGAGCACTATTTCGAAGGCTGTTTCGGATATCGACAATCGTTTCTTCTGGAAGCGCGACTTCCTCTACTCCATCTTTGTCCATCAATTTTTCGGCCGCAGTCGCTGAGACGCTCTTCCAAAATACTTTCATTGCACTCTGACCGGTAGATGACCGAGAATGGGGACTAGATGTCGATTGTGTATCATCTTCATTAGTTGTGGTTGAATATCTTAGTGACGTATTCAGAACCCAGAGGTTCAACAAGGAGGATTCGTTGGGCGAAGTTGTCATTTGAGCGAAGTCTTGCGAAAGTTCCCGTGATGCAGCCTTCCAATTCATTGGAAGAAGTAGCAAACGGGAGCAACATTGTGCCAGCATTATTGATTGCAATTGAGCTGTGATTATAGATGCCATTGAAGGTTCGTAGTATGTGGTTGGGGTTTCGACTGATTTCAGGCGCCATTTATAAAGACGATAACCATCAGCAACCTGATCGATGCGTCCCACATAGTTCTGACAGCTTGTGCAAGATAAAGCCTGGTATTGAGACTCAACTTCCGAGGATGTATTTTCCTGGAACAGTCAGTTTCGAGCCATGAAATTGGGGTTCAATGCTAGAAACAGGTATAGGAAAGGTAGGAGCGCGGAATGGATTGGGGAAGGACAGTAAATGAAATCAATCGTGGGGACAGATATGGCAACAACGTAAAATATTCATCATTGCTTCCTAAATTACAGAAATGTCCCTCGAGCTAATCCCATGGCCTTCTAACATCTTATGGAAGATACGGAGTGATATGCCGAGGATGATCCTCCAATTGACCAGGTAAACCATGATCCGAAGAAGAGGTTAGGCAAGGTCAACTGCTGCCGAAGTAGAATGGAAACAAGGTATTAATTTTGGGTATTTGTATCGGTGACCAGGCCATCAAATTGCAAAGCAAGGTTTGGCCGCCTTCTTGATACCCTCCTGATAAGAACATTTATGAGAGAGATGATGATAGATCGCTTACCTTGATATTGGTACAGTCTGACTTGACCAGGAGGAAAGTCGAGAGATCCACGAAGCCAACTCCAACTTGGGCTGTGAATTTGGTATTCGCTCCATAGCCCCTGCTGGTTTGAGGATCATCCTCATAAGCATTACTATGGCCATTTGTCCCGTTATGCTCATGATCAGATGGCTTGTGGCAATGCCAGAAATCCATCATCTCTGCCCAATTTTCGCTAGGAAGGTCTTTCCAACTTGTGACGCGCCCCTTTGAGACAATTCTTGTACCACAACGCCGACAGCAGAACTCCGCGTCTGGCCCCAACTCCTTTGCCGGCCAAGGCGCGTCACTACCTTCCGTGTCCTCAGGCTTGGGTTGGCCTCCTAGAGGCAACCGCCAAGAGAGCTCACTGCTTCCCAGCGCAGGCTTTTGGAGTTGGGTATTAGATGCAACCTTTCCTGGAAGATTCAGAATACTCTTATGCCCACCATGGCAAAGAATGATCTGCTGGCCATCCGTAGACAGTTCGACGATGGTATTAGCATCACATGGGCTGTTCAAGGCTGCGATGACTGAGATTTGCCGGATATTTGCCAGTAATTCGGCGTACAGCAGAGATCTCGGGATTGACATTGTGCTTTAAATTCCCAGGCAAGATGCATCATCAAGAATGTAATGCGTAGAATACTTTGACCTGAGCTTGTTTCGAACAAGCTCCAAGCCTCGCTTGAAATTTTGTCGGCCGCAATTTCCACCGCTCCAGCTTGGCAAATGGCATGATTTCAGCCTTACCCCACATTTTGAACTCCCCAACGCTTTGAGAGCTCTTCACATTCAGCAATATCTCCAAATTCTTCAATATGTCTGCCCCTATGATAGCGTGGGTTCCAGTGGTGGACCGAATATACAAATACTTCACAACAAACGATTATTCTTCCCAATCGATTGACCTCCCTTCCGTCGAGATCCACGATGTTGAGACAGCTCCCGAGAAGAGACCTAGAACACTGAAGCATTTACTCCGCGCAAACCACGTCAATCATTCAATTATATATCATAATCTCCAATATCATAACCATATGCCGCATCTTCTAGGCTCGGCATATCTACTTGGTGCAAATTTTGGCCAATTGCAACACATTTACGATGAAGAATCCAAACAGCTTGAAGCATGGAAGGATTCACCCGCAGAGATATCGGATCAAGACTGGAGGGATTTTCTTGGAGATAAAAGATATCAAAGAGCATATGTTGATTTTTACGAAGATGAACTGGCCTTGAAGTTTGGATATGATTGGAAGAAAGTAGCAGAAGAATATCTCTTCAGCGGAAAAGAACCTTTGATCAATGGACTCATTGCAGGACGTATGTCCCCCTCCACTTCTCGGTCCTACAATACTAACTATGATAAATAGTCGGCCACCCCCTAATCCACCTCGGCTACGCCTACGAACTCCAAAGCAAAGAACTCGCCATGGAAGCTCTTGGCATGGCTTCGACCGCCTACAACTTCCTCCACAAATACCTCGACTCCCCTTCTTACACCCGCCCCTCTACCTATAGCACCACCTCCCCCCTCGAAATCCTCCACAAAATATCCACTGACACCCGCTTCGACGGTCTCTTCTCCGAAAAAGGCAGCGGCAACATCAAGTCCCTCTTTGAAAATCACGAAAACCTCGTCCTAGAACACTGGAACGCCTGGACCATCACAGATCCCAAGACCCAATTCCGTGCCTCCCAAGAAGCAGCCGTTGCCCTGCTAACCCGGACCGTGGAGCCCGGGACACACGCATATGATTTCTTCGTGGTGCATTTACTTACCACGAGCCATGCGGTACGGATCTTGATCCCGTTGATACCGAAGAGGTTTCATGTGAGTTTGGTGAGACAGTGGTGGTTGTTGACGATAGCGGTTTATGTGGCTCAATTGAGACCGAGCATTAGTAAGGATGTGGAAGTGAGGCCGACGAAGCAGTGGAAGTATGTGGAGGATAGGGCGGTGAATGGACCGTGGGCTACGGATGCGCATTATGTGAAAGGTATGCGTTCTCATCTGTGGTTGTAGGACTTGCTCATTATTGACTTGTTTCCATAGCATTGAGAGCGATGAAAGAAGCAGCATTTACGTGGGGAGATGAACATGAAAGATATTTGGCCGCGGCTGTACATTTCGCGGATGATTTCCACGGTTGGACTGGATTCGGATCGATGGAGCAAGGAGACTTCTAGTTGAATGTGCATGCAAAATAACAGATGTATGAACGAACGGCTCTGCAAAATTGGTATTGTAACTGTACAGAGCTTTATGGGTGCATTTAGGATGGGAACACTCACGGGAATCACAAATTAATGAACAAAATCTACTTTGAAATCAAGAAGATTGGAACGAGCTCATATTCCTCAAGCTAAATGACGCCGATTTCCCCATTTAGTGATAATTATACAAGCAAATATCATATACACATTTCCGCCATCCATCCAGCTAATCATCCTCAATATCATCATCACTCAGTACCAACTTTTGCTCCTGCTGTAACGGCAACGGAATTCCAGACCCCACTCCCCTCCCTCTAATAACCAATCCCTTCTTCTTCGGCGACGAGCCCTCACCCGGTTTATCAGTCGCCCACGCTTCACCCACAGCAGCGGCATCGTTGTCATCATCTGAAGCATCTTCAGATGGTCCGCCGACGCCGTGAAAGGTAGTTACTTTTTCCATGTCTTTGATTGCGAGGGTTGAGGAGGTGGATTTGCGAGCTTTGGCGATGAGGAGCATGTAGGGGAGTCTTTCGAGGAGCATTTCTTTGCGAGCGGATGTGCCAATTGCTAGTAAAGGCGATGCATCGTCACCTTTGTCTTTCTTAGAACTTGGTGCACTTGAACGAGCGTTCCTCCAGCTTTCTACAGTCCCCATTTTTGGTCTTGCGAATGCTGCAGCCCCAGAGGTGATGGTGCTTAAATGTTCTTCTCCTTTCATTAGCCTCGTAACCCAGAGATCAATCGTACCCTCGATTTCTTCTTTCATTCTCCAGAGCTTGAGACTGGTGGGATAGAACATCTTGAATTGGTCGCCGCTTTTGCTGGTCCGTAGACCAGTTGCTGTGGAGGGTGCTTTGCGTTTGACGGGATATGGTAAGGAAAAAAGTATACCCCGGACGGCGATTTGAAAACTGATTTCATCTTGGCGGAGGATATCGCCGCCAGTTCCGCGACCGCCTGTGCCGGCACCAAACCCGGTGGAGTTGAAAGAGCCGTCCCAGGAGGGACACAGGAGATCACTATCGGATAGGGCGTCTATGCAGCCGTTGACATGATCAAGAGATGAGAAATCGAATGACGTAGGAGCTGCGTCGCAGGAAAGTAGGTAATTTTCGTGGAGTGCGGAGACGAAGGTCTGAGTGTCGGTTCCAGTCTCATCAATGAGCCGGTCGACGTCAACTTCTGATCCCCTCGGTCTAGCGTGCTGAGACATGAAACTCGGTGGTTGCACCATGTTTTTGCTTATTGTCTCCTCACGTTTGTTGTAGACAACTCTACCAACGGCATGAAAGATACCAAGACTGGCTTCGCGTCGAGTGATCAATTCTAGACTCTCTTCCTCCATCCTCGTTAGACTAGTATCCTTACTGCCTTTCTTGGTCTTGCCGAAAGCAACTTTAGAGCCCCAGTCCCCGTCCACATCACCTCGCAGACACATGAATTCGAGAGATCCAATGGCACTTCTGACATCACCAATTTCGCCAAGTTTTTTAAGAACTAGCGGTCCAGGAGTCTTCCTCCTTCCAGACTTTCTCGATTCCTTTTGCACCACTATCTCCAGTGCTTTTGCTAGTAGAGTAGGTGCTATAGCGTTGAACTCGATGACACCAACTCCTGGATGTTGAAGGATTTCGGGGCCAAGGAGACGATGAGCTGTGAAGCTATCTGCGGACGCAGACGTGGTAGTAAGCAAAGTCTCGGATATGATCATGACTACCGGAACAACTAGCTCTGAATCTGCCTTATTATATATCATTGAGAGTGGAGGCGTGTTTGATGCGAGATGTTGAAGAATTGTAGATCGGAATGATTGTAAAGCTGTAGATGAGCGAGTAAAAGTATTAGGGAATTCTTCTACTAGAATAAGTTGTTTCCGACGATCGAGAAGTTTGATTTCTGGTTTCGATGAAAGTGCGCCATTTTCAGAGAATATATCTAGTTGACCAAATCTTCCTCCTCGACCCATGAACTCCTCGAACTGTGCGGCCATAGACTGATAGCCATCTGAAGTGGCAACAGATCCAATAGGATTTCGCCATTCCAGTACATCACAATCCATTGACTTGGCTAACAGCTGAATGGTAGTCGTCTTTCCAGTTCCGGCTGCCCCTTTCAATATCAAAAGTCGTTGCCTCATCCTCCCATTCATGACATCTTCTAGCCAAGTTCGAACATCAGCAACCTTCTTCTTGTGTACCGCTAATTCGTCCAGATTGACAGGAGCAAACCGCTCTGCCCATGGCCTCATATTATCCTCATTCCTAGAATCTGCTGGAATCTTCGGCTTCATCATAAATTTCTGGCTCGAGCTTGGCAGAGCCCCATCTCCGTTTTTGAACGCATCTGTCCCTCTTGCTCGTTTCCTAGCCACTTGTCCGACCATACTAGAGGATTTTGCTTTACTGCCAAAATCATCGCCATCAGATATGATATCTTCGTCCTCGATTTTGATTTCATTAGAGCTTTGTGACGGGATTCGAGGCTTTGATGCAGCCCCATTACTTCCACCTTCAGACTGCTGCCTTTGTGCTTGCTTCGTAAAGAACGTGAATATGTCCCCGCTCTTAACTTTATCTTCCGTCTTCCCTTTTCTTTTCGATTTTTCTGGGCTGGTACTAGCACTTTTTGGTGGTGCTTTGCTTCCGCGAGGTTGCTTGGGGAGATGGATAGGAGCTGCACTGTACGGATGGTTCGCAGTCTTTGCACGCGGGTGGGTTTTCGAGGAAGGGGAGTTTGAAGGTTTAGGAGCTCCCCCGGGTATCATCGTCTTGGTATCGTTCGAAGAGGGCGGGGATGAGGATATAAGGTTGCTCAAAAGAGCTTTGGATTTCGTAACGGGCTCATAGTCATCGTCAGACGCCGAGGAGGAAGATGGAAGGACATTGCGTTTCCGTCTTTTAGCTGGCGGTGCCATGACGGCAATATATGGTGGCCACAATACCGCATGAGTCTATCAAGGCAGCGATTAACTCCACAATATGCCATTCACGGCAGTTGTTGCCTTAAGCAACGTTTGGAGAACTCACTATCATCTTATCGATAGGGCGCTTAATCGCTAAAGTACACTAATTCTCCGCGTCCCTTCCCCTAAAGACCCCTGAGATTTAACGACGCAACACCACATGCAAACCTTTCCTGTTCATACCGCTCCAAGTGGGATTGTTAAGGCATCACCCGAACGCCTCTTCAGAGGCACTGTTTCCAGCTCATCAAGGTTCTGAAGACATATTCGTCCACCTTCACAAATTTTGCAAAGTATCAGGAATAGCGTGACCCGGCACTGCTGGCAAGTGCATTCATTATGCTGGTCCTCACATTCAATGCATCCACTATTGAGATTTGAGCGTCCACCATCCCTCCATGCTACGATCTTCAAATACTTGAAATAACAGGAACGATTGTTACAGGCATACGAGAGACTAGTACGCTAGGGTTCAGACCATTCTGAGGTGGATCCGCGGTGCGTATTGTCTCAAGTGCTACAGGGGAGCGCGAGGCTGTGCACAAGTTGAGCGGGATGTCAATTTCAGATGCTGCAAGATGTATCCTAATTCCCTGTCTATCTGTCACTTGGGTTCCCGGTTCATCAGCCACATGTGTGCCTCCTGTGAATGGGGGGTAGTTTTATGCTCCCTAGACAAGCATGTATTCTGGTACTTTAAGAGATTTCCCCCACATCTCCCAAGCTTCCTGACATTGATGACCTCGCGAGCTAAGTTCACGAATTATAAATCTCTCCACACGCGAGAATGCTTGACCTCGTCTCAATAACCTTCTTACTCTTCCCACCTCTTCTCGTCTGCGCTTCCCATCCCGCATATCAAGCCAGAGACCTCGTGCAAGAAACCTGCGCAATCGACTGCGGAGGCGGCTGGTGCTGTCTCCTATACGAGACCTGCAAACCTTCAGGCAACGGCTACGTCTGTTTGAATTCTGTTTCTGGGTAAAGGATCCTCTTCCGATTTCGAGCCCATACTGATGAGAGCTTACAGCGGGACGAGTGCATTTGATGCTATTCCGGAGAGGACACTGCTTTCATCATTAGCCAGCGCCAACTCGTTATCACCCATGACATCTGTTGCAATCGTGACTGTGACGACGACCTCGGGCTCCTCGGCTGCGACGGCCAAATCGGCATCCTCACCTTCATCACCTACTGCTTCGACGTGCGTTCCTCAGTCACGTGCGACTGCTGCAATAAGGATTTCGGATCTGTTTTGGGGGCTGGCTTTGTTAAGCATGCTCGCGGTATGGGTTTTGCTGTAATTTATTACATGTATTTATATTACAGGTGGGAGTTCTGGCTACAATATCGAAAATAATGGTTGAGGTCACATATAAGGACTTAAGATCCTCTCCCAGGTCTAGATTTCCAATACGAAGTGAATGAACTGCAGCGAAGATATTTTCCCGTTTCGGAAAAACTTCCAAAAAAGTTGTTCATGGTCAAACTATCTTAGTATTTGAGAAATCTCAATTACTCACATTCTTTCATTTATTCCAGCACCCGGGCGGATCCGTTTCCAGTCTAGTGTCCAGTTCCAGGAGTTACAGGTCCAGTAGTTTGTCGTAAGGCGAGTTGGAGTCCATGCCAGATGGACCAAATAAGGTTGGTACATGCGGAGCCAGGCACGTCTGAGATTCATTCCCAGTGTGAGCTTGTGTAGATTGTTGACTGAGTGACGACATAAACAGCTAGACCACAGAGAATTTAGGCAGACATCGTCTATTTCAATTCAGAATGAGGTAAGTGGGTTTGTGGGGTGGGGTATTCATTTTGACTCTCCCACTACCCCTTTTCCAACCACCACCCCAGCCCTCAAAATTCCAAGAACTTCATAATCTAAACCTAAAACCCCTCAAATGCGTCCAAATCCCTCCACTCTCATACCTCCACAAACTAACTCCCTCCGCCCTCCCTTCCCTATCCTTCCACCCGCCTTCCAAGCCATTACCATTCCTCAACTCTTCTAAAAACCTCCTCGCTTCCTCTTCCCCAACTATCCAACACCCAGAATCAGCGTTTAAGTCCTAACTTCTTTGCATTTGTATAAAATCGCAAGACCAGAATTGAAATAAACGTCCTTTTCAAGAGGGTTCACGATATAGAAGCGGCAACCACAACAAAAATGGACGGATGGGAATAACCACAAACCCTTATTCAAAACCGTAACATGCGCTCTCTTCATCTCCCTATCATCCTGCTCCGTCAACCCTGCACCCTTTTCCTTCCACACCCTTAAAATCTCATTATGCAAACTTCCCAATTCCCGCGCTTCGATGTTAATACCCACACCTTTTGGCGCCTTATTACCTCCAAGAAAAAACGGCTTAACAACCCTAACCGGAAAGGGAGAATGAGAAGAAGAAGCTATTTGACTAAGATTTTGGATATAGAAGTTTAAAGTATGAGAGGAAGTGACAGGAAGGGCATGAAACAATGTAACATGAGCAGAAAGGTGGTTTATTGGACGTGGGAAGTAGTGGGTTCGGAGGGAGGTGAGGAGGACGTGGGTTGGGGAATCGAGGAAGAGGGTTAGGACTAGGGGTTGGTGGTGTGACATTTTTGGGAGATGATTCTGAGGGATGTGGTCTATTGTTTTAATATAAATGGTCTGATGGGTTGAAGTGAGGTTGAGTACACTAAAAATGGATGACGATATCAATGGGAAGCTTTACGATTTTGTCGATAGTAATAACTATTTTTGTTTCTTTCATACTGAAGCTTTGATTATTTTGGGTATATTTTCAACATTAATATATGCAGATAGCGGGAAATAATTTATAGAATATTGATTCTGAACCGTGCAGGTCATGTGATATTGGCAAAATAACAATTGCTATTTATACATGTTCAATGTTTTGTTCGTTGATATTGATGGCCTCAATATTCAGCCATAGAGCTGTTCCGAAAAACTCAGAACCGTGGATCTCCCACCTGAGAGAAGAGTTTACAGATTTGAATATCGGGGAGCATTGACTTGGAAGGGACATTATATCCAACGCCCCTAACGCATAAGGCAACATTTCTTGCTAGTTACTTAGTTCAAATCTATAGTTCTCTCATGTCTCGCTCGACCATTCGCACGGCTCTATATGCGTTGGGCAAAGAAATTGTTGACTGATCCTAAGACGCTTGGCTTGATCACATGCTCCCGGATTGCCTTGACAATGTGGGAGGGCGTTGTGAAGAAGCAATGGAGCTTTCTTTCTCCGCCATGGCTTCTCCGAGACAAGGGTTTGTCATTATTCTAATCCCACCGACTCTCTACACACATTGATTCTATTAGGAATTCGAACAGGGAAATACAGTGTTATATTGGACAAGCTTCCACAGATGAACGATGCGGGTGTTGATCAGGGGGTCTACAATGAGGATATGGCTGTTGCTATTGTTGATGAGGTGGAGGCCAATAAGTTGATTCATAGGCACTGGACTTGTGTTGGGCCAATTGGATTGAAGCAGTGGTGAGAAATTGAGATTTAGCACTGAACTTTGGATTATACCCTAGACCCCCTTGGAAAGCCACTGAAAGGCAGCCGCTACTAGCGACGCATCGACAGCAGAAACATGCGCTGCGGCATTTGGCGGCTCTCAAACAGACCCGACCAAACCGAACTCAATTGATCCTTCTCATTTCGATTCTTTGCCTAGAAAGGTCTGAAGCTCTCTTCTGTTTCCGAGCAAACTTGTTGGAAATATCGGATGAGCGGTTCAGGCGGCTGGCGTATCAGCTCCTTGCCACCATCCTATTGTATCCCAGAGGCCCGTGGTCGGATTATACCATTGATTGAGAGCTGTTACGGCGCTTTATTTATTGCAAGTATAGCCCGAAAGGCTAGGAGGTATGCAGGAGAAGCCAGCCAATGCTGCAAGGACCACCTGAGAACTGAATATGTTGATCATGGTATATCGGTTATGCAGAATAAAATTGCAAGAAGAGAAAGCAATGAGGTGGATCATGGTCTTAAAGACTATATAAATCATCCAAAGCGCTCAAAGTCAGACCATAGTGTGCAAGCTAGGAAGGCCTTTGGATGAGTTTTGTGCAATATGAAGAGGAAGCAGTAGTTTCCTTCTGACATTAGACGCCCTACAGTGTGAAGCATCCTGCGTGGACGTACTAGTTGAAAAACCGAGCATCAGGAAAAAGATCCAGTTAGTGTAAGAAGATTCATATTGCGACGCACCGTTTCAGTGTTTCAGCCCATGGAAGGTGGGGGTGGTAAGCCTTCCTAGGCTGAAGTGGATTTAGGGGCTTAAGCGAGACGTAGCGCAGTCCCCTAGCGTCTAAAGCCCATTAAAGATCGCGAGTTCCTGGAGGATCCTTCAAACTCTTGAAGGATTTGCAGACTCCTTCTTCAAAATGCTCATAGATGTCATTAGGTATTATTTAGGGGCCCCCAAGAGCTCTTAAATATTATTCCCCGTGCTGATTCACTAGAAGTGATTGGAACAAAGCCTTATGAACGTAAGACTTTACCTCCAAATCAATAAAGTCGGAGCAGGATGATACGCAAAATGCGATTGGTCATTGCTCCTCAAAAAATGGGGTAACAAGAACCAAACTAAAAAAAAACAATTAGAGTATGGTAATGTGGGTTAGCTAAACCTGAGTATATACAATGACAGCCCCAGTCGCTGGGACAGCCACATTTGCGACGCCGCCCTCCAATGTCACATTATAGGAATCCTCTCGCACACCAACAACAGCCTTTCCCACGCTGTCATAAGTCCATTAAATGCCCCTCCTTGTCATTGTATTAGCCCCTGCTTTCGCCACACTCGGCGATTGAAGTCTCTGGACGTGCACAAATTTGACATCGCTTGGGAGACTTAAGCTGAATTTGTGCAACGGACAGGAAGATATCTGGGAGTCTTCCAATTCTTCAAGATTGATCACTGCTATGCGTGCGAGGGTTTCGCCATCATAAGCAGCGTACGACGGATAGAGAGTTGTGTTGGAGAGGATGGTAACTTTTGCGTCGGTGGAGCTGTTGCCTATGAAAGAGGCTACGAACTGTTGGGAGTAGTAGAGAGGATTAACGGCTGCGGTGCCGAATGAGGCTCACTGAATAAAATTTACCTTTCACTAACATCCCAATAAACAGCAAAACGGCGGGAAGGTAAAACTTTATGCAGAAGCGAATTATTCCCTATGACTTGCGGGGAATTCGAAGAAAGGAGACGAACTTCTCCATCAATCCTGTATAAATTCAAGAATTATTTCTCAAGATTTATTACTTGATTGCACGCAAGAAGCATTGAGAGAGACGGAACAGGAGATTCGACAACCTTCAGGTAGCTCACGTGACATTAATTTACTCACTATCTTCGCTCTCGAAAATTACGCATAGCCGTGTGCTTTCAACCACTCTAAGATGACTGCTGCATCTCTCTCCTTGTATGCCGCACGGCCTAGAATAGTGTCATGCACAACATTCAATGTACGGTCATAACCTCTATTATCCCTTCCTCCAAAAAAATTGGCGATCTCCTGCTCTGTCTGTCGGTCCGAGAACTTGTTCAAACTCAACCTAAGGAATCGATCGAGGACAACCATATTGCCAGAGAGCTTTTGATATATCTGTTCGAAGTTCTTCTGGATATATTTCCACAATTCTGGGCGAGTCTTCGGATTAACAGATAGTGCCATCGCACCAGTATGGATATCTTGTACTGCTACACGGTTGAAGAGTAGATCAAGGTAGTCTGGTAAGAGCTCATTATCTTGCAGTCTACCCATCGCACGAAGCGAGATCTCCTTTCCATCCACAGATGTCGTAGTCTCCCACTCTTTCTTGATCGATTCATACTGAGGTTTACCACCATTGCGAATGGCTATACCAAAAACAGCAGCGCGAAGGTTAGGATGAATAGCATCCTTCTTATTACCGTAGCTATAAGCCTCAAAGCGGTCATGGGCTTCGGTAATGACCCTGTTTCAGTCAGCAATTGGATAGTATGATCGACTTTTACTTGACTCACTCCTTGTGTCCGTTGGTCCCAGCCGACAGAACAAGTAACGAACGAAGTTGTGAGGTGAGGAAATCTTCATTTGGGGATGCTTCCCAACCGATAGCTTTTACTGCGGGACTGATCAATTTAAGAATGAAGTTCTTTAAGCCTTCTGAAATCTCTGGGTCTTCGGAGAAGACTGATTTGACAGTGCCGAGGGAACCCAAGATCTGTGACCAAACGAGAAAGTTTGTTTCGTTTGTAAAGCCTTCCGTTAAAGCCAGTAAACCTGGAGTTGCTGCATCTCCCGATATCGCCAATGCACCAGCATCTCCAATTAAGCCTACAATAAGTCAGCACATTACCTCCACAGAGTGAGGAGAATTAATTTACCAATCTTGTCAGATATTGAAAGACTAGCAAGCTGAGTTCCAAGCTTAGCAAGTCTGGCAGGAGGATAGTTCGTACGATAGAAGCCAGCGGTATCCTTGTTAATCTTGTAGAAGCTATCGTCGATATTTCTGATAGTCGTCTCTTTTTGTGCGAATGGAGCAACGTCCCCCTCACCACCCTGAAGTCCGAGTGGTACCCACCAAGTGGTCTTGTCATCTTCAGACGTAACGTCACTCGTTGATAGATATCTTGATTGTTTGACACCAATTTGGCCTGGTTCTTCAGCAACGGTCACGACTGGAAAGCCGATCTTTCGAATCCAGGGTTCCATCAAGGCATGAACATCTTGATTGGAAGCATTGCTAAGAGCACTCCATAGGTCGTTCGTGGTAGCGTTGCCATATTTGTGATTCTTAAGGTAGGCTGAAACGCCTTTTAAGAAAGTCTCTTGCCCAAGATGAGCAGCTAACATTCGGATCACGGAACTACCTTTAAGGTAGCTAATAGAATCGAAAATCTGATCGACGTCCAAAGCATCCTTTACTGGAACTTCAATTGGATGAGAGCTACGAAGAGCATCCAGAGTGAACGCTGTCTGCATTCCTTCGGAGACGAACTGAGGCCAAACGTTCCAGTCGGGATGGATCTTATCGGTTGCTAGCCAACCAACCCAAGTTGCAAACCCCTCATTTAGCCACAACTCATTCCACCAGTCCATTGTGACGAGGTTCCCAAACCATTGATGGGCTAGCTCGTGGGCGACAACATACGCAATCCTGTTCTTATACTTTGCATCTGAAGTTTTCTCGTCGAAAAGTACCGCTGCAGGAAAGGTCAGCATCTAATCAACTGGTATGGATTTCTTTGACAAAGCATACCAGTCGTTCTGTAAGTAACAAGGCCCCAGTTCTCCATTCTAAGAGACGATTAGTAATGCAACTCAAGGGGATATAGAAATTGAGATCAATGGATGCTTACGCTCCGTGCGACTAGGAAATTCAATGGTCAGCAAACGTCTAAGAATGGAATATTGGGGAAAACTCATAATAGCCTGTATCATTAGCAATGTTATTTAAAACATTGTACGACAAATGAGAACAATATGCTATCATGACGGTCTAGCTCGATAAATTTGTCGAGGGCTAGCCGCACGCCTAGCGAAGCTGGCAGGCCTTGTTGGGGGGGTTGAGAACTCGGGGAACTTACAAATTCATGAACGGCAAGTAAATCAGATTTTGGAAGCGGATAGTCGATGTCGAAGATTTCCGAGAAGTAATCGATGACTTGAGGCGCGTGATCGAGAGCATATCGAGCTTGCTCTTTCAAACCCCTGGTTGTATAGACGCGGACGGGGAGTGCTTTGCCATTGTATTTGCGTTTCGTGAAGTCTTCAATATACTCGAAATCACCGACAGCCCACGCAAGTAGATAAGTACTCATCACAGGTGTCTTCTCGAAGGAGACAACCTTGAACCCGTCCTTGGCTTTCTTGACACTTTTCTCTGGCATGTTGCTCAATGCTACTTGATCTTCTGGAAGTTCAATCTCGAAATCAAAGCTTGCTTTCAGATTTGGCTCGTCGAAGCAAGGGAAAGCTCTACGAGCATCACAGCTTTCAAACTGAGTAGAAAACATCACGTGGTAATCTCCTTCTTTGGGAACAGACGCGGATGGCGTTACAGTGGGCTTGTATTTCGAGCGGTAGAATCCCGCCATGTCGTTATTGATAGTGCCCTGGAACTTTATAATAAGAGTCGCCTTGTCGGATGGGGGAAGATCATCCCCAAATGAGATGGTGGCACGTTGTCTAGGAATATCATAAGAGATACCCGTGGACTTGAAGGACTGTTGAGTCTTCGTATGTTCAAGAGTGACTTCAGCACTATGAATCTTAAGTTGATGAGAGTTCAAGACAATCTCCTTGGAAGCCTTGACGATTTTGCTAAGGATAGAAACCGTTCCCTGATAACTAAACGCACCACCAAGTTCGAGATCATATATGGAGATGGCATAATTTTGCGGCTTGATTATATCTGGGAGGATATCTCGGTCAAGCATTGAAGAAGCCATAGTAGTCAAATATTTGAGAGAAGCCGGATTCAATTGACTGTGAGAAACGAGGGGTCGAGGTAATGGTTTTATGTGTCCCGGCAACTGGCAGGTTGAGCGTAACGAGACGGGACGCAATTGCTGGATTGGGCGTAATTGAGTGTTGCACGAAGAAAGAGGGGGAAACGCCCGATGGTGTTTTGTAAAGAAAGAAAAGGTAGATTTAGGAGATGGGGTTAGCCTTGATCGCCCCAATCGTCCCAACATGTGTAATTTTTTGATCAAGAAAGGAAGGAGGGAAGCCAGGTTACCTTACTCCTAAACAGACCGTCTTAGCGGGGTTCCCCCATGATATCACCCCCTACATCATTGGCTGCCTTGCCGAAACCGAAATCGAGCTTTCGTGACGAGGCTGAGGGAAACAACAACAGAACATCGCTGAAGTAGCAACGGAATTCCAACTACGAATTGTACAACCCACGACCACGATGGCCGCTGCCCAGAAACTGTATCCTCGTGCAACGGTCAAGAAGATTGTCAAGGCACACTCAAAGCGCAATGTTAGCAAGAATGTTGATGTTTTGGTAAGTTTCCCCAACGCGTATCTCTCAATATCGATACTGATGTGGTTCTGCAGATATTTCTCGACTATGCTCTATTTCTCCAAACGTATGCGAAATTCCTTACTTGAGGATTGTAGTTAGCAAGCGGACCGAATCTTGGGGGCTAATCGACTGTAGATTGATGAAGGAGGCCAGTATCAACGCGAAGCAAGCAGGGGAGCGTGGCATAAGTGCAAAGAGTGTCAAAAAAGTCACTGAGGTCGGTACTCACAGCGTGCATCTCAATGGTCCTGTGCTGACTGGTGTGTCAGATGTCACTATCGAAGTTCAAGGGTTGAGCAGTACTGGGATTCTGAAGCACAACGAAAAATTAAGACATAGGAAGTCGGCGGCATTGGAGAGGGACTATTACATTAGACTAATATCATGGGGACAATTCATCTAGGATTGTGACCTTGATATAGTAAGGCACTCAGCAGGCCATTTTCGCAATTGAAGACCAGGATCAGCAGCACGAGGCTGTCAGAAAGTATATGACAAGGGGAGTCGCTGTGGCTGAGGATTGATCCCGTCAGACGAATAAATATATGTCTGTAGCAATGGGAAAACACCAATTGAAATTTCTTGCCCCCAATTTCTATTACCCCAAGTCAGACAAGACACGCCTTTTAATGGATCAATGGTGATATTGTACCGCAATGTGACTCCTCACCGTCGGGCTTCCATTTGGTTCGACCTCTCTCGCTAAAAAATCCGGCAAGGTTCTTGCTCTTGGGAAATATTCAGAGCTTCACCTTTCCCTTCGAACACGCTTCCTCGTAGATCGCATACCTATAAATTTCCACAGATTGTCGATAAAGAACTCTTATCTAATAATTTCTCGTCAAGCCTAATTGTGCACTAAAACATTTTCACAAACGTACGACAACAGCGACTCATTGTAACAAACACCTTCAACACCACCTTCTCTCGAAACCCTCCCGTGTTCTCCATAATGGCTGCTTCTGCTACCCAAAACCCGGTGGTCAAGACTGAGTCGAAGTCTGCCAAGAAGAAGAAGGCCAAGGGTCAATCCTCAGACAATTCTGCGCCAGCTGCCGCTGCGGAGACTGCTCCAACAAATGGTGTCACGGAGAGCAACAGTGGGGATGGTTCCTACGAGAGCCCGTACATTAAAGAGCTTTACAAGTAAGTCTTGACCTCCTGTTTTTCTACTTAGATAGTAGCTACGCCCATACGACTAGGCAGATCGGAACTAATACCCGCGATCTAGGAGCATTCGTAACGTCAACAAAAAGATTGTAGGTCGAACCTCAAAGCTCTCACTGGGCCTTTCACTAATTTAATCCCCACAGACCAATGCCTCCAAGGTCGATAACATCGTTGCGGAAAACCCTGGCAAGACCCTTGATGATTTGGTAACTCTTCGCAAGATCAACGCCGATCAGAAAGCCCAAATCCTCAAGAAGCCATCCCTTCAGGCGTCCCTTACCCAGCTCGAGGAGCAAGTCAGCCAATACAAGAAGTTCGATGAAGAATACAAGGCCAGATTGAGCGCCGAGAAGGCTGAATTTGAGAAGACCTTCACGGAACGTGCTGCAAAGGAATTGGAGGAAGCTGTCGCTGCAGCCAAGGCAGAAGCTATGGCCGACAACGAGAAGGAACAACGTGCTGGTCTATTACTAGTCTCACAATTCCTACGATTGGCTGCTGTCCGTAGAAGCGAGGACGAGACTAGTGCGTTGTCTGACGAGAACAAAGCACTTGAGGGCATTCTGTCAAAAATCTATAGTGGTGATGAGAATGCAGTTGATAACATGGTCAAGATTATCCAGGGTTCTGAAGAGCCGACTGTCTCGGTCAACTTTGAACCCCTCACCACCACCTGTCAGTATTCTGGTAATAATGTTCGAAAAGTGGCTAACAAACCTTAGTTGCTGAGCTCAAGACTGCCATCGTTAGCCAGCCTCCACCTCCAGTCCCGATCACGGAACCAGCCGCTGATCCTTTCGTTGATGAATCTCCTGCTATCACCACCACCGAGTACCCAGTCCAAAGTGATCCGACTATTGCCAATGCAGGTCTTACCGAACTTGATGCCCCAACAGCCACATCTTTGACCAATGGTCACGATGAAACTGCAGAGCCTCAAGGAATCCCTCAAAATTCTGGCTTTGGTGAAGGTGGTAACACTGCTGCTGAGGCCAATTGGGACAACAACAATGATTTATCAACGTCTCAGGAGTGGGTCGAGGTTCCCCGTGACGCTACCGAAACCGACACTGGCATCACTGCTACCCCTGCTGCTCCTTCCAACGTCCAAAGCTGGGCTGACGATCAACCAGATAGTCCTGCTGCTGAAGTTCGTACCACTTTTTCCTTTGTATATCAATTTATGGTTTATGTATCTCGTTCGATCTTTTACTAACCGCAAATTCATTCAGACTACTCCCGCCCCTGCTACTAATCCCAATGATGGCTTCCATGAGGTTCACCGATCTCGAGGTGGAAATCGTGGTGATGGACAACAACCCCGTGGCCGTGGCGGTCGTGGAGGCGGAGGACGTGGTGGATTCCGAGGCGATGGTCGCGGACGTGGTAGAGGGGGTCCACGCGGAGGTGCTCGAGGAGGTCGCCGTCCTGACGAATCCTGAGTTCAACGTCCAAGGTCCTTCGTTTCACCACTAACCACTTTAACCATTGTAATTTCTCCTTCTTGTTTTGCAGCATCGCCGGCGAACAGGTATGTTGCAGCATTGCATGTGTTATGATGGCTGGATAGCCGGGCTCTCACGCATAAATGGGAGCGTTCATTTGCATTCATTTCTCGCATTGTCTCTTGCATGCTCTTAGCGCTTTCCTCAAGGTTAACTTTGGGAGCATGAGAAAAGTTTGGACGGGCATGGTTGGTCGCATGGGTGGTCAAAAATTGTACTCCATAGCTTGACACAGAAATGACACATGATGGATCGTACAAAGACACTCTGACTTTTTTCTATTCTTATTTTACTTTCATTAACCTGTTTTACTAGTTGTGCAGGTCGAACATACATTTAAATTGCATTAATCATAACGTAGCATTCAAGTCGCGAAAACCCCTCTTCAAATCCTGGCTTTGCATCCAACCTTTCAGAATAGTCTCCTCAGCTGTCAATATTAATTGTCTTATATGATTTGGGACAGTTTTATCTTATATTCCATTCTTACAGTACTCTAGGTGCCTTTCTTTCTGGAGTGGGAAGGCGATGCTAGCGCAGTATTTCTCTACCTTCCATCTGCTCCCAAATTCGATTTTGAAGTAAATTCCTGGGGGGTTTTCTCCGCTGTTAAACCTGTAGCTCTGTCATTGACACGTTTTCAAACAAAATGTCAATATCATAGCAAAGATACGTCTGCAATAAAAGGAAGGCCTAGCTCAAAATACATATATTGGGTATCCAAAATTTCTGCTTTTCATCCTACAAATCACCATGCCCGCCAGGTGCGTATCTAAGATCCTGCGTTATAAATAGTTTCGGGTTCTGCACAATCTGGCGAGCTCTCTGGGCAGCGCCAAACGCCCCAACGAAATGCGGATCCAGCGATATACGCATCTTGTCCTGATGGTGTGGGAGAGCAGCACCAAGAGCAATACGCATCTCATCTATGCCTAGGGAGGAAGCTTCACCACTTAAGACAATGGCGCGGAGATATTGAAGCGCTAAAGACATGTACCAATTGTTCCGCATATCCTCTGCAAAGGTCTCTAAGTACGTTTGTAGGTCTTTAGACAGTTCTTTGATTCGAGGTGGGTCGAGCTGGTCAGGTTAGTATGAGATGATACTAGCAGGGAGGACTGACTCACGATACTACCACTTTTCTCTCCATATTGGGTATAATTATACCGCTCGATGTTATAGGGAACGTAACCGTGTTTCCCCACATCGAGAATATTTACCGAGAGGTGAGTGGGTTCATATCGCACTACCATGACGAAATTGGGACCGTTCTCCATATCGCAGTTCTCGCCAGCTTTTAGGCCAAATGCTGAGCATGAATCTAGGCTGTATGCGAGCTGGGCTCCGTTCAAACCTGAGATGATTTGTTGGTTGCTGTATATCAGCCCGTCTTCAATGGCAGCTTCAGTGAGCAAGTTGAAAGATGGCGTGTGGCTGAAATGATCAGGTGCAGTGATCGAGTATATGGTGTTGGCGTGGTTCAAAGCTGTTTCGGTAGCTTCTTTGGCTTGTTGTAATGTCGTTCTGAATAGTGTTTTTACCTCCGAGTCGTTGAGGAACCTGGTCATTTCGTTATTATTGCCGACTCTGAGCGAAGACTTTACTCACGCTTGGTACTTGGGATCGTTCCATGTCTGGGAGAAGTATGATTTCCACGCATCATTGGCTGCAATGCGCATGATAGGGACTAATTCATTGGTTTCTGTGTAGTATGCTGATGTCCTTGTTATGTGTTAGCTTAAGGGATGTTGACAACTAGGTGGAATGCCTACAAGTCAGTCTGCCCAAGACTAATGCCGACTGCGTATGACATTACATAACTAGCAAAGGAGAAGAGGAGAAGCATATGACTGCTTAGACTCAATGTAGAAGTCATTGAATTGCAAGTATAACGCCAAAACTCATCGACGAAAGAAAGACGAAAGAAAGATCAAGGAAAGACCAAACAGAAAAGGAAACGGGAAGGGTCTTTAGGCCATATTTATAGACAAAGGTATGGTTCTTTTGTAAGGCGACGGTTTCTGAGGAGCGGGATTAGAAGGGTATGCTCCTCCTTATGTACCCAAGTACTTGCTCTCGATGACGGCCAGTTGGGGGGCGATGCACGTGACCGTTACTATTTCGGAGCGGCTGACGGGAGGTACTACAAGCCTCCTCCTTCCAACGATCCTTCATCAATGCTCCCTACGCCAACATCCATTTTTCATCTTCGAATGTTCATAGCCGTCAGTCACATACACATAGAACGTCAGCGCGTATGGTTCGAGACTTCCAAATGACCAAGGTTGTTGAATTCTCGCAGTCGTTGCCTCTCTTGCGAGGGAGAGTTCCTCAATAAGTCATCATACGACAGACCTGCTGACTGAGCATGATCTCGATTCCTGAAGTTATGAGACGCTCCCCTGCCAGCCAAATCGAATTAAACAATTGAAATAGTAAGGATTTCTTATTTTTTTTCAGCTCTTCGGTTATTTATGGTCGTTCCTGCTGCCAGTGAGCAAGGCTCAGCGGGCTTACTAGAGTTCACTGGTCAACCGATAATCCTAAATTTTTAGTGGTTACTACCCTATAACTCCCTGTAATTTTCAGCGGGCTTATAGGGCAAATTATCGGTTGAGGACCATTATCGGTTGACCAGGGATCTCTTGTAGGGCTTGGCGGAGATCAGCCTTACGACCCCAGATTTTCAAGTGGTTGGCTCGTCTAATCCTAACGAATGCTCCTTGAATGGCCATACGTGCTGGCTGCGCAAGGACTGTTGATGAACGCATGTCGAGAGTGCTCGTCGTGAAAGCGGCACTAGTGATTTCGATTCACACCGTTCCTCGCACCAGAACACAACCACAACCAGATCCTTTCAAGGTAACGAATGGAAGAAAGATTAGGAGTAAGATTCAGTCATCTATTCAGTAATGGTGGAGCTCCTGATCTAAATTAAATGCTAACTGGTGCTAGTTAGCCTAGTTTCAAAGCATCAATCCCGACCCCCTACCCCTGGACTGAAGGCATAAAACT
>Ga0182030_10004598_pt1 | contig 29430 bp, 32 predicted proteins | sample 812S3MmetaG_FD_121299 | JGI IMG/M metagenome (GOLD analysis project Ga0182030, IMG submission 121299) | Permafrost microbial communities from Stordalen Mire, Sweden - 812S3M metaG (Illumina Assembly) | ecosystem: Environmental > Terrestrial > Soil > Wetlands > Permafrost | place: Sweden...
AGAATCATTAAAGATATATACTAAAGTTATAATAAACAATTGACAAATTTATCATTAGTACTAAGAAGCTAAAGTATTTATAAAGATATCTATAAAAAATTATTATTATTAGCAAAAAATAAAAAGAGTATTTAGATTAACTTTTTATAAAACTAGATATTACTAAATATATTTAGTACTAATACATTTCTAAAAAAAAGTTAAATTAAGTTTTATTAAATATAAATAATATATATAATAAATTCTATAGATCTTATATAATTTTTTTTTTTTTATAAAATTAAAAGAAGCTTGGTTTTACTTATAAAAAGTATAAAAAAAGAAAAGATTTATAAAGGATCAAGTTAGAAAAGAAAAAAGTAATGTAATAGATAGGTTTTTTGATGTTTTTTATATAATCTATTTTTTTTCAAGATATACTGGGAGCTAATCGCTTAAGGTGGTCCGACCGTACTTCAATATAGTAAAGAGATGGGTGAAAAGGAAAGTGCGTCTTATCCCCGAAATTTCGAGTCACCGCCGCAGCCTCAGCAACAAGGCTACTACGTAGTAAAATGTGTTATTCAAGTCCATCTCTTCTTCTTTCCTTTCTCCGCACAACAAATAATTCCTCAAGTCTCCTCAATGCCAAAGAAACGGTTCTCATCCCAATATTCAAAGCCTCAAAGCACTGTTCATCCATCCCTGAATTCTAGAGCTTCATCAAGCTCTACCAAAAGTATGTCTTACTACCCCGCCCCCGCCATTCCCCCATTGCCACGCCGCCACTGACCCTCTCCACAGGCAAAGATGCTGCACCCTCCGTAAACGAACTCATAACCTCTCTTCGAAAGACCCAAGTTTCCTCTGAACAACGTCCCACCGCCTCCGTAACGACAGCACACACTCTTCCCCCACAAATCCGCCACCTCCTCTCCCTTCCCGAAACACCCACGCCTACACTGCGCGCACGCGATCGCAGACGCCACGATGCAAATGGGCGCCTCAGACCTGCGGGCCCAGCGCCACCTCGAAGTTGGTTCGAGGGCTCCCGTCACGCGCCTGCTGAAATAAGGAATCGAAAGAAGACTGAGCGCGCATTCCCACACGATTTACGTCACTTGCCTGGATATCCTGCTGCAGAGAGAGGAGGCAGGAGACTGCAAGATATGTGTTTGAGAGGGCTGGCGTATGAGTGGGAATTCGTGAGGGAGTGGGAGCAGAATAATTTGTCGGATGTGCCGACGGGGTTGAGGATGGCGTTATTGAGTAATATTGCGGTTTTTGGGCCGGAAATTGGGGTGGGGTGGGAGGGATTGAAGGCTATTATAACTTCAGCTATAGACGCAGAAGATGTTGCTGGCAGTCTGGCAGAGAATAATGAGACTTTCTTTCGACTCGACCTCTCTGGTGCAATAGGCCGTTCAATCTCCTTCAGACAACTCACCCAACTGGTATCAAAGCCCGAGGCCATAGGACCTGAAGACGATTTATCCTGGGAAGAAAGCATTACCCGCTCCCTCAGGCCACCGATACCACATCTGACCCATCTTTCCCTCTCGCACCCACCACCCACGATTTCCTGGCCTCGACTCCTCAATTTCGCAAAACATACACCAACGCTCACGCACCTATCCCTCGCATACTGGCCCGTCCCTTCCTTGACTCCAAACTCTAAAACAACAGTTATGTCCTCTCCACATGGCAGGGACGTACAATACGGCGGCACAAACTACTATTCCCATTCCCTAGACAACGATTTTAGCGAACCGGCTACCATCCTCCGAAAACTAGCGAAAGAACTCTACGGTCTCGAATACCTCGACCTAACAGGGTGTCTCGACTGGTGGCGCGCACTGTGGGACAGTGGCGACGGAAATACTGTGATTCAATGGAGGCACGATTGGCGGAAACTCAAAGAGTTAAGATTGGGGTCGGGGATTGTTTTGGGTGAGGATAGTGAGATGTGGGAGGTTAGATGTTTGGTAGATGGGATACTGGAGGCGGTGAGGTGTGAGGATGCGATTGTGATTGGGAGGAGGGAGGGGAGGGAGAGGAGGGGTTGGGTGCAGGTTGTTAGGGATAGTGCGAGGGAGTATGAGGGGTTTTGGAGGGGAACTGATGAGGATGAGAGGGTGAAGAGACGGTTGCTAGATCGTGTGAGTGATCAGAATTTGGAAGCTGGGAGACAGACGCGACTTGAAGAGCTTTTATTGAACCCGAGATGGTCGAGGTTGGTACCGCGCGAAGAATTCTTGCGGAGTGTGGTTTGGGATTTTGAGGACGGGAGGATTGGAACACAATGAAAAGAGTGCTGGAATTCCTATTCACTATAAATGAAAATACAAATTCTACCGTGGTAGTCAGTCAATCAACGTATACTACTAACACCTCACCTCTTCTCACGAAGGGCAGTCAATACTCGTCTCTCAATATTCATCTCACATATATATCTTCATCACAGCTCTTAATCCAAATCCAATACCATTCCCTCCTTTCACTGAACCACTAGCTGTGGAATCGGCATCAAAACCCAATCCTCGCTCATCTTCACAACTTCCCATCGCTAAAATTTACCTAGCTCAATATGATCGTAGCGCAATGGGGAGCACGCTTGTGGGAATGTAAACTTACATATTTAGTTTTTGGGTATACATAAGTTCGAGTTCATAGTCCACGCATCGAAACCTCTGCTGCCTATTCGACATGTACTGCTCGAGCTGAGCTACGCATTGTCGGCAGGAGGGAAGGACAGACATTGAGATTCAAATGGGAGTTAGGGGAGTTGGATACGAGATAAGACGTTTTGAATTCGAAGGAAGAGGAAAGGAACAAGGTTTCCCGAGAACGTGATATAGTTAGTCAAGCTGGTGGGAGCTTTAAGGAAGGGTGAGATAGGTCGTATGGGGGGTGGCAAGCAAGATGAGAGAAAGAACCCTCGAGCCCACCCGCGCCCAAGCTCTTCCCATCCAAGCTTCGAAGCGCCAAACAACTTGCAAGCAACTACATCCGCCATCAAACACGCCGATATATGGAGTAGTCCGACTCCCGAACAGATTTTATTCTTCCATCTTCAAACAAACCTTTAAATTAAATACAAGACAATATAGGACCCGTTGCAGCCCAAGATCTTCTCATTGTCTCTCCTTGTCTACAAATCATCCAATAGGTGTGTATCCAGACCATCTCTAATATACCACCTACCGAGTCCATTCTGGTCCTATTATCCTAGGACAGGTCCTAATGGTATTCGTGTTCACTTCTCGTATCTAAACATGCTCTTCCCTTTATAATCCATCAAAACCTCGATCAAGGTCAAGTCTTAAAAGTCCGAGTCAAGAAGCTCTAGCATCGCAATATGCTCAAAGTTTTATGGAAGGGTAGGGATATTCGGATTTCGACAAAGGTCGCGTAGGAGGTTACTCGAGGAAGTAAACAGGACCTAGAATAAAGCCTGTTAGGTCCGTGACATTTAGTGAATCTTTAATAATTGCAGACTTACTTGGTGAAATGCACAAAAGAGCCAGAGGATCTCACTTACCGCTGCTGTCTGCAGGGTAGATCCTTGACCTCATGGCTTGTTGAAGAGGTGCGTGGCTTCTGGTGGAAGATACTAATAGATAGGATAAGTAAACAGTACCTCCACTACCCTTTTTCAAGACAAGGGCGCTTCGTATTGTCGTCTAGAATTCTTCGAAGAGCTCATCTGCAAGCATAGTCTTCATACCCACTTGAACTCTTCAAGGCGTCGAAGACCCAGCTCATGCAGAAGCTAGCAGAGTGCCACCTCATCGAGAAGGCCCGTAAGCCGTACGCAAGCACACCACATAATCTCCGTTGATGTCAATGAATTTGTAGAGCTCTTCAAAGAATGGAAAATTCGATTACGTCGATAGGAATTATTGGCCGAAATTCTGCAGCCCAGGTGTGGTTACACAAAGATTCTTGCACCAATCAAGAACAAGATCCCAACTCACTGTTTTCATAATGGCAAAACAAAGAGTAAAGAGCATGCAAAGAAGCTTTAGATTGTCAATAAAAGGGAAACGAATTTCTCTTTAGGATTTTCTCTCTCTGTACCGATCTAACCGTACTAGGAAGCTAACAAGGCAATGTGCCCGTTTTCATAGCTCTGGGCTTCTTCTGGGAAGGAGACAGCATCGATGTAGATATGGAAGGCTTCGAGTACGTCGTGAAGACCCGCGATTTTTTCCATCTGCCCTCTTTAAACGGTGGAGCTAAGCTAATTGTCGTCGTTCCTTCTACTGCAGCTACCCATCAGCTTCTCATCTCTGAAACTCGATGCTCAAGACTGCGATGGCGAGTGCATTCAACGCGTAATGTTGTCATGGCCCACGACTGGCTTCCTGATCTTGAGATTAAACACAGTGGATGGTGGACAAATAGAAAGAGGAATAAACAGGAGAACACGTTGAAAAACAAGACAAGATCTCGTCAGGCACGTCGCGAGAAGAAAAGGAGATCTATACAATCAACGCAATCTATCTATCTATATCCCTCCTATTCCAATCCTCACCTCCTCTTCAGGAGACAGACCTAGAGGAAATCACACACTACACACACGCGGCAGGGTTACAACAAAACCTCCTGCATTTAGCTATTCATCAGAAATCTACTACTACTCCCCGCCTTTTACACCTCTTCCCACACTCATATAGCCACTTCCAAATAATGCCCTCAACTCATAATACAACAACCACCCATACGAGCTCGCAGACAGGACATAAGGAAAGATGACTCCAACACTGCACACAAACCAACAACCCTAATCCACAACAACGACATGAACGAAATATAAGAAATCCCGGTCCTAACCTCGATCCCAAAAAATTGCCAATGCAAGTATGCAAGATCATCACGCGTTGACGACCGCCATCGACCCAACTCATTACCCCACTTTCTGCCCTGCGACAGTTTGATAAAGAGCATTCCCAACATTCAGTAATCAATATCACTTTTTGTAGTATGAAGTTTGGTATATCCCATCCAGATCAATGCCAATTCCCGTTTCCCATTGCCCCCAAATGCCCCTTTGCAAATCCCGTTCCCAGTAAAGCCATGTATGCGCCAGTTTTTCCTTAGTGCTGAAAGAGGAGTGCACTACCCGGAATCCCAGTCCTTATTCGATTCGAAAAGAAGAAAGCGTGCGTATTGGTGAGAGCCATAAACAGATAAGTGATGCTAAGCGTGTGCGTAAATTCAGACACAAGATAAAATGTGAGATTGGAGTAGCGAACTCCGTATAGTAGAGTGCACGGGTTGAATAGAGATAATATGTCCGCCCGCATGTGGTAATAATATGGGTTTCCCAGTCATCCTCGGACCCAGGCTGATTTCAAAAGGGCGCCTCCTTTACGTGATGTTCATCTCATGCTGAATCAACGCAGTCGGAAAATACCCCTTTGACTCTGTCGTCCCCTCCCACCTCCCACAATGCCTCCCCAACCCATCCTGCGTGCTCGACAAGCTCGGAAGCACATAACCCGCTCCATTATACTCTTGTTTAATCTTAGGAGTTGCATATTCTGACACGCTTGGGAGTTGGTATCGGGCTTCGTGGCCTTCGTAGATTGCGCCGGGGTAGTAGAGATAGCAGGGCGCTTCTTCGATGCTTTTTGCTTCTTCCGCGGAAAGTGTGGGTTCCATGGGGATGTTTAGGGGTGCCACGTGTGAGCGATAGTGGTGAGTGCGCCCGTCATAGGAGCTGCTGAAGCCGGAGCTGGGGAGCATGGATGAGGTGCCGGACATGCTGATGTCGCCTGGCGTTCGCGACGCGCTGCCGCTAGGGGTGTAAGAGCCTCCACCTCCAGCGCCTCCTGATCCTCCGGGCCCAGTACTGGCGTTGCTGCCTCGTCGCTCGTTTTGATAGTGCCCGGGTGATCGGCCGCGTACGACCATTGGGGCGGACATTCGAGTCGCGATTTTGATCCAGCGGTCTGGGTGTTGCGCGCCGACATCTGCAAATAACTCAACAAGTAGATGGTAATATTGTTGAGCTGCTCTCCGTTTGCCGTTATTGGCTGTCGCATTTTTAAACTGGATGCGCTCGAATGTGGCTTCTGTAGCGGGTTGGTTAGGATTTTGGTTGTAAGTTGGGTCATAGAGACCCCGCGAACTTCCTCCAAGACCGCTGTCTCCGCCATACATTCCTATTGATGGATGAGGACGTGGAGCAAGTGTTATACGAGCTGGTTTATCCTGGGGTCCTTTATCACGCTTCGGCGTATGCTGGACAAGCTCAATCGATTTTCCATCCCGCCCATCCACTACGGCCGCTATTGATAGCGCAAATCCGTAGACTTGTGGAGTAGATCCCCCATGCTGCAAAAGATGCACAGTGCTGGTAGGAATAGTTGGATGGAGAGTGTAAGAGCAATTTAAAGAAAAGTAGTTCCTCCGGTAACAGGTCCAGTCATTGTCGGCCATAAAAAATCCTTTATCAATTTTGCCAAATATTTCCGGTCTGATATTCTGACCATCTGAAGTCTGAAGCTGATGTATCACTTCAGTGGGGTGAAGTGGGGGGCTAGTCCCCTGTCCTGTAAGGGAGCTCTCCATGTTCGTCGGGCTTGTGAAGCCACCACTTGATGAAGGTGATAAAGGCACGCCTCTGAGGTTGCCAGACGCTGACGGAGATCTTGAGACTAAATCCGAAGTCCGCCGCAGATGGGGCGTTGCACCTGTGTATATGTCTCGGGGGCTAATTTGAGAAGATGGATGTGGTAAGGTAGGTGAGCGAGATGGTGGTGCCATCCCAGGGGAAGAGTGACTGTGTAGGTATGTCATTATTATCAGAGCACAAAAACGGTGGTGTATCATAACACCAAAAAGACCAGAACCACATACATTGAATTCAGTCGCGGCTTTATGTCCGGCATAGAAAATATTGAGGAGCTCGGAGAAAAGTAGGAGCTACCTCCGCTGGAATATGCGGAGCTGCTCAAACTAGATTGGTAGAGATTGGTTGCGTATGGCAAGAATGCTGAAATTGAAGTTGAGCTTGGGTGTACTGTGGGTTCGATAGAGTATACAGGGCTATGAGAAGTACCGGAGTCCGTACTGAATCTAAGCTTACAATCAGCCACAACTCTTCATGACTGTTAGACAGCATTTAAAGTTCAACGGGGACACCCAGTGTAGGGCTGCCATCCTTCGTCGCGGAAATGATGCCCAGTTGGACTGCATATGCAGGACGGCCAGCACAACCGTCTGTGCCACAGAGAGCGGGGACTACTCGCGTGACGCCCGGTGCTGCAGTGAACGGTTTGAGTGCGTTAAGGCTTCAGCAGTGGAACGAGTGACAACCGCGACCAAGAAGGGTAAATTCGTGGCATGCCTTCCACAGCTTAGGCGGCGATAACATAGTGGTGAGGTGCATCGGTAAATTTTGAAACGAAAGATTGGGGGAACAGTGCTCAGGTGCCTAAATGCGAGTGGCTGGAAAATCACGAGAACTCATGACCAATGGATATCGAGAAGGACTCACCGCACATTATCTGTCGCGGGAATTGTCATGTATTGAAGCCCCATGTCAGAGGGCGGAGGTATTAAGTCCTGTCTGGAAGAGCTGTCAGGCTCGGCGTCCGACTCGAGAATACAAGATGGTGAATGGCCAGAACAAGTGGCTAGGTCTTGAATGTTACCAGATTGCGAGCACATGAAGTGGTTCAGTGTCAAGCTTTGGGGAGTGAAAACTATGAGAGAGAAGGTTAGTATCGGTCAAGCCAAAAATCTCCGAGAGGCTGGTGAACTAAACTGGAGGGGCATAGAAGGAGATTGCGGCCATCAAAAGGATGGCAATTGACCAGGTATCAAAGGGGGTGGAGAGATGTGGTGATATCCATGCGCTTGGGGCTGGCTCGACACTCAAGTGCTAGGTGGGGGGTGGAGGTCGTACACGGCAGCTACTAAAAATCCCGTTTGACGAAAAGGATACACTCGGTGTCCTTCTCATGTGTGACCCCAAAGAGAACAGGAATGAAATACGCGACGACACATCGCAAGGTCTTGCGCGACAATTGAAAAAGAAAACGAATAAAAATTGCCCTCTGGGAATCTCGACTTCCTAAGAGGATGAAAGAATATTTTGGGATGCCATAATTTGAAATGGCTGAAAGCTGAAAGATTATATATATCTCTTCGGATGTAATGAAAGCAGGAGGAAGGATTTTGCTTACTATCAATCATTTGCCTGTGCCTGTCGCCCTCCGCCTCAATGGTTCGCGGCCACAGCCTGTGCCTTCAATCGCCCTTCCTCGCGTCTATGGAGGGGTTGGAATGATGCCGGGTGTGTCGATCAACCGACCGCCAACAATTCGTCCGTCGGGGCGCGATTTGCCAGAAGAGATCAGGCTCGTGGTATGGCGTATGGCACAAGAACCAGCCAGCTGGCGAAAAGGGTTCTTGGTGTAGACCCTTTGAAGGTCTCCCCGCAATATGGAGGGGAGCGGGACGATTGATGGAGGATCTAGCGGAAGGATATAGTAGGTGAGGATAATCGCGAGGGAACGCCAACCCGTCAGGCGATGCACAGGCCAAGCGGTACTAGGATTGGTTCAACAGGGTTGAATAGATTGGCCAAATGATGGCTTCTTTCACGCCGCTAGAGGTGACGGGGTCCAAAGAATACCAACTTATTAGACCCTAGACCGTGCTACACAGGATTGGGCTGGACTGACTTGCAGTGGATCCCAGCCGAGTGCGATAGTGGTCAACTGTTCGCGAAATTGCTGTGCCCTGCCCTGCCCTGCCCAGCTGCTATGCGATGCGCGATGTGGTGCGTTACTTGCGATCGCTCAGCCTGCAGTCCGTTTCTATTTTCTGTCGCACGTTTTTATTTGACCGTTCCTTTTCGCAGGCTGGTTCGCAACCTAGGAACCTAGTATCAGGGCTGACAGGAACAGAACCTTTCGTGTTTGGGGTCCGGATTTCGAGATATATGGGGTATTTCCGTCCGTTTCAACGTCACAGCCGTGCGCAATATATTGTCGAGTTCGTCCTAAGACGACAGGAGGCAGTGCCTAGCTTACCCGCAGAACCAATTCTGGGAGGTTTTGCGAGTCGACTCACCGAGGCGTGGGGAAGGAGGGCTTGATTGAGGAAAACGGTGAAAGCGGCGAGGAAATTCGACAGGCGGTCGAGAACAGGCCAATATCGAAAGGGTGTTGAGAACCTGGATCGGCAGATCGGGGAAGGGAAAGTGTATGCAGCAAGATTCGAATTCGGAGGGACTGGTTGGAATGAATTGCTGGGATCGAGTAATCCTTGTGATTATGCTGCCTTGCGAATATGGACAGGTGTGGCTGGACGGCTGAGCCAGAAACCCGGGTAATGCTATCGAGAAGAGGGGAACGTGAGGAGAAAGTTGATGAAATTAAGAGAAGCTCCCTTGAATTGTTATAACCTGCAGAGGTAGGATTGGACCCCTGTGGGGGGGAGGTCTATTTTGCTGTATCGGACTCGGCAGGAAAAGATACTTGGTGCCACCGAATGGGGGAACGAATCCTTCGATTCAGCCTTCGAATGCAAACTCGAAGTGTTGATTGATGCGCGACCGTTTATTTCTGGATTTCGTAGTTAAATTTGTCTCTCACTTTCTGAGGCTGGTATCGGCATTCGGGGGAAACTGGAAATTGGGAAGATATAAGGATTCTTCTGGGCCTGTTGCCACTAACGCTGTTGAAGAGCTCCTCAATCTCATGGAGCACGTGGGAGTCTTTTGCGTCGTACACCTCTAATGATTTGGATACTTATTAGTTCCAAACGCTGACCGTGATCTTCACGATAGTAGTAAAGTACCTGTTCCCTAGAATTAGACTATTACCGACCCCGGAGGCACCGAATTAGCTCGTACAAAGGTCAATAAAGATGACCGATCAACACCGCGTTGTGCAAGACCAGAGGCAAAACAGTAGTGCTGTTGGCGATAGTGGTTCTCGGGATTCGACTAGGACTTTGCTGGAAAAGGATTCGAGGCCCGGTCGAGTATCTATCTTACTTTAAGGTTTAATTGACAGTAGGCAGCACAAACTTAGATCTAAGTTAAGCTAGAATCAAGGCGAAAGCTTGAGCAATGGTTGCGGCCAATTATTTTCTTGTTCTGGAGGAGGCAGTAAGCCGTCGCTCTGTTGCTTGCATCCGCAAACTCATTCATGAAGCCTTTTCCATATGTTTCAATACAGGAACACGATGTCTATTCGTCGAAAGCGCAAGATAAGCCATAGATGATCATTGGCATGGATTAATTCCCAGAAAATCTAGAATATGATCAATCACATTTCTCAGGCACAGGCCCGGCAAGGCGCCCGGATTCTCACGAGAGCCTCCAGAAGACTAGGTCAAATAGCATCAGCGGCGTGCAGAAAGATCCAGTAAGTGGCCTACGATCCCAGATTTAAGACAATGTATTTGTGGAGACTAGTTACAGGGGTCATGTCTGATTTTGATATGCATCGCACTAGGGGCATTGGCCAATGAATTGCAGTTGCTTGCCATGCCGTTACGAATGACCGCCGTCAAAAGTAAGCCATATGGAAAGCGACGTTTGAAGGCGTAAAACTATATGAGGCCGACGAATCAATGGAGGTCATATGCACCTTCGGTCTCGAAGTCCCAGCGACCTCGCCAACTGTAACACTGCGCTGCGCCTCGAATTTAGATTGTTGGAACTTGACCCCCCAATTCTCTGCTTTCTTTTGAATGGATTTTTGCAACAACTCTCGATGTGGAGCAAGCCTGAGTGGCTGCTGAATCGGGACCGTTTTTAAGTTAATTTCTCCACATCTTCTAGGAAGCTAGTTGAGGCCATTGTCGAATCAACCATGGTTCATCCTTAGGCACCTCGCGAGAAATAGTAACAATAGTGCCTCAGGGACGCCTTAATTAGCCCAGAAGCCAATGTCTCAATGCTGAATTAAGTCTAAATTGGGAGCTAATTAACATGCTTCGGCAGTGGCTTCTTGGTTCTCGTTCGCAGGCCTCCGCTTTTAGTTTTCGTCGCCATCAGGAAAGCAAGCTATGCCTCGTTCGAGGTGCAATCTGCGCCTTTGCATGCACAATGGCATCAGCTGCTTGATCTGGGCTCCATCTCAGACATTCTTCTGCGAGTACAAAGCCATTGACTCTTCTATGTCTTCAGATCTTGGCCGGTCTGATAACAAGTATTAATTAACAAGGGTTGATCCGGCAGCCGACGCCTCCTGATTGTCAAATGACAGTGACATCCGCCCGGAGCTCTAAAGTGTCTTACCATTCTCAAACAGTATTAATAGCAGTCTCTAGTTTGCAGACTTCGCTGCGACAGATCCACTATAGTAAGATCGGTTGCTTCAGGATGAGAGACGTAAGAAACATGCATATTGATGATCAAATAAAAATGAAGATGGTGTTCTTGGATGAGGGGAAGTTGGAATTGCACGCAAGGAAATTAAACCTCCGCTCGATCTACGAATAAGGACCTCGTATTTCCCAATCTTACAAACTCCACATCAGAATTCAACGCATAGCTGCAGCTGCAGAATCCTTTCTAACTTATGCCACCTCCTGCATTGTGCCGAAATCGAGGGCTTGCCGGTCATCACATCCCCGTAACCCACGTGAAGGTCTAGTCTTTTGCTATGCTTTTCTTATGGACGGCATCTTCGCCCCAGTTCTCGATATCCCAACGTCCATTGCCACGAACAAATTGGCATTCGAATGATATTCAAGATTCAAGCATGTTCTTTTCATGTGTGTTGCATAAGTCCTCTGTTAATGGACCAAACAAACCCCAAGATTGTCGATCGCACACCGACAAGTGGATCTCAGGCTTCTAAACCTGCACAGTCGGCTGCGAGAGATTCTGAAAACTGACCGACAAATGTTCACACGGGCCGCATCTGAGTGAGCTCGGGCCGAGACTCCTGAATTCAACTGAAAAACTCCAACGATAATGCCTCAATTTCGATCAGAAAAATTGATACTCTTATCTGACGATTTGGAGATAAGCTTGATATGTTCGGGGGAAGGACAGAGAGTTGATGCCACTGCCATTGATTGCATATGTTGGTTGCACTGCAGCGGCAGCGTCCCGGGTTGGATGCATTGCTGTGACGCGATCTTGTGCCATGTGATATATCAAGAAGCAAAACCACCTCTGGTTACACTGGTTGTGTGCTGCTGCTGCAACAGCCAATCCGCAACAAGATATCTCTTAAGCGGCATATCATGCAATGCAGGAATTTCCGAAAACTCAACAAATTCTCAAGGGTCGCACATGGCCTGTCTTTTTTGCTTTTTCCGGGTTTCATACCCGGAAGGAAACTTATATCGCGATCCTTGAGGGTAAGGTTCTTCCCGAGAGGTCCAAGAACGGACAAGGGGAGCTTGACCGTTACTTTCGCTGACAAGGGGCTATTTTTAAAGACGGGCATCATCAGCTATACCAGGATGAGGGTGTCTTCTCTCCAGTTACTACCGATGCAAGAAAAATAAGACAGCGAATAATGGCTGAGGTTGAATCGTAAGCTTCCAGCAAGTAAACGGACACAAATTGCCCCGCTTTTTGTATTGGCAGGATGAGCTGCGATGCTTTGCAGCAGTTCCCGGTCCTTAATACTGCAAATAAAGGAGGGGGGGTGACAGGCCTGACAGGCTTGGCTTGGCTTGGCTTGGCTTGGTACGTTGGTACAAGGTTGAGGGGCCGTAAGGAGCAAGTGGTAAGGTTCTTTGACGTGCCGCCTTGAAGCTGTACGCTCGAGCCATACCCGTCACTGATCCTCGCCGCCTTACCGTATCTGCACTGGCGATTGAGTACGTCTCACTCATCGACCCCACCGGAAATAAATCGAACGTCTCCAACTTCGAGACGAACTCCTTCCTGCAAACTCACGAACTATCTCCGAAACACATTGTACGATCTGACACGACAGCAATAGCTTTACTTCAATCCCAAGACGGATCTCCAAAACCTTCAAATTAGGCCGGTGTCGGTGCCATTGTCTCGGAATCCTTTGTCGAAGGCTCTTCAACCACAAGGACACGAATACGGCGTCGTCACCGAGGGCACGCAAGATGGCAAGCCACAGATCTGGCTTGCTGTAGGCTCCTTGAACTATGTTTGTGTGCTTTGTGTTCAACACATCCTGCGAGCTATCACGCGGGTATCTGCGGTACAACCTCCACAAAGCACATCTTCCATCAACCCGGAAAGAAGCACCCCCTGAATGTCCATGAATCCAACCATAGAGTTCAGGGTTCGCTGTCTTGGACGGAGATACCTCAGCGAGACTCGATTACTGGATTGCGGGCTTGCAGAATCCCACCTGCAATTGATAAGAGGCGGCAGCCAGAGGTGCACCCCACTTGCATGCTTGCCCGCTGGGCTCAGGGGCTTGAGATCAACGGTTCCAAGATGTGCTTATCCGCTTGTCAACTCCTTACCCAGACGTCAGGTGAACCATTTTGAAGCAGAATGCAAAGTGAAGTGTCTCTCGTCGGGCATTACCACATGCGCTGTAGAGATATTTGGGCTTCAGAGTCATCCCGTCCTGCAGAGTTGAAGGGCGAGAGATGGCCGATGGATTCTCCCGCCAGTCAGAGCGTTGGGCGGTATCAGATGTGCTGTCAGGACGATGAACGATGGACCCGAAAATGACGGTGGTGGTGGTACGAGGCTGGTATTTCGTGGTTTGAGGCGGACTCTCTTAGTGGACAGTCTAGAGAAGTAGTGTCATGTGGATCCCACTAGGAGCACTGCCCCTTGTCCAAAGTTGGGAGCTCTTAGAGTCGTCGATGAGGTTGATTTTAGTCCTGAAAATTAGTTTACGATGTTCAATGGCAACGGACTTTACCCATACGACGGGCGTGAGGGAGCTCCCATCATGTGCCGGTGTAACTCTGACTTGATGACCACTGAAGGTGACACAAGTTTAGCTTAGGCCATTATTCCCTTTCTTTTCAATCTCTATTCTGTTTTAGCGCTGGACAAGATTTCAAGACGGCCCCTATTGCCTGTAGCAATCGTCAGCTGGCAGTGACATCCATCTTCGGACCCACCGGAGCTACTAAGATGAGATATAAGTTTGACTCATCCTTCAACCACGGCCTTGGGATTTTCTTCCCCTCTTTCTCGTATGAGCATCTCTCCCAGCTTGAGTCTAGCAAGAACTTGTCGATTCTCTACTGGATGAAATCTAGCGCTAATGAGTCTCGCCTAATGTCGTGAGCTGTCTCCAACCTCTTTCCCCTCAAACTCGAGACCCTCAATCCTGGGTTTCGTCTCAAAGATTTCCCGAGACTCGATCCGATAAATCCCACAACTTCGGGCAGTGCCCTCGAAGAGCTTCACCTCCTGATCAACGGCGCTAGCACTCCTTACCATACTTCAGAATCAGAAAACAAGATTTTCGTCACTCAGACGTCCCGTGTCTGAGCATGTGAAGCCCAACTCTAATTATATCTTCGGACTCGCCGAAAGAGTCATTTCAGACCTAATGATTTTCCCCGCCAACCCCTCACTTCAAGGATCCATGATTCCTTTCCCCAATAAGCAACCGTCCACTAGTCTCAAGCAGAATCTAACATTATCTCACAAACCCAACTCTCAATCTCAAGATTTCTACCAGATAACACTCAGGGCCCCAAATCGGGCCGTTTTCCCTCTATCTCGCTTTCCCCTACCCACCTCAATCCACCCAACCCTTTCTTCTGTAAATTTCCTCTCCTAAATTATAATTGGCATGCTCCCTTTCTCCTTCATTTGTCCTCCCTCATCGGAACTAATCACTATATCTCTCTTACTAGAACATCCGATACCATTGTTGGGTATTATAATGGCGATTAGGATGAGGAAATGAGTATTTAGTCTCTCGGATATCTTGTATTTATATATACCTACTTACTCAGCACTTCAAGATGATACAGGATACCGAATTATTTAATCCAGAAAAGTATCTTCTGAAGTGCACTGCGCGTGCTCTGTCCAGGTTGTTCCCGCACAGTAATCCTAAGCAGACTTTGATGGAGATTATGAGTTTATGTCTGAATGATATGTTATGATATACCTAAAGGTTTCGGTGGCGATCAAATTAGATTATAACCTCGCTTTGAATATTCCAAATATGAGAATACCCCTATTCTATCCTTGGTCGGTTGATCCGCCAAAAGGGCTTGGCCAGGGCAAGGTATTATCGCCAACTACAATGATTAAAGTCTTCATTTACACACTCACAGGATTGAAACGACGTGTAAAGAAGTCTACTCGGCAATATCTAAGGCGGCTTTCTAATAGCTGTCTAATGTCAGGTGATACCGCACGCCTTCCACGCCAACCTGCCTTTCCTTATTCCACCTTCTCAGCTGCTTGAGCCTCAAAATATCCATCGACCATCCACTTCCACTTATCAACACTGGTGTTACTCGTGTCTGGAGCTGCTCCGTAAGATCTAGGTGCGTGGTCTTTCACAAACATCGCCCAGGCTCAATAACCTCGAAATCACGTTCAGGAACCAGTGTTATCACTGCGATCTTATTATTTGATGATCCTCGCCGACGACTTAGCTCTTAACCATTCGCTCTACCTGCTTGGCTCAAGAGTGCGGGGGCTTGGTTTGTATCTCTATGGCTCGTCAATGAATACACCATACATCTCGGAGGGACTGGCAGCACACCTTGTGCAGAAAATGACAGGCGATACACCATTACCCAAGATATATTTAACCTAATGAATTTAGCTAGGGAATTTGATAGGAGCGGCATGCGAGAAGCTCATAGAGCAATGAAACCTCAGAGCTCAACGTTTCCGAATTCAAACGAGTCAGAGAGGCTATCGTTGGTAACATCCTCCGACATACCTGTAGAGCGATGAAGCATTTATACGACCACTATCGTGATGCTAAGCCCCACCGGTCAACAGACTCCTCACCTGTAGCAACGCACAGCGATTACTGCTTTCCCCAATGCTTGTAGACAGAAGTCAAGACTGCCCAGCGTGTCTTAATGCGAGAACTATTCAATGTCCGTGAGGAACAAACCAACCCTGCATAAACTTATTTGGAATCTTGAAGGAATTCAAAAGATGCATCGTTATCATTTCTGGTTCTTGGTGTCTGAAGTAGGTTGGAAGTGGCAAATTTCGATGGGTACAAATGCATTATCTTTTTCTTCAGCTTGGAACAAGCCAGCCGATTACGACCTAACGTGTTTTTCTTTCGAAAAAATAGCATTACGATGTTTGCCCCTATTCATTATGTTTTCAACATTTTTCAATTCTCACTGCATGCTTCCAGCTAACCAGGTACTGGACATTCGACGGCGTCCACACTTGCTCACTAGCCGGGCTCGACATCAACTAATACCTTAAACCTCATCCAAAAGACAAGCTATCCAACACAGCCACGACATCGCACATTTTAATCTTCTTTTCCTTTGGGCCTTGACACATTCTCTTTCCGTTCTCTCTCACCCCTCCCATCCAAGCATCCAAAATTCTCCCCAACGCTTTTTCCCCAACCACAATGACGATCCCATCCCCTACCAAAGACGCACCACCCTCAGAAGTCCGCTCATATTTCACCAGCCTCCTAACCACCCACCACGAAATCCCCGAGGCCGAAGCTCAGAAGGTCGTCTCAAAATGGCGGTACGGCCGTGGTTCAGAAATGGGTTCTTACGATATCGAAACCTACCGTGAACTTTTCGGCACGGAGCTTGGGACTATACTTTATGGGCATTCTCACCAACATTTCGTGAAGCCAAGTACTCTTGAAAGCAGTGATTTGGACAAAGATCGAGACGGTAAAGGAAGCATTCTGGGTGTGACACCTGTTGGTACGTCTTCCGCTCATTTCTTGAATTTGGGGAAGGGATGTTTGGCTGATAAGTGAATGACGTGAAAAGGGGCTCTTGCTTGGTTGTTCTCATGCTTGCTGGTTGCACTTGCTGTGAATTCGTTTAATGAGGTTGATGAGCAGAGGTGGCTAATGATGGCTTATTGTTTCTTTACATGGGTTGTACTTGTTACTGTTTGGTGTCTATTTTGGGTTGGGAGTGTGTTGACGGAGTGAAGATGGTGTGGGAGTTTGGTTTGATGTATTGCTTATAATATTCATTTGACGAAAAGATATAGAGATGGGCCGTCTTCGAAAGAGAAGGCTACGATATTCAATTTCGCCTTATTGACATGCGGATAATGAAGATTGAATGAAAGTGAGATCCGCATGATACTTGGAAAGAAGCACATATCAACCTCAAAGAATATCTACAAGCTCCTCAACGTCTTCCTGATAGTCTGCAACGAAATCTGAGTCCCCTAACGAGCTTTCTCTTCGATCTCGTAGAACACGGTCACGCCACTCTGCTCAAGTTTCTGTGGTCTGCACTACCTCCGGAATTTCAGTTACACGTTCTGAAATATCGGGCCGCTCTGCTGTAGCATATTTGCGCGTGTACAGGCGTGCATTTTCGCAGTAGCGATCGTAGTCTTCGATAAATGTTTGTGCAATCTCCGGAACCAGAGGATCATCCAGTACAGGATCATCAAGGAGCGAAATCACTGATGTCAGTACTACATATATTGCGAGTGTGGGGCTCCACTGGCTAGACAAGGTGTCCAGACAAATCTTTCCACGGCTATCGATGTTTGGATGATATACTCTAGTAATAAACCGTACATCTGGTGGGTAAAAAGAATATTTTGGGGGATAGACAATGTGAAGCCAGAAAATGCCGGATTCATACGGAGTTCCGGGTGGCCCTTCTATGCTAGCCAACGCTTGCGACATATCAGCGTCTAAGGGGGAAATGCTAAGCCAGCTTGCCCAATTTTGGGCCATCTTGGTCTCATTCAAGATCCTCTTTAGTCGGTTGGCCTTGGATTCGTAGCGAGAGCGCTGTTCATCATCCGATGCCCGTTTACGAACCTCAGCCTGATGGGACTCCACGATTCTTGTTATGGCCGGAGAAGCGCGCTCAACCTTGGCTTTATCTTCTTCTCGGATCTTTGCCAATAATTGACCATAGTGTAAGAGAGCCTCAGTATCAAAAGTGGTTCGCGGGATGTTTGAGCTGCTCCCTCGAGATACCACAACACGTCTATTTTGTGGAATAGGGATTGAAGGTTGTTGAGCTCTGACTCGTGAGCCTTGGTCTACTTCATCCCTTTCATTATCTTCTCTAATCGAGTCCTCTGTTGTCAGCAACTCTATTTGGGAATGAGCACTGTAGAATAAGCTCTCATCGCGGGTACTATTCGTGGAACCACCCCTATCGAGGAGTAATAAACGTTGACTTGCGGTCTCAGAAACATCGCGAGTGCTAGAAACATCGCGAGTGCTAAAAGCATCTCTGAGTAACTCCAGACTTGCAATATCCGTTATCGAGTTGATTTCCTCTCTTAGCAGAGTCTGCTGTGCTTCTAGAGCTCCTAGTGATCTGGTGACGCTTTCCAATCCATCTATAAACCCTCGAAGACGAGCGATTTTCTGCTCAAAATAGTCTGCATCGAAAATGGCCCATCGGGTAACAGTGATTACTGACTTCTGCTTTTGGTTCTTTCTCAGATTTTCACTAAACCTTTCAAAAGTTGACTTGAAAATCGAAAGACCTCGTGAAGGTGATGTAGGAGCTCCTTCGGTCCCTCTCAATGCGTATATTTCGTCATACTTTTGAGTTTCCTTGAGCAGTAATTCGATAGCGGCCAAAGTCTGTATAATAGTTGGTTTTACATTTGGATCATCTAGACCTGAATTGTAAGGTCCTGGAGTCCCTGTTCCTACTGTTAGCAGAGCATAGCATCGGCCATTTGGTCATGGAGTTCAAGGTTACATTGACGCGATGCCAGACCAACAGACTCTCCCCAGAGTAATAGGCGAAGCTTTTGGAGTGATAGCTCGGTGCAAAGTAATTCATAATCACGGCTGAACTCTCGAGCGCTCACAACAATATTGAAGCATTCGACACAAGTGGTGAACAAGGCTGCGACACTGGCAGCGCTCAATGTGAGCCCTGCGATGCCTTCAGCAACCCCAGACATATTGTCTTAATGATATATGAGGTTCCTTTGACTTGACTCAAAACCAGGGCAGTGAAATAGTAATTGAGAGGTTCTCGTTCATATCCGCGCGCCCAAGAAGGCTGCGAATAAGCAACTGCAGGTGACAGGAGATTAGTCATCAATCATAATGTCGGCCGTGGTCACAATGTCATGACCTCACGTGAGGAATCTGGGAAGATCTTCATTTTCTGTAGCAAAGGACTAGGTTGCTACGTAAAAATGTATATTAGCTACAGATTCTTATAATCCTTTACAATCTTTGCGATTGTTTTGTCAATACAAGGAATATTCCCCCTCAACACACAAGCGAGTCTTAGCTTCGCTTCCGTGGCTGGGGCTTCATTCTTAGCCAATACTAAAGTTGGGCAAGTATCCAAGCAGCTGCCCGACCCAAAAGTGATTCCGAAAAATCCAAGAAACACCAAATTCTACCAATCTCATCAAATATCATGATGAATTGCCATCTCCGGCAAGTGCACGGAAAATCTTTCAGATCCAATTCTCTCCATCTCCTCCACCGTCTTAATATCCTCCGCTTGTCGACCAGGAATGTAAAAATAAGGGCACCTGCCATTATTCCATCCTTGTCCGCCTTCGCCACCACCGTTGACCTTATTCTTAGTATCTAGGTTCAAGGTAAATGGCATGCAGAACTTGAGGCACATTCTGCAGTATGGGCGTTTGGTGAAATCAGCAGGAGCTCCACAATCACAAAGGTATTGCTATTCGATTTTTAGCATCCATCTCCTACATACTAATTTAGAGGGGGAAGTAGAGTTAAATACATACTTGGAGGGTTTCCTCCCCATTTCTCACAGACCATATGATCATTTCCTTAGTATTCTTCATCTTCTCCAATTCGCCCATTACACCCATTATGCAGTTTTTACGGTACTGCCCCATCTCAGTCTTGTATTCTGAATCCATCAGGAGGAGCGTGCAGTTGCAAGTTCCTGGTATGAGCCGAAGTGAAGTTACGCAAGTCTCTCGATGACAAAAACTCCGGATTCTCTTTGCGGCAAGGGTATGTTTTCGATAGGAGGAGGATCTATTCTCTGATATCTGACGGTCCTTGAAACATGCTTGTAGGATGTTGTAACCACAGCTCTGAAAAATATAAAAGTCAGTTCAAGACAAAAATAAATGACAGTGCTTTAAAACACTGACAGCAGCTGTATAAATGACAACAGTAGGAAATGGATGCCTCAGACGGTCTTATGCTAAGACTCACTTTACAGATGTTCATATCACATATCGTACACCTTGTGGTTAGTTGTCCTGTAGGAGGACACGAACAACGGACAACAGTCGAAAGCATGTGAAACTCTCGTTCTTTAATATCGACCGAGATGAGACGCAAAATCTCCTGCAATCGCTCAAGTGTTATATGTGGTGCTAACCTCTCCAGTGCATGTAGCAATATAACACGTGCCGATGGGAGAGTCATATTGTCTTGTTCACAAAGAGGAGTTGATGCTCTCGAGGTGATTGAGCTAGTTATAGAGGCCTGGTCGAAAATATCAGATCGTGTATCACTCGATGCTGATACTGAGGATATCCTAGAATGGGGACGGGACTTTGTAGTTGCATTAGTTGACGAAGAAAGACTATCCAGATTGTCTGTAGGTTGTGGAAGTTCAAGAGCAGATAGAGCTTCCGTGGAGTTGCTTTCTTCATCTTCACGGATTGAAGAGATGATTTGAGATACGATCGCAGCTCCTCTTCGATAAACGTCGTCTTGAGAAGACATAGTTGCGAATCAACTCTCTGGCAAATCGATTTTGGAAAATGAAATATAGGGTAGTGTTTCGAGATAACGAATAGATTCATGTCTGGGTTGTCGCATGTAGTGGAAGGAGACAAGGCCCTATGCTCGCTAAAAGAATAGGGGTGAATGTACCATAGTACTCTCGGAATGATCCATGAAAAGCACCCGTTCCTGTGAAATTTTATGTTTGGAAAACAGAGGTGTTTTGGTGGTCTAATATGTATAGTGAGAATCAGTTCAGGAAAGAGACCTTCAGAGAGCAAAATCAAGGCAGAGGTATCGAGAATAATCTATTCCTGACAAGTGACTAATGCGAAGCCTCTCCACCATCATTTGAAAACCTCTCCCTCAGAGCCCCCAAGCATGATATTTATTTGGAGTTGTGATGAATTGGCATGCTTTTTCTCTTATACATCTCTTCGCGGTTCGCGTTCAACCCGATATTTTGCTGTAGCCCATATTGGTATTCTATGCCCATGAAAATGAGAGCTATCATCATTCGTGCGTGCCCTCATACATAGCCTGCAAATTTGAGGAAGTCCAGAATCCAAGGTCTTACTGCAAGCGCATGTAACATCCTTCTAAAGTATCATTAATAGGATGCTCAAGAGCATGCTAGCAATGGAATGACTCACCACATCCCCTCGCGCAAGCTCTTTACGCGTTTTAAAACAATAATCTTCTACGCCCCCACGCATCCGAAAGTAGCAGCCTTTGCAATAATGTTTATAGACATCACATTCCCCGGATTGACGCAAAGTTGTCAGCCACGTTTCGCATTGACAAATGCCTTCTTCGCAACCGGTCGCCATGTTTTGACAACCGTGCTCCAGGCAAATACCGACGAAGCGGCCATCGATTATCATAGGTGGGATCTCTGGATGCTCAGGAGCCGTCATCGGACAGCAAGCCGCGTAGCAGAATGTACAACACTATGAGAAGTTAGCGGGAGAACATTCGACATTAGGTTTCCGGTGCCCAGCCAATCAAGTTGACATTGGAACTCATCAAAATCGCAACATATCAGTGCGTTTTAATACTACCCTCTTCAAAGAAATCATGACAGTCCTCTCTCCTGAAAGAATGAATAGAATGCTAAAATTATTGGTCTCACCTGACAGATCTCCCGCCTACATCCAGCACACCGATCCCTCCGACCTCCAGGCGCACAATCACACATTGTAAGAAGCAGCATTTCCCAAATGAAGCTAAGTGAAAGATTATCTCTGACACCCAAAAGATCAACTATCTTGTTGAATGTTGCCCAAGTCCACTCTGGTCCAAGCTCTTTAAATGCGGCGCGGAGGATTTCCATGGGATAGATTATTTCCGGAGCGTGATCTATGGTCGAGAGCAAAGCTGGGATAGGTGGGTCATTGAATTCCGATACTTCACTACTTTGACTGATTGTTGTAGCAAAAGATGAAGTGGTTAATCTGCTTGATCCACGACTCTCTGAGGAAAAGATCGAGTCGGTTCCATTGATTGAGTTAGCATCTTCTTCCTCAACTTCATCGGTGATTTCTTCCTTGATAATCTGGTTGTTCACTTCGAAGTCTCCCTCAACCTCGTCCGCAGTATCTCCTCTGAAATCCTCGCTATTAGCGTCATAGCCGAAAGGTCGATCCTCATGAACTGTCTCCTTCGTCCTTTCCTCGTCGCTCTCTGCTGCAGCTTCCTTTTGCTTCAAATATTCTTCGATATCACGGAGATCGTCAATACATTCCTCAAGAGCTTCGGCTCTCTCTTCCTGCCACAATTCGTTGCTCCAGGATTGATCCATCGTGAATGCTTGCGGAGTTCTCTTGTAGAATTTGTTGAGATTGTGCGATGAAAATGAGGGTTCTTTAGCAATGCTACGTTAAATTACTTTTTAGTTGCTACAAAAGAAGCTATTAAGTGAATATGTATGAGGCCTGACATGATAAGCACTTCTTATAAGGTACTTCAAGACCTTCGAAATTATGCTCAAATCAACCTAGAAATCTCATGCGAAGAAAGAATGGGAGTTCAATCTTATTATATATCTGATGGTACCAAGGAATGGAGGCAAAGTTAACTCAAACAGTATCTATTGAAGCACTACAAAATGCAGAAACCCTCATAGGGTTCTGTTCATTACGTTCTGGAAATTTTCCCGAGAAAAGAGAAAGCACAGTAAAACCTTTCTCGAGCTCATAAGTAACCATATTACTCCGTATGCTTCAACTAAAACCCTTTAGACGCCCATTGTAGACCCCATCAGCAATCATAATATGCGTTCGTGATTAGTCCGTTCCGCCCGTATTGCTCATCGCCCAATATCCCCTTCATGCGAGAGACTCTAGCGTACATTCCTTCAAGCAAAATCTGCACCATCTAACGTCTCCCTCATCGGCTTGAATACCATGAGCCCAGCATAGATTGTTCTGCAAACCATTAGACCTGTAATCATACTCGTTTTTACCGGGGCTTAGAGGTGACTTACATCATATTTCCCTATAAGCCAAGGCTCCGCAATGATATTTGTGCAACCAGAACAGAAATGACTAAGTTCACACGCCTCCCATTCTGTAGCTTCCTTGTCACAAGTGCAGATTTCTCCAACCTTGCCAGGGAAAAAGGTAGTATTGCATTCGTCCACACCACAGAAGCTTATGGCTCGGTTTCGAAGCATGACGTCTTGGAAAGCGGACCATTCTGCACAGATTCCTCCCACAACAGCGCATTTCTTAAGAACACAGAATGAGCAGCTCTATTCTCTTATCATTAGCTATTTTCATATCACTGTAATAATGAGTCAAGAAAGATATTGACCTGAAATTTTATAGCGGAGGGAAATTCTTACAGGGCAAATTTTATCTTTGCAGACATGACATTCCTTGTAATAACGTGTCCTCCTGCCACAATCGCAAAGCGTCGGGCCAATCAAATCCGCAATGAAAGAAGGAGGGAATATATCTCTAAGCTCGGTGTAATCAAGGACGTTGTTCAGATTTCTCCAAGTCCAGTTATCAGCAGCTGATCGTAGTGCTATCATCCAAATTCGTTTCGGGTACCATCCAGGAGGGGGAATTTGAGTGAGGCCGATGCTGGAAGACCGAAACCGAGGAGTTAGCAACCACCTTTCTGGGATGGATTGGGGAGTTGAGACGTGCTGTATGAGTAATTGGCTTGAGCGCAAGCATGTTTACTCATAGAGCAGTTCGAATGTGGAATAGGAAGGCTTCCAATCTCTGATGTTACTTACAAACGTTGGTACGCTCCTTGGCCGCCCCAACCAGGGAAAGCAGGGATGTCGACGGTAGAAGTGGCGGAGAGGGAACTGGTGCGGGAGAAGACGGAGGAGTTGTCACTTTCGTCAGAGTCGGAGAGGTTCTCGCAGGATTCTTGCCGACTAGGTTCAGGGCCTTGGAGATCAAGTTCTTGAAAAGCTAGGTCGAGTTCGTTGGCTTCTGTGGTGGTATCGGTTTGCTCCTCAAACGCATCGTAGTAGACTGTCTCGCCCCCATCAACAGACCCTTCTTCGAAGTACTCATCGTTAATATTGACAGGTCGATTCATCTGATCGGAGGCATTTTCTAGATCTCGAATACAGGCTCTGATAAGGGAGATGACCGTGGCATTGGTGATGTAGGTAACAGACATTTTGGATCGAAGTTAATGTAATCGGAGTTTTGTAAGTTGAAAAAGCACATTATTGGAAGTTTCAGATCAAGAATCATTATATTGCGATCTTGAGAACGACTTGGAAAGATCTAATTCGTATAGGCGACTAGCAAGCGAGTAGCGACTAGGTGTAAGCGAGAATTCACTATCGGGGCGATACTGAACCTGGGATTTTGACCTGTTTAGAGCTCTTGTAGTTCGCTGAATCACTTTCTTTGACTTCTAGATCCTGTCCTGTCTGAATCCTTTGTGGCTGATGGATCCAAATTCCAGTGCAGTGATGTTCAATAAAGAGCACTTTCTAGATTTCACTTTAAAAGTGGGCTCAAAATAGTAGGAATTGGAGTACCCGACAGAAACTTATCCAATTTGTCATATAATATGTAAATATGCATGCTTGGATATGGCCAGCGTGACAATTGCCTCTAGCCCTCCAGTTTCTCACTATTTCTGCCGAGGTATTGGCACTTTGTATTTTGGATCCACATTGTCCGGGAAGAACCTCTTCACATCCACCAGCTCCAGAAAGTAGGGACACCTTCCTTGGTTCCACTCCATGCCCTCAGCCATGGTACCCTCTAGCCCCCAATTGACCTTGTGTACAGAATTCGGGTCGTTCAAAACGTGTGGCTTGCAGTGGCCTAGACATAATTTACAGAGATCCACTGATATGAAAGGGTCTCGGCGGTGGAGTTTCTCACAGGTATATTCCTATGCCTATTAGCTAGTCCCATCGAAGATGTTTAATAATACCGATACCTACGTATAATTTCTCCTTCTTAAATCCCAAAGTATTGAAGTTCACGGCAGTCATATTGGGTACCGCAAGATCCTCCATGACTTGGACAATGCAAGTTCGACAAAAATGACCACCGTCTTTCGTGCAATCGTGCCATGGATTCATTAAGAATTCCGTGCATTGGCAAGTGTGCAAAGGAGTTTCGAAGTAGCTTGGGCAATTCCGTCCGCAGGTGGAGCTTATTCTTTTCGCTGCTAATGAGTCTTTTTGGTGACGTTTGGAATCATTAGAAGAATCGGTGGTGCAATGGTGATTTAGGATACACTCCTGACAATTCTAACAATATGTTAGAGGATGGACTGGGAAATGGTAGATGAAGTGCTAAGATCCCGAATCGCCGTTGAAAGCTGGAAATCTCTTCAGCCAGGATTGTCAAAACACCGCCCAGAGAATTGATTGCACAAAGTCATTGAGTAGGAAGTAGTAGGGACTTACCCTGCAGATTTGAGCCTCGCATCGAACGCACCTCTGGTCCCTCGAGAAATCATGTACCTCAAGGGTTTCCGGACATTCCTGAAGCGTGAGACCTTTCATGCCCATGATAAACGCGAATGTGAAACCTAGTTGCAGTGGCTGAACGACTTCGTTGATCTCGATAAGCCTTTCCCATGTGACCTTTTTCGCTGTGTCCCACAAGAGATCACACATATCATAGAAGGAATAATAGCGAACGTTAAGATCATTCATCAAAGCGGATTCAGCAGCTTGGTCTGAATCCGTGGTCATAGACGTCATTTCTGTGTCCATTGATGAGGCTCCAGAGCTTGCATTATCGAAAACTGAGTCCATGATAGTGACATTGTCATCTGTGTCCACATCAGAGATTGGAGAGAGGGCATCGTTGATTGGGTCGTCAGGGTCGATTTCGTTGTTGACATCCAACTGTCTCAGATAAATGCATACGCGCTCAATCATTTGGAACCGATCCATCTTAAATGTGAGGTCATTTGCAGTGAAAAAAGCAAGGTTTGATGCTATACTGGGCGTAAGTAATTGCTTAATGCAAAGTTGTGTGTAAATATTTGCGATTATTTGGTGCAAAGCACAGAAGCAATCTTGAAAGTGAATCATCCCCTTGTATTTGACGCACTTCTGAGCAACCTAGCTTATATAATGTCGCGATAGAGGAAAATTGGAAGTAAGGACTGATACCGGAGGAAGAATCTCGAAAGTATTATTTATATTCGCAGCATTGGATGGTTGAAGACATTCCATACGGAACATAATAGCTGGATTCAGTCATGGACCATGGAGATACTTTACTTCTAGGCCGATGAGGTTAGAAGATCGAATGACAGCAAAGATGTCGGCGAAGCAAAATTTCAAGGGCCACGGGCAACGTATTCTATTTGTCTGATTTTATATTATAGGGAAACCCCCTCAAGATTATAAGGACGCCATATAGCGTCCGACATCTTCGCCACTTGAGCCATCTCTTTAACATCATGTACCCTTACTATATCTGCCCCACCTTGCACAGCCGCTGCAACAGTAGCAGCCGTTCCCATCACCCTCTTCTTCGGGTCCTCTTCCCTAGCGATCCTCCCAATAAAATTCTTCCTACTGGAGCCTACCAACCAAGGTAGACCTCTTAGACCAGGCCAATCCCTCAATTCATCAAATCTTCTCAATATCTCCAGATTATGCGCTCCCGTTTTAGCAAAACCAATACCCGGATCAAGAATAATTCTCCAGCGTCGAATACCTGCTTCTTCAGCTGCTACTACACGCTCGAGCAGTTCTTTGGCAATGGTGGGTATAACGCCTTCTGGATAGTCGGCTAGACTGTTCATGTTTTGCGGTGTACCTCGCATATGCATCAAGCAAACTGTTTTCCCCAGACGTGCTATGGTTGGTAACATCTTAGAATCGAGTTGACCGGCCGAGATATCATTGATAATATCAGCTCCTGCTTGGACGGCGGCTTCAGCAACCGAGGCATGGAAGGTGTCGACACTGATCACGACGTCGTTCCACCGTTTATTTTGCCGTACACGATAATCATGTAGTGCTCTGATGCCTGGTATGATTCGTGACTTTTCCTCTTCCGCGGAAACGTCCTTTGCTCCGGGGGCACTCGACTGACCTCCGAAGTCGAAGATACTGGCACCTTCTTTGTGGAAGTTCACCATTCTAGATAGAAGCTCACCGTCGCCGGGGTTTAAGTCACCACCATCAGAGAACGAATCGGGAGTGAAGTTCAATATCACCATGATCTTGGTTGGACGATTTGATTGTAAGGCACGAAGTGGTGGTACAGAAACTCGAAGGGGAGTGAGAGTAGAGATGGGTGATGATGATATGGGGAGAGCCTCAAGATAATCCACGGTTGCCTTCCATGGAGATGCAGGGTCCAGCGTTTGGCCCGGAATCAGCCTGTCAATATCAATACATGGGCTTGAAATTGAGGATGAGACTTACTCTGCCAGGGGGCGGAGGACAAATTCACGCTCATACATCAAGGGATGTGGGATCTTGAGCCTCTCATGGTTGACTGCTTGATCGTCATAGAGAAGAATATCGAGATCAATATTACGAGGTCCTTTATCGATGACTTTTTTTCGACCCATATCATTTTCTATCTTTTGGAGGGCACCCAAAAGATTGATTGGGGCTAGATGTGTTTCGACCTATAGGATTGAGCTTAGCGAAGGTGGCCTCTGGAAAGGGGGAGAACCAAGGAGCCCATGCGACTGATCATACACAGAACGCCACTCACCTCACAAACCCCATTAATAAAACTCTCCTGATCCAAAACATACATTGGCTCAGTCTCCCACAGGCTACTAGTTCTTTTGATTTTGATACCTCTCTTCGCCATCCGGTTACATGCGTCCTCTATCATACTAACTCGATTTCCAAGGTTGCTTCCAAGAGCAATATACGCAGTACGTGGGGGTCCCACATCACCATTGCGAATCTCACGGGGCGTAAGAATTTCATCACTTATGGTATCCTGAGGTGATTTGAGCGGATGTTGAGCCCATTTATATGGATTCTCACTCTCGGTGGCGTATCTCCGTTGCCTCATCGAGGTCGAGGGGTAATGAACCCGCCAATGCTTAGAGAGTGCATTCTTCGACGACGAGACTGTCCTCTTGATGACATTGGACAAATAAATAGACCTCATTGAGTCGTCGTGAGTTCATATGTTCATGAGCTGGAGAAATTGGATATTGCTTGCATCAATTTAAAATTTGCGGCCTAGGTCACGTGCCAATGAGGTATTCCTTTAGACATCCACCTCAGATTGCCGCTATCCAGGTAAATCTTTGGCAATAGTTTCTTTATTGTTAAGAATAACTCTCACAATGTATAAACATCCAGTTCCAATGTCCTCGTTTCCTGAATAATCAAAGAATGAATGCCGCTGCCCGCGGCCGTACTAGCTTAGTCAGAAAAAGCAGGTGATTCTGCCGGTCTTTGCACTAAGCGCAGGCCGAGGCAATTTTCCCCGGATTCCTTCTCCCTCTTGTCTTAGTGCCGTCTGAGGGCCGAGAAGATCTCCACACTCTTCTCCTCATAAAATCTCTCTCATCTTTGAACTTTCGGACTCTTTCATCTTCTCCTAGATTCATACTGTTTGTATAATACCATAATTTGCATACAATTCTTCATTCCTCCAGAAAACCTATCATCGAGAAACAAATAGAACTATCAACACAATGGCTTCCCCTCGTAAGTTATCACATGCTACAACAATAAACGCTCTCATAGAACTGATTGTTTCGCAGAAAAAATCCGCACAACGGTCACCGACCTGTTGAAGATCAACCACCCTGTTTTGCTCGCTGGAATGAACGTCGCAGCTGGTCCCAAACTCGCGGCAGCCGTCACAAACGCTGGTGGACTCGGTGTTATCGGGGGAGTGGGCTACACACCAGACATGTTGCGAGAGCAAATCGCAGAGTTGAAGTCCTACCTCACAGACAAGAATGCTCCATTTGGTGTTGATCTCCTACTTCCTCAAGTTGGCGGTTCCGCGCGAAAGACAAAGTAAGCACAATCACATGCCTCCATTTTCCCATAAGCTCGATTACTCTTCAGCTGCTGACAGTTACCGCCCTTAGCTACGATTACACGAAGGGAAAACTTGACGAACTCACACAAATTATTATCGACAGCGGAGCTAAGCTTTTCGTTTCCGCCGTCGGTGTTCCTCCCAAACATGTCGTCGAAAACCTC
>Ga0182030_10004599_pt1 | contig 29428 bp, 20 predicted proteins | sample 812S3MmetaG_FD_121299 | JGI IMG/M metagenome (GOLD analysis project Ga0182030, IMG submission 121299) | Permafrost microbial communities from Stordalen Mire, Sweden - 812S3M metaG (Illumina Assembly) | ecosystem: Environmental > Terrestrial > Soil > Wetlands > Permafrost | place: Sweden...
CCTTCATGACGGCTCCAATGGTCCGCAGAACGGTTTGAACGTCCAGCAGCGGTGAAGCGTGTTTGATGTAGTAGAGATCGTATTTCAACTTGTTGCGGGCGTCTTCGGTGGTCGCCCCGTACGGGTAATTGATTTGCGCCCATCCCGTAATGCCCGGTTTTAGGAGATGGCGCTGCTGGTAAAAATGAATTTCTTGCGCAAGCCGGCTCACGAACTCCGGGCGCTCCGGGCGGGGACCCACGAACGACATTTCGCCGCGAAGCACGTTGTAGAACTGCGGCACCTCGTCCAGTCGGGTCAAGCGAAGGACGCGGCCGAGCCGGGTGACTCTGGCATCGTGTTTCTGCGCCCACTGGGCTCCGTGTTTTTCCGCATCGTTGCGCATACTGCGCAGTTTCCAGATTTTGAATGGGCGCCCGAACTGGCCGACCCGGACTTGGGAATAGAACACCGCGCCGGGGCTTTCCAATTTGATCAGAACGGCGGTCAGAAACAAAATGGGCGCAGTCAACACCATTCCGGCCGCGGCCAGGACAATGTCGGCCAGTCGTTTTGCTCCCAGAAACAGCACGTAGTCCCCCGAGCTGTTGATTTGAAAGAACCAATCGGGCCCTATTTGCTCCACCGGCACTTTGAAGAATGTCCGCTCGACGAAACTGGAGTACTCGCTCACCTGGAATCCCGAAAGCAGGGAATGCGACAGCCCCAGCAATTCCTGTGGTGGCGTTTCTCCGCTGCGGCATACCACGACTTCCTGAATTCCACATTGGCGGCAAAGTCCCTGCGGACCCTTGAAACAGCCCAGCGGGTGCTCGCCATTGATGACATTGGGCTTGCGAATACAGGCCACATCTTCCAAAGGCACGATCTCGTAAGGAATGCCGGTTTTATGAACGAGATTAATCAGGTGTTCGTTCAACGCACTCGAGCCGAGCACCACGATCTTTCTTTTGCTCTCCTCGGACAACCGCCAAAGCATCAAACGCACCGCGATCATGCCCACGCTCGAAAGGACAAACGTATTGAGCAGGAGGGACCGCCCGACGCGCGTGTAAAAGAACAGCAGTTCAACCAGCGCCAGCAGCGTGACGCTCAAGCCCGCCACCCCTGCGTATTTCAGCGCCAGAGCCAGTTTGTCTCGCTGCATCAGCGGGTTGTGAAATCCAAAAATGTGGGAGACGGTCGGGAAGATCACCGCATACATTACCGCGGCGAAAACCGGTGAGAAATGGGGATCGAAATATCCCGGGTCTTTGGCCGCATGCGCCGGCGAAAGCCACCAGGCGATCAGCACCATTAGCACGGCGGAAATGGAATCCAGGAACCACCACCCCAGGACGCCGCGATGGTATTGGGAGAACCAGGCCGCCCCCGTGGATTGATGGATTTTGACATCGACAAATTCCATCCGTCCGCTGCTTAGGGATGATGCGTTTATTTCCATCTTAATGCGCGGTCACGCTTTGTTCCGAACGGAATGTCGCCGCTACACCCGTGCTAATCCCCAGGCGTTCGTAAATATCTATCAATTTTTGCTTGACCCTTGGCCAACCGTAATGCGCGAGGACCTTCTCGCGCGCTTTGAGTCCCCGGACGGCTGCTTCCCCCGCGTTGGCAAACACCCGCCCGAGCAGCAAGGCCAGAATGGCGCAATCGCCGATCGGATGCACCCAACCGCAGCCCCCTTCGACCAAGTCCCTGCTCCCTCGCGCGTCCGCGACGACCACCGGCTTTTCCATGGCCATCGCCTCGATGACGCCGACTGGCAATCCCTCTCGCTCTGATGGAAGAATGACCACGTCCGATCCAGCCAGCAGTTCGGGAATGTCCCGGCGATATCCAAGGAAGTGAACGTGATTCTCCAGCCCGAGCTGCCCGGTCAGCTTCCTTATCCCCTGTTCCTCCGCCCCGATGCCGGCCAGTAGTAAATGAGTGTCGGGCTGGTTCAGCCTTGCCAACGCGTCAACCGCATCGCGGTGCCGCTTGCCCCGGGAGAATTCTGCCACCATTAGAATAAAGCGCGCGTGACTCCCCAGTCCCAAAGAGGCAGCGAGAATGGAGTGGCAATGGAAAGAATCCAACCGCTCTGGATTAAAGCGATCCATGTCAACTCCCGCGCCCGGCAGAAGACAGTGGAAGCCGCCCGGGGCAAGTTTGAACTCTTGGGCGCGCTCCGCATCCTCGGCGTTTATTGTCAATAGTGCGTGGGTGCAAGTCCCGGCCAGCCGCTCCGCTCGTTCAAAAAGGAAATTGGTCAACGCCCTTCCGTTTTTGTGAAAATGAAACCCGTGCGCCGTGTAAACTAATTTGCATCGCCCGGAAGCAATTTCCCCTCGCAGGCCAAGCCGGCCCCAAAACGCAGCATTGGGTGTGTGAAAATGCACGAGATCAATATTTCGTTCCAAACAAAGCCGGCGCAGACGTCCTCCGGCGAAGAGCGCCTGCCTGACGGAAAAGGAGCGCCTGGAAAAGGGTATTTCCACAACCTCATCAAAGGCTGCTTTGCAGGCCCCGCATGATTTGATGTCCCCCGCCACTCCAATGACCCGGTGGCCGCTGGCGCGCAAATGTCGGACCCAAGGCAGGTGAAAAGCCCGCAGATGGCCCGCCACCGTGGCAACGATGGCTATGTCGCGATTGGGCATTTACTTTTAAGCGTGTGCTCGTAGAGGGATTCCCACTGTGCGAAAATTTTATCCAATGCGAATTTCTCGCAGATGTGGTTGCGCCCCTGGGTTCTCATCGCGGAAAGTGTGGTTTCGGGTTGCGCTCTCATTCGGAGCATGGCTTTTGCCAGGGCTGCCGGGTCCTCTTCCTGGCATAGAAATCCTGAGACGCCGTCACGAACCACCTCGGGATTCCCCCCGACCCGCGTGGCCACAATCGGCAGGCCGCTGGCATGGGCTTCGATCAGCACCAGGGGCAAACCCTCAAATTTGGAAGACATCACGAACGCATCCGCGGCTTGCATGAGTTCCGCCACGTCCTTGCGCAGCCCGAGAAAGGTGACCGACGCGCCCAAAGCCAGCGCATGGCCCTCCGCCTCCATCGCCCCGCGCAATGGACCTTCGCCCGCAATCAGCAGCCGGTCGGTCGGCCTTGACCGTCTTACCTCGGCAAAAGCCCGCAGAAGATTTGAGTAATCCTTGGCCGCTTCAAATCGCCCGACCGCCAGCCAGGCCCACTCCGACGTCAAACCTAGTATTCGGCGCAATTCCGATCGCACCCCCGCGTCCGGCGTAAATTTTTCCACATCCACCGCGTTGTAAATCACTCGCATTCGCCCGGGAGAAGCGGCCTTGACCCGCAAATAACGTTTTGCTCCCGCGTCGCAAATCTGAGTGGTGACATCGGCGAGAGAGTCGGTGATCCGATATAAAAAATCCCGAATGGAGTACTCTTTGACACTTTTCTCGCGAGTGGGAATTTCGTAAACATTCTGCGCTGTGCAAATCAGGACGGGCATTCGGCGGAAAATCCGGGTGACTCTGGCCAGGAGGTTGGCATGAATCATGTGCGAGTGAACCACGTCGGGCCGAATTTGTTTGATGATTTGGGCGAGCCGGACGCAAGCCAAAGGGTTCGGCACGCCGCGTCGCATCTGCAGGCAAATGATGGGAATTTTGGCGGCTCCCAATTCCTCCTCAAAGGCTCGCGGCGCCAGCATCGAAACGACCGTGACATCATGACCGCGGGACTTTTGCCGCAATGCCAGGAGAACTAACTGCATCTCCGCTCCCCCGCGTCCCAAACCTGTCGTAATAAATAGAATTCGCATGGCCTTTGCCTCCTAACTCGGGTGTTCGGCGCAAAATGTAGCACCCCTGTTGCACAAATGTAGCACCAAATGTAGCACCTTAAACTCCTGATAATCAACGATGTAGCACCTGTAGCACCCTTTTGGACTTTAGACCCCGAACAGCCCCAAATACTCGCGCGTTGCCGCTTCAATCAAATAGGGTTGCCAACTCTCCGCGGGCGGCGGCGATGATGTTTTTCCAAGCGCCTCCAGCAACGCGGCAGCCATTGCCGAAGGATTTCCGATCGGAACTAATCTCCCATATTTCCCGTTGGCCAGTACTTCGCTTGGGCCCGCCGGACAATCTGTGGCGACGACCGGAGCTCCGCAGGCCAGCGCCTCAATTAACACCGTCGGCAGTGCTTCCCAGCGGGACGACAGCGCCACCACCGAGGCGCAACGCATGTAACTGTATGGATTGCGCGCGAACCCGGGCATATCCACGATGTCATGCAGCCCAAGTTCCGCCACGAGTTGCTGAAGCTTTTCCCTCTCTTCGCCCTCGCCCAGAATAATCAACCTGGCCGCCGACCGTTCCTTCAGAAGGGCCACGGCGTGGAGGAGCATGGAAAAGTTCTTTTGTTCGGTTAACCTGCCCAAGGCAAGAATGACCGGTCGTTTGGCATTAGTGAGCCATTGATGCGGCGGAGCCTGCTTCGCTCGGGCTGACAATTCCCGATCTATGACCGGATTGTAAATGACGCGGATGTCTGAAACGGGCCAGCCAAAACGCTGCGCCATATCTTCCGCCACACCGTGTGAAACCGCCACAACGGCAAGCGCCCACCGATAGGTCAGCCGTTGCAGGCAGCGGTCAAGCCATGCTTTCCAAAAAGTCTGGCGTTTGCTGGCGGTGGAAAGATGAATGTGAGTGGCAACCACAACGGGCGTTTTCGTGCGGCTGAGTGCAGCGGCCAGCAGTGCCACCACATTGGCATGATCCAATGCCGAGATCAGTCCGTCCGGCCTTTCTTTCCCAAGATACCGGCACAAAGGCCCGAGGGCGGTGATCGTTCTGGCTGCTTTCAGGTTGATCAGCCGCGCCCCCGGCGGAACGTCTTTGAGAAAAGGACCGTCGGCCTGCCCCACCACGATGTCAGTTCTTACACCGGCAGCGACGAGTCCCCGAGCCAGGTTAATGGTGACCCGCTCCGCGCCGCCACCAACCAGTGACGGAATGAACAGTGCGATATGAAATGGTCTGGTGTGGTCCACTTTTTTACGGGATTTGTAGCGCTCCGACTGTCACCCAACCGGCACGATCCAGGTTCTGGGATCGATTCGCGAAGTAGAGTCCATGGCCGTTTGCCATTGGATTGGGCGCTTGAAGCAGGAGCTTGTAGTCGCCGTCAGGAAGTTGTATTCCCGACCGCGTAAATGACCAAACCGCCTCCGGGCCGCCAGGAAGAATTCCTGTCAACTTAAACTCTGTGGGCCAGATCGCGGCCAGCTTATGGCGTTGGTTCAAGACCGCAAGCTGTACCGGCCAGTCGTAGTAAAAGGGCGCCACCCCCCGGTTTTGCACGTGCAGAAGGACTGAAATTGAATGGTCAGCCGGAGACCAATGAGATTGAGTGTCTGAAATGTAAAACTCGTAACCGAGCCTGTGAACCAATTCCGTGGCCTGCTTAAGGCGCGCTGAACTCGGCCTTTCGCGATACATTCCCGAGTCCATCAGCCACGAGACGTGAGTTTGCTCGACGCATCGGTCGAATTCCTGTCCTTTCGGAGCGGATGACGGAATATCAAACACAGTTCCCCAGATTTCAGGCCTGATTTCTCCGCCAATGGGCTGGCTCTTCCACTGATCCAACCCGTCGAAGCGTGCCAATTTGCCGAGGAAACAGTCGGCGGGGGGAGCAATGGTTTGGTAGGCAAAAGAATCGTCATGCCAGCCAAATGGACGCCGGCTCATGGACACAGATTTTGGTTCTCGAACTAGAACGCGGGTCTTTTTGAAGGCGCGCTCGCAGGCATCCAGGACTTCATCCTGCACCACACGGCTGGCGAAATACTTTGGACCCAGATGGTGTGCATGCCACTCCCCCCACGCGCCTAACAGCCCCACTTGGACAAAACCAATGCGCGGGTCGCCATCGTATCGTGCGCCCAGCGCGGCAATAAAATCCGTCAGCGCCTTCCGTAAGTGCGGGTCTTCGTAATCAGGGCTAAACTGTTCAGCGAGACCGGTGGCAGCGTTGGTTAGCACGGTTAGCCGCACGCCGGAATCCAACAAATACTGCGGGACGCCAGTCGGTTTCCCTGGAAAATCGAGATAGAAACGGAAAATGGTTTGATGCCCGCGCGAAGAGATGCCGTCCACTATCTTTTCGAGAGGACTCCAATCGAATTTGCCCGGTCCGTGCATCACTGCTTTAAGCGGCAAATAGCTAAACTCCATGCTGCACGGGAAATTGGCATTGTTGAGGGTCGCGTAGGGAACCAATCCCTTAAGCGGATTGTTCACCGGGGCTGGTGCATAAGCCATTCCCGGGACTGAGGTTAAGACCGCCAAAATGGGCAACAAAAAGAGCATGGGATAATCCGTTTGATTTTAGGCAGGACGATTAAACTTCGGTTGCAGAATTTCGCCGGGCACCGATGAATTGGATAAAGCGATAGGAGGAAATTTTTGTGTTGGCGGGCCTGTCTTGCAGCTCATCAATCGCATCAAAAAGCAACGCGGTCCAAGCGTCCATGATTCTGTCCAGGCCAAAGCGCTGAGTAATCTCCGGGGCATGTGTGCCGAGGCGGGCCCGTTCCTGCTCGTTGCTCATAAGGTTCTGTATAGCCTTGGCCAGGGCGTCGATATCGTTCTGTGGGACAAGCACTCCATCCAGCCCATCCCGAATAATGTCCGAGGGGCCGCTGGGGCAATCGAAGCTGATGCAGGGCGTGCCGCAGGCCATCGCCTCGCAAAGCACATTGGGGAATCCTTCATACCGGGACGAAAGGACGAAAATGTCCGCATGGCGCATTTCTCTGAATGGGTCTTTGGTGACTCCGCGCAGCGTGATTCGGCCACGAAGGCCCGCGGCATCAATCATTGATTCGAGGTTGCCGCGCTGAGTCCCCTCACCCCATATTTCCAGCTTCCAATCCGGATTTCTCGCTGATGCTCTGCGAAAGGCTTCGATCAGCAGGTCGAACCCCTTCTGTTTCTCCAGACGACCCATTCCCAAAATGACGCGGCCTGATGCAGTTAAACCCAGGAGATCGCCATTCCGGCATTCTTTAGGAATGCAAACCGGATTAGGTATGACCCGGCCCCGGCGGCGGATTTGCGAAGGGAAGAACTCCAGTGCGTGCCGCGTCTGCGCGACCACGCATCGAGCTCTGGCATAGGCCCAGCGGCGGAGCAGGCGCCACGGATTCTTCAAGGGATGGCAGTGGGGATCATTCCGTTCCGCTGCAATCACAGGAATCTTCGCTGAGAACATAGACAAACCCGTTAATACGTTTGTCACGTCATCGAAACTTATCACGCAGTCAGGAGTTGTTGCCATTATCGCCCGGCGAAGTTTCCATGCGCGCCCCAATAGCTGAAAAGCGCCCACAACAGGATTTCCGTAAGCTCGAAACAGATCGAGGGATTCAAGTCGAATGTTCGGGTGCAGAGGATAAAAGGGCACTGCTTCAGGCTTATCCAAAGAGAGCAGGTGGATGGTCCATCCTTTTGCCGCCCAATAGCCGGCCATCGTCGAGGCCGCGCGCTCCGCGCCTCCTGATTGCAGGCCGGCGATCACCAAGGTTATGCGACGGCCGAAGTTCTTGTCTGTGTCCGAGTTCATGGCCGAATGCTGGAAGCTTCGTGTGTCGAAAATCTGCGGAGCAAAATGTCGCGTTTGTCCGCCGCGCGCAGGGACCGAATATGGACGGCCTTCTGTTCCACCTTTTTCCGGTACTCCTGGATCGTGCGGATGGGACGCGCGGGACACCCTGCAACCACCGAGTCGGAAGCGATGGATTTGGTCACAATCGAGCCCGCCCCCACCACACAGTTGTCGCCTATCGTGACGCTCGGCATGATTAAACAATTAAAACCGAGAAATACGTTATTCCCGACTCGAACCGGTCCGAAAGCATCAATATCCGGGTACTGGGCGCGAAAAACCCAGACGCCGCCATCGTGAGTCACAAATCGAACTCCGGATGTGACAGTGACATGATCCCCCAGTGAAACTAGGTACGGTTCCGAACCAAAAACATATCGTGGATGATCCAAAATGCGGCATCCGCTGCCCAGCTTGACCCCCAGGGAGCGGGCGTAACTGATTGCATCCCGACGATGAACCAGAGTGAAAGAAATAATATCGCAAAAACGCCTGAACATATTTATCAACCGTCCGTTATCCGTTGAAAGGCGGGTTAAATGTCAGAAGACAAAACTCCGGAGCCACAATGGCGCAACCGTTGGCGCTCATTTCTCCGGGATTCCCTGCCGCCGAAAATCAGCTCCTGATAAACACTGGCGAAGCGGGAGCAGTCGAATTGTTCCGCCGTCTTTCGAGCGGCTAGCTTCATGTCCGCCAATTTCTACGCGCTCAACCGGGCTGCGCGCTCAAAGGAGGCGCACACCGATGAAAAAGAAATCCCGTCGATAAGAATCGCGTTATATCCGTCCTTCAAATATTTTTCCAAATCGCCGGTTAGATTGCACATTACCGGCACACGGCAGGCCAGAAACTCCGGGACTTTGGATGGAAAGCAGCAAGAGGACCAATTTGCGTGCTCGCGGAGCAAAATCCCGAATGAGGCCGAGGAAGTGATTCGTGTAACTTCTGCGTCAGGAACGCAGTCGTGGAAAAGGACTCCATTGCCGAGTTTTGCCAGAAGATGCTCTCCAACCCCCGGCAAAGCTGCAATAACTTCTCGAGTGGAGCCGAGATATTCCACAACCATTGAAATTCCCCTACTGCGGACATAATGGGCCGCTCGCAGGATGACATCGTGCCGGTCGCGTCGAGCGGCACCGGAGAAGAGCAACCGCAATTCCGGCGAAACATGATTGTCCTCGGCAACTGGTGACATGCTCCATTTGGGATCGCTTAAATCCAAAAGCGGAGGAAGAACAGACGCATTGCACCCGCGCTTCGCATAATATTCCTTCAGATGTTCTGTGATGCAAATCGTACCGTCCAACATTGGATTGAGGAACCGCCTCTGGAACTCGCCGTCAACCGCTTGAAAGGAGACCGGGCCAGCGGGATAATGCCGCAGAGAATGCCACTCGACCACGTATGCGTACAACCGCACGTTGTTAGCACGGCACAATCGGCGAAGTTGAAAAATAAACGAACCAGACACCATGCTCGGATAAACAAATATGGCTTTCACACCCGCCAATTTCCGGGCGCGGAGCCAGGCGATCCGTTCGTCCCTGATGGCCAGCCGCCTTAATATGGCGTTTTTGAAAGTGAGGGCATTTTTTTGGCTTTGGATAGTCCAACATTTTGCGCCTCGAAATAATATTGGTTCGGAGTCGCACACTCCGGCAGGCAGGAGTGACACAACCCCCACCGTCGCGCCCGCTTTTTGAATGGCGATGGAGTGGCCCTGGAGAATATTTGAGGCTGGACTCCCGGTGGGATAGGGAAACTCGCCGACGAGAAGCGCATCGGGAAGAGATTCCATCGCGGATGTTATAGATGTTGGCATGCTTTAAACTGTTCCAATTTGCCTCGCGGGGTTGCCGCCGACTATTAGGCCAGCCGCCACATCCTTTGTCACTACGGAGCCCGCCGCGACCACCGCTCCCCTGCCGATCTTTACCCCTTTTAAGATGATTGCGCGCGCGCCAATAAAAACGTCGTCTCCGATGATAATCGGTGCCGTTTTGGCTCGGGCGTGTTTTCTTCGCGACACTGGATCGAGCGGGTGCGCGTCCGAGTCCAAAATAAGCGATCCCGCACCGATCATGACCCGATCCCCAATCTCAATGTGCTGCTCGGCAGTAATGCTGCATCCACTGACGCCCACATCCTCCCCCAACACGACCAGCGCATTTTCTCCCCAAGCGCTAATAATCGCGGGCTGAAAAACTCCGATGGCATTGCCACCGCTGACGCTGTGAGCCGAAAACCCCTTTCCGATGATTATTTTTGCGCCCCGGCCCCGCCTGCGAAATATGGGACGCCCATGCAACCGCCATCCTTTATGCCAGCACACGCCTTGGGAGACGCACCAATACCAATCCAGAGGAGCTCCGATCCAATACTTCAATCGAAGCCACTTCCGATAGCACGCTCTGACGACTCCGTACCCCGGAAAACATTGTTGATATTCTACCTGTTCCATTTTCTCTCGTTCTTCGGGGACACAGCACGAATGTGTTGGGGATGGCATAGGAGGTTGCTCAGTCTAAGAACTGACTGTTTGATATATCCGGGCGATATCTTCGAAGCGATCAACTGATGGTAATCGCCTCAAACTCGTTCGAATTTCCTGCCGGTTCTCAAGCACAGCCGATACCGTTTCGAAGAACCCCGACTGCTCGCGGTGATGATACAAATTAACACCCTGCGGACGAGACACGATGTCGCTCGCAACGACCGGAGTTCCAAGACTCAGTGCTTCTCTAATGGCCACCGCGTCCCCGTCAGTGGAGGTCGGGCGCAAATAGATATCCGATGCCTTCCAAAGCGGGTAAGCTTCATCCATCGGTTCCGTGTAAAAAAGAATGTTTTCGGAAAGACCATCGCGGCTGACACGGACGGCAAGAGTGTTGTAATATTCCTGGAGGTATATACAGGGGAGGGAAATGACAAGCCCGATTTTTGGATATTGATTTTTAAGTCGCTTAACCAATTCGATGCACATATCAAACCCGTAAACGTCGATTCCGTTCTCGAGCCAAAGGCGATAACCATACACTGAGAGCAACGGAGAGTGCATAGCCGCAAATCGTTCGATTTCTGAAGGTAAACGATCCGTGTTCTGACTCGCGGTATCGGGCGGCAGGTATGCGGGAATAACGAAACATCGGTCTGGAGCAACTCCGCGGTTTCTAAGTTGCGCGCGAACGGTGTCACTCACCGCAATCCATTGTACTTTGGGCTGGCGGAGCAACAGCATACTCGATAACAACTGTAACAGCCCCATACTTCCCCGCTTTTCCTCATCCCTCTGGTCATGAACTGTGACCACGACGCGTTTGCCACGCAACAGGAGTCTGTTGAGACTTGGGGCGAGGTGCCCCCAATAATCGTGGCAATGCACGATTTTTGCATCCACCCGATAGCCGGGGCATAGAGCGGAACTTAAATAACACAGCGGCCGGCCAAATCCGTGCTGCACTATGACGCCTGGATCTCGAGACTTTCCCTTCATTCGCGCGAAGACCTGACTGTGCGCGCCCTCCTTCAGAAGACGACGATGCAATCGCCGAATATGCGTGGACACTCCGCCCATCATAGACGGTGGGTAGGGGCCAAACTGAGCCACGCTAAGGGTCGCCATATTAAAGTTTGTGGGTTGAGCAGGCATCATTGCAGTGGTTCACATCGCTTCGGAGTTGAACCTAACCATTTTTCCAAAAATCGGGATGTCGATTGAATCAGGACCGGCAAAGGGGTAGTGGTTTGTAGAATCTGCTTTTTCGACGGAGCGGGAAGAATCAAGGCCAGAATAATCCATCCCCACAAGTAATAAAATGGACTTATGCTCAGACTTGCGACGGAAAGGAAAATCAACCAGGCAAACGTTGTCAGCCTAAACACCCCCGTCTGTTGAAACGCAGACCGAAGCGCCAAAGCCATCAACAGAAGAAACAGGATGAGTCCCAGCGCCCCAAAGTCCAGCAGAACCTCAGTATAGGCATTGTGGGCATGCATTCCCAATAGTCGATACGTCGAGCCGCTGCCGTGCCCGATGATTTGCTCTGGGAGGGAAAATCCGCCCCATTTGTCCAGAGCCGTCGTGGCCAACTCGAAACGCTCGCCGGAACCGCCGGATTCGACACGCTTTCGATAACCATCGCATACGGGAGAATGCCACAACAGAACAGCTGCAAACGCCAAACCAACGAAAAGCCCGACTCCAACCAGCGGCCGTTTGGCAAATTCATGCAGGAGAATAAACACTAAAACAAGTGACAACGCGATCCCCATCCCTCGTGAAATGCCAAGACTCAGTGCGTACCCGCATAGACAAATGATTCCGAAAATCGGGAGTAGTAATGCATAATACGTCTTGTTGCGACGGCCTGCCGCCAAGTAAGCGAACAGGGGAATGAGGCCCAGGTCGATCCAGCAAGCAAGGTAATTGGGGTCGGCCAATCCCATGCCTCGCTCCGCCTCAGCGGCGGTGTGCGCCGCTTCAGAAGGATAGACGATGGCTCGCAATGAGAGGCCAACTGAACTGATCACCAACGCCAGTATGGCCCCATTGCGGCCGGCAGGGATCCGAAATTGCCACAGGCAAAGTAAAAAAAATGGCAATACCAGCCATCTGTCGCGTTCGAAAATATTCTCATCGGTTGCAATGACAGACGCCAGGATTTGGATCAAAGCGTAACCAGCGAAACAAACAACTGCCGCCCACGGCATCGCGGCCTGGGGTCCTTTGTGTTTCCGAACTACACCAAAAGCATAATTGACTGCCATCATTCCCAAAAGGAACCAGGGAAGGGCGGCGACACTGGGACCGCCCAACACGGTTTGGGGCACCAGATACCCTATGATCAACAAAAAAGGTCCGGAAGCCGGGCTTGCCAATAAACAAAATAAAGCCGCCGGCACTAATATTAGCCTCGAAGAGCTTTCAACATGTTTCAATGACCACGCTAATGCCAGCGCCAGACAGACAAACGCCAGGACGTCTCTTATACGAAGAAACGACCCTGTAGCCGGTGTCAGGAAACCGTTGGCAGGGGGCGGGGAATTTAAAGTCTTCGAGTTCACGTTTTTTGAAAAACCCCCATCGCGTACACGCTCCAGAGTCTGCTGTTACATTTCGTCCATCCGGTGAGCGCGGGCCATATCCGATTGGAAGCTCGATTCGCTTTAAGGTAAAAGTCGATCAGAGCACAAAACAGCTTGGAGGCCCGGGTTTTGCTCTGTGGATCGCAGCCCCATTCTTCCCGGATAACCGAGCGAGCCGGGCCTGGATCAAATCCCCCCACAAACCCCTCGAAAACTTCGGACATCCCGAGTGAATCCTGCAGCGAACGCCAGGAACGAGGACTCAGGGTGCGACGCACGTGTCCGCCAGTAATGTTGGGAGCGAGTCTGCTCAACATCGGCCAGAAAACATGAATGAAATGAGGCACTCCGAGAAACAGAAGACCACCTGGCTTAAGGAGACTGTGGTGCTCCTCCAGGACCGCGTCCAAATCGTGAAAATGTTCGATAAACCCCAGAGAATACACAATGTCAAATTGCGGAAGATGCCGGGATGCGCCACGCACATTCATCTCGTGGACGGTCACGGGCAGGCTGAGCAACTGAAAATTCTCGCGTGTCTTCGCACAGCCAATCGCTGAATAATCCAATGCGTGCGCTTCGTACCCAGCCCTGGCCCAGTAGGTCAAAAATCTGCCGGGAGCGCCGCCGATTTCCAGGACTCTGCCCGGTGGCCTCTTTGGGATAAAACGTTCAAACACGTCAAAAACCCCCCGGGCGACGGAAGACTGCGCGTTGGCGCCAATATCCATGGGCAACTGAATGGAGGCCCAAAAATTATCCCAATATTGCTTTTCGAGAAGCTCGTTTGTCATAGATGCGAAAGTTACTCTTATGCCGGCAGTGACGCCTTTGCCAGCGGCAGAAATCGTCCCGCAAGCCCATGCACCTTTTTGTTGATATAGAGCCGTTCTTGCTTATCCAATCCGATGCGCGCGTAGGCGAGAATATGCGCGAATATCCCCACCATGAATATTATTGCAAGCTGCAGGATAGTGTGTCCGAATCCGCCTTTGCGCAGCGTCCAGAATAATGCCAATACAGGCAGGCACCCCAAAAGTGGTATAAGGACAGTACTGACAAAATACTTTCGGAAGCCGCAGCCGAGCACCCGGCCAAGATACCAGGGCCACCACACCAGTCGGTGCGCAAGGGTGACTACTACGGCAGGGATGACTATTCCCATCAGCCCAAAACCCAGCAATACCAGTGTCAACTGCAAACCCAGTACGATAACCACTACCAAAGCGCCGACAATCGTTTGTGTCTTCACATGACCCGTTGCAATTGCAATCACTCCCGCTCCCTCCTGTGTCGATGACCCGGCCACGCCGATGGCCATAACGGCCAGGACAACACCAAAGCTTGCGTAGGATTTGCCGATATAGAATGTGAGCAACTGGTCTCCGAACACCGCCGCGAATGCGAGGACCGGAAACATCGTTCCGGCTAACACCCGGCTGCTCCGCACAGCCACTCGATAAATCCGCTCCTTGTCCCCGGACGCATGAATGATTGCCACAGATGGCAACAGCACCATTGCGCCCGTCGAAATCAAGGCGCCACACTGTCCGACGATGTCCGAAACAACCGAATACCCCGTCAACAATGTCGGATCCAATAACTTGTTTATGATGATGTAAGAACCACGGGAGTAGAATATGCCAATCAGTGACATGGCTACCAAATAGCCGCTGAATTGCCCCACTTCTTTTGCAGTCCTGATGTCGAAATTGCCCACTCTGACTCGTTGCCACGGCATCAGCCGCCTTGCCACCAGCCATTGCCCCAAAGCTCCGCAGGCAGAAACGACTGAGTTAATGACAACGAATCCAAATAAACCCATTTGAAACGCGCCAAATCCCAGGAATACCAGAGGCATCCTCACAATGGCTGACAGCATGTCAGTCAAGTTTGCCGCGTCGAAACGTTGTGAGGCCAGAAGCCCGGACCGGAATATCGAGAATGGAATTGCCACAGTCCCACCGATGCCGAGCACCAACAAAACCTTTCCTCCCACCCCTCGCATGTGTGCAGGAACTGTAAAGATGCTATCAAAGAAGTACGCCGTGATGGCGATGCCTGCTAAAAACATGGCCGCGAGCACACATAGGGGCAAGAACACGCTGGTGGTTATCTGCCCCACCCGTTTTGGATCGCGGCTGCCCAAGGCAACAGCCATTGTTCGGGCCGCTCCATTGCCGAGCGCGGTCGGAAAAATCGCGAATAACAGAATCGAAGTCTGTACGATTGGGAGAATCGAATACTGCTCACGTCCCAGTTTCCGAATAACATAAGCCTGCACCACCACCCCGGTGATTGTCACAATCCCTAAACGCGCATAATTGCTCGCTGCGTTTAGGATAACCTGGTTTTTTTTGACGACCGAGCCGTCTGGTAATGGATCACTTATCACAAAACAAAATGGAAACCCGAAGATGGACGCCCGAACACACTCCGTGCCCGTCAGTTCGCAAGTCTTTTTTTCGTTGGCGTTCCGCCCGAGTGAAACACGGATGAGCAATTATAAATTGCCCGAGCGGACGCTGACCTCCGTCTCTAAATCAATTCCAAATCCGTTGCCTGCACCTTCACTGCCGCCGCCTGTCCAATAAAATCCAACCGTAGCAATACGGTGTTCGCGCCATATCTCTCTTCGACCCAGCCTTCCACTCCCCGGAGCGGCCCATCTTTAATATTGACGCGCATGCCCTTTCCAATGGCCGGAGCCAGGCGTATTTCCAAATCCGTTTCCAGCGCACGCAATACCTCGTTAAATTGCCGATCAAAAAGCTCCTGGTCCGTGACTTCGAGCAGATTTGCGATATGATCACTTTGGCGAATCTGGCCGCGCTGCTCATTGGCAATCTGGAGAATCACGTAACCGGGGAACAGCGGTTTTTGAAACTCCACCGTTTTGCCGCGGTACTGGTGGGCGGCCCGATAACACGGAAGGGTGGCCGGGACACCTTCCCGCTCACAGTCCCGGACAAGCTTCTTTTCGCAGCGCGGTCGTGTATGCGCGACAAACCAAAGCAGTTGAGCCTCAGGCATCGTCTGTCGCGGATTAACCCCGGGCGCCCGCCCGAGGGTTCCGACCCTTGCGCTATCCAATAGCTGTGTAGGCATATTACAGTTTGTTAATGAAGTGTGCGCGATCAGAACGGCGCCGGACCGATCCGGAAGAAAGTGATTTACTGTCTGACTTGCGCGTCCACTTACCATAAATAACTTTACGCTTATATGACGGCAGCCGCGACGAGTTGGAAGAGTCGATAAAATAGAAAATTTTACCGTCGAACTATCAATCGAGAGTATGTAGTAGATTTACTACAAAACCTCAGAGTCAGCCGTTCGCCAGTTAAGCACGCGCTCAAACCACCAGGTGATTTTCGATGGAGTAACGGATAAGGTCAGCCTTCGTGCGCAGCCCCATCTTCTTTAGCAAGCGAGACCGATGAGTGCTCACCGTTTGAACACTCACGGAAAGTTCCGCGGCAATTTCCTTGTTAGGCTGGCCGGAGCCAATCATCCGCATGATTTGATACTCGCGGTTTGACAATCGTTCATGGGGTGGTACGTCCATGCCGGGTTGCAAGTGCTTTAGCAATGTCTCAGCGACCGGGCCACTGATGTATTTGCCGCCAGCCATTATTTTTTTAAAGGCAATGACCAGATCGGACGCGGCCCTGACCTTGGTGATGTAGCCTGAAGCACCGGCCTTTAAGACGCGCACTGCATATTGCTCTTCGGGATGCATGCTTAGGAAAAGCACTGGCAGCGATGGTCGAATCCGTTTGATATCTTTCAACACGTCCAAACCGCTTCCACCGGGCATCGTTATGTCGAGCACGACCGCGTCCCAGGCGCATTTCGTGATCTTTTCCAGCGCTGCCTGTGCAGTGCCGGCTTCTCCGAACTCGGCATCGGGAAACTCCTCGGCGAGGATCTCTTTCAAGCCACGACGAAAAATCCCGTGATCATCAACAAGCAGAATTCTCATTTTCTATGGAACCGGGCGGATTTAACTGGCTTTAAGACTTTAACGCCGTGTGCCGGCATAGTCAATATCACCGTAGTACCCTGTCCACAGGCGCTGTAAATTTCCAGTTTACCGCCAACCAATAACGTCCGCTCGCGCAGGCCGATTAGACCCAACGAATCGTGCGTTTGAAGACTTTTCTGATTGAACCCTATTCCGTCATCGCGAACACATATTGCCAGACTTCCTTTATTCTTCCTGCAACTCAGGGTAACCGTGGTGGCTTTCGCATGCCGGACAATGTTGGTCAGTATCTCCTGGAAGATTCGGAATACCACAATGGCATGTTCCTTTGGCACTTTGAAGCTGCGCAACTTTTGCCTCCACTGAAAGCGAATGCCAGTGCGCGCCGCAAGATCATCCACCAGCCACTCCATCGCCTCCGCCAGGCCCAAATCGTCGAGGAGATTTGGACGAAGTTCCATGGCGATGCGTTGCACAACGCCAGTGGTTTGTTCCACCAGCTTGGACATTGCTTCGACGCGGAGAGCCATTTTGTTGGGCAAGGGCCGGTCTAGCGCCAATGATTTCCGCAAGGCGACCAGGTCAATACTCAAGCTGGTCAAGGCGTGCCCGAGTTCGTCATGAATAGTGCGGGAGATGTGAAGACTTTCTTCCTCGCGGGCTGCATGCATACGGGCGGCAAGGGCGCGCAGTTGTTCGCGCGAATGGCGCAGTTCCAACTCCGCTTTCTTGCGCTCCGTGATGTCATGGAAATACCAAATCCGTCCGTAGTAACGTCCGTCCGGTCCGCTCATGGGCGAGGAGAAACGGTCAAACACACTGCCGTCTTTTAGAACAATTTCGTCCCGGCTGGTTTTACGCCTGTGTTGGTAAATGTGCTGAACGCGCCGTAGAAACGCGGTCGGATGCAACACTTTATTGATCCCAAAATGCAGGACGGATTTGTGGTCTGTGTCCTTGAGTACTTGAGGCGGAATGCCCCACATCCTGGCGAAGCGAAAATTGTAAGAAACCACCTTGCCATCCGCATCGACTACGAGCATTCCATCAATCGCGACCTCCATCTGCGTGGACATTATCGCATTTCTAAATTTAAGTTCCTGCTCCGCCTGTTTGCGCTCAGTAATCTCCACCACAATGGCGCCCAAACCTTCCGGTTTCCCGTTTTTCACGCCTACCGGAAAATAGGACGCGAGCCAGTGTCGCTCCTTGCCCGGTTCGAGCGGGGTTTCTCCGCAAATTTCAATATTCAACTTGGACTCGCCTGTGTTGAGCACCTTGCGGAGAAGCGGAACCAACTTGGGCGCCAGTTTGGGCAGGATTTCTTGAATGGGCCGGCCCAGATGTTCTTTCGGCGCCAGGCCGTTCATTCTGGCCAGCGTATCGTTGATCTGCACAAATCGAAGGTCCTTGTCAAGCAACACCAAGCCAGCCGGTGCGCCGATGAAAAACGAATTGAGGCGCTGCTCCCGCAACGCCACTTCGGCCTCGAGTTTCTTGCGTTCCGTCACATCGTTCATGACGCCGACGAAGTGGGTGATCTCCCCGCCAATTGAACGAATTGGAGTGACAGTGTGTTTGACGCAATAAAGGGTGCCATCCGTCCGCCGGTTGATAAATTCACCCCGCCAGGTCCGTCCGTCGGCAATGGTTCGCCAAAAATTATCGTAAAACTTCTGGGTGTGCGCCCCGGACTTTAGCACGCGCGGAGTTTTGCCGATGACTTCCTCTTCGCTGTAGCCGGTCAGGGACGTGAAGGCCGGGTTGACGCGCAGGATTCTCCCGGAACGGTCCGTGATGAGGATGGCATTGGCCTCGGTTTGCAGGCCTGTTCCGGCAGCTTCCAGCCTGTTGAACTGTGCTGGGGGATCGTTGGAAAGAACGATTTCTCGCGGCTCTTGAAAATGGGTCGCATCATCAGCCTTTGGTTGGGCTTGTTTCCACCTCAAGCCAAATCCGGCACTGCGCAATACATGGGCAAGCAATGCGGCCTCTTTGGCTGACTCTTCGACCACTGGAATCTTTAGCGTTCTCATAATGGATGACGGACACAAACCGAAACGCAACTTATTCCGCCCCGAACTTCTGAAGTTCCGACTTCATAAGCCCAGGAAAAAGAGGCGCCCACACTTATGCTTATAATGAGCCTAACTTGACTTTGCTCATTATACTGGATGCGTCAATAGACTATGGGTGACGTTTTCGGTAAATCGGTAACCTTTTACTTCCAGCACGTCAGGCATCTGTGGCATGATTTGTTCAGATTCCGATGACCGATGAGTTGACACAACCGACGCCGGGCGGGGATTTTCGCACGACGCGATGGACCCAGGTCAGTCAGGCGAAAGCCAACTCGCCGGAGGGCCGCCGCGCCCTGGCCGAACTGTGTAGTGCCTACTACGAACCCGTGGTCGCATTCCTGCGTTACGATTTGCGGGATGCGGATGCCGCGCGTGAACTCGCGCACGACTTCTTTGCCCACCTACTGGCAGGTGAGGCCATCGCCCACGCCGAGCAGGAGCACGGAAGGTTCCGTTCCTATTTGCTTGGTTCGGTGAAGCACTTTTTCTCGCATCATCGCGAGGCGTTACGGCGGCTGAAACGCGGCGGCGGAGTGACAAAGGTATCGCTCAATGAAACCGAGGCACGTTCGGTGCCGGATGCACGCGTGTTGTCCCCCGATGCCGCTTTCGACCAGCAATGGGCTTTAACGGTGGTGGCGCACGCGTTGGAAGCCCTCCGCCGCGAATGCGTCGCCGAAGGCCGCGCGGATTTCTTCGAACTCGTCAAGCCGTGGCTTACCGGCGATACTGCGCGCGGGGACCAGACGGCACTGGCGGCCAGTCGCGGGATGAACGGGAATGCGCTCAAGGTTGCGATACACCGGTTGAAACAACGCTTCCGCCAGTTGCTGAAGGCGGAAGTTGCCGGCACGCTCGACGACCCCGGCTTGGTCGAAGCGGAAATGCGCGCTCTGTTCGCCGCATTGGGAAGTTGAGAAAAAGTGGGTAACCAAACTACACCGGCACGTCAGGACACTGGTATGAATGAGTCAATGGCATCTTCGACCTCCTGCCCAAAGTGCGGGGCGGTGTTGCCTTTGACCGCCACGGCCGGCCTGTGCCCGCGCTGTCTGATGGCCGAGGCGATGGCGCCAACACAAATTGAGGCGGAGTCCGCCGCGCAGCCACCGCTGCCACTGGAACAGATTGCGCCGCATTTTCCACAACTCGAAATCCTCGAATGTCTCGGACGTGGAGGGATAGGGGTGGTTTACAAGGCGCGGCAAAAGATATTAAACCGCTTCGTCGCACTCAAACTCCTTGCGCCAGAGCGGGTGCTTGACCCGAAATTTGCCGAGCGTTTCACACGCGAGGCGCAGGCACTGGCCGCTTTGAACCATCCGAACATCGTCACCATTCACGACTTTGGACAAGCCGGCGGATTTTATTATCTGCTGATGGAATTTGTGGATGGTGTGAACCTGCGCCAGCTCTTGCGGGCGCGAAAATTCACTCCAGAAGAGGCCCTGGCCATCGTGCCGCCGCTGTGCGACGCCCTGCAATTTGCCCACGACCGGGGCATCGTTCATCGCGACATCAAGCCGGAGAATCTCCTGCTCGACAAATCCGGCCGGGTGAAGGTTGCTGACTTCGGCATTGCCAAGATGCTCGGCACAGCCAACGCCAGGGGTAATGCGGGCGAACTCGCCGCTCCGGAAAACGCCACGCAATCCACCGTTGGCACGCCTGGTTACAGCGCCCCCGAACAGCAGGCCGATCCGCAGCACGTGGACAGCCGCGCCGACATTTATTCATTGGGCGTGGTTTTCTACGAAATGCTCACCGGCGAACTGCCCAGAAAACCCATCGAACCACCGTCCCGGAAAGTTCAAATTGATGTGCGTTTGGATGGAGTCGTCCTGCGCTCATTGCAGCAAAACCCCGCATTGCGCTTCCAGCAAGTGAGCGAAGTCAAGACGTTGGTGGAGACGATCGTTGGCGATGCGGGCCTCCCGCCTGCAGAACCAGCAGCGCAACCCGTTTCACCAGGCAAAAGCCTGCCCACTGCATCAAGCAACACCAACCGTACTCAATCTGAGCAAAAAGGACAACAACGTATGCATCGACCAACATCTGTAACGGTATTCGGAATTCTGAACATTGTAAAAGCCGGGTACGGCATATTTGTGGCGATTACCTCCGCCGCTCTGTTTCTCCTCGCACCAGCCGATTCAAATATTCAAGTTATCAAAATGCTGCATGAAAACCCCGCTTATGCCGCCTGGGTGGAGTTTATCATTCCGCTGGGGCTGCTGGGGTGCATAGTATTGATTATAGCCGGCATCGGTTTGTTGTGCCTCAAGTCTTGGGCGCGCAGGCTCTCGATTGCCTACGCGATTTACGCCATTTGCACGGGCATTCTGGCAACGGCGGTCAATTCCATATTTATGATCCAACCGTTTTTCAAAAACCAGCAAGATCCGCAAGCCGCTGCTACTGCGATGGCCGGGCTGATAGGCGGAGGCATCAGCGTATGCCTGGGCCTGATCTATGCCAGCCTGCTGCTCCTCTTCATGTTGCGCCCAACCGTAGTGGCAGCTTTTCATCCGCCTGCCCAGCCACGGATGACGCCTGCTTAATATTGCACAGCCAGGGAGCGGGGCACCACGGCGTTCTCGAAATGTATCCAAAGCAGCCGCTCTTTGGTGGAGTATTCAAATGACGATAAACTTTTGCCATCCAACGTCACGCCGCTCGGAGCTTTGTGCGACTCCAGGAGCACTATCGCCGGCGTTTCACCGATTCCTTCAACTGTAAAACTGATCTGATGGGGTGCTTGTTCGTTGAATATCGCCTTGCAGGCCGAAGCAAGCAGATGAGACCGGTCGGTGTGGACGGCATCGAGGTCGAGTAAAAACCAACGGGAGCCGGGATTAATGACAACGTCGCTTTGAACGCGCAGTTCCGAATCGAAAAGATTGACGAACCGCCCATGCAATGTGCGCGGTGGGCCGGCGACAGATTCATCCATCCCGGCTGCGACAATGTACGGACCGCGACGGAGCAGAAGATAATTTGTCTCCCGCCATTTAATTTGGACTTTATTGGCAGCCACTTCCACTGCCGCCACGGCGCGCGCCGCTCCCTCCGCAGTGGTTGAGAGATCAACGGGCCGTTCGCGCATCCAAATCAATCCTCCTTTGCCGACGCTGTTGAATACGCCCGGAGTAACGGATTTATCCATGCCAAGCAGCTCGAAAAGATGCTGGCGAGGCGTGGTGTAGTTTTTCCCGTGGCTGTTCCACCATTCCCGCACTTGCAGATAAGGATCGGAATCGCTGTCGCAAAAGATCAGCACCCCGCCGCGCTTAATCCAATCCACCAGCGGCGGATGAACTTCGGGCGACAGCGGTTTTTGTCCGTCGTAACTCAAAAGCAAGACCCGGAAACCATCCAGATAATGCGCCAGCGTGACGTTTTCAAGCTGGATGGGTGTAACGGGCAAGCCGTGCTTGACCAACGGCATGGCCAGTCCATAGACATTTCCCAGATAAGGGTCGCTCGGCGTCGGCTGACCGCGTTGGAACATGAGCGAATCGCTGACCAACACTCCCACACCCGCCGTGCCGCAATCCCAATTCACGTTCGATTGCGCCATGCTGTTGAGCGTATTGAAGACAGTCTGCAATTCAGTGGCGTAGGAAGCCGGGATGGGTTTCCGGTTCTCGCGTTCCGCTGAGCGCGGGTAGCGTCCGCCAAAAACTCTCTCCGGCCACGGCGCAACTTCAAATTTTGCAATGTCCGGCTGAAACAACGAAGCTGCCAGGGTCGATTCCCAATTGACCCGATAATCCGCCCAGTCGTAGTTGGGATTGTCTTCAATTGGATCGCACAAATACCAGACGGAACGGCCTGTCGCGCGGACGAGATTCTGCATCGTGCCATACTCCAGGAAGGCGGTTTCAAAAGTGCGAGAACGCACCTTGCCGCGAAAACGATTGGGTTCCCGCGAAGTGCCGGTCCAGACTTGGGCAATGTAGCCGTCGCAACCGTTGAGTTGGGCAAGGCTGGATTCGGGACTGACAATGCACCATTGGGCGTAATTGAGCAGGCTGTGCGTCGGAACGTAGCAACGAACCTGTCGGCCGGTGCGTTGATTGTAGGCTTGGACGTAATCGAACACCTGTTGCAACGCGCGTCGATAGAGAAAGTACTTCAACTTCGACCCGCGCCAGCGCGCGTCCACCGAACTGTCCGGGGCCTTCCAGTCCTCGTGGTAATAATTACGCCATTCCCGCTTGAAACCTTCCGAATAGCCGGCACGATCCCAGAATTCCGGTTCCTCCAAATGAATCGCCTCCGCTCCCGCATCGAGTGCGCGCTGGACGCCCACGCAAAGAAATTTGCCGTAGTTCTCCCCCGGACACATATAATAGACATCGCCGCCGTGGCCGATCTTCTCTCCGTTGCGGTCGGTCTGCGCCTCATCCTCGTGATTCACACCGTCGAACCGGCCATAAAGGTAATCTTGATAACTTCCCCACGAGGCGCCCGTCATCACATGAATGCGATATCCATGCTCGCGCCAGGATTTGATGCGCCCCGGCAAATTGGTGTCGATGCCATAGACCATGGCAACGTCCGAACGCAGGTTCCCCTTTGGACCCCAGGCTTTTTTTGTTTGAAAACTAGTGCGTTCCAGAGCCTGATTTGTGTCAACCAAAAGCAGGGGTGGTGTGTCGGCAACGATTCTGGACGAAAACAGCCCAATTGAGAGCGCCAGCAAAATCCACGATTGGCGGCGCAAGTTGTTTTTGGTCATGAGCACAACAGAGTTACGGCGCCGAAATACGATAAAATTGTTGCGGCCAGTTCGTAACAGTCGCATCGATAAATTCATATAGTCCAGGTTGGACTTCATCCGCCGTGCCAAGCTTCAACCAATTGACAAGATTTGTCGCCGCCCAGATGCTGTAAGTCGCGTTCGAAGTGCCGGAAAAGTTCAGGCTAAAACTTTCCGTCCCGGAAGTTCCCGGATTCCACGTTACACCGGTGAATTGCGGCGCGGCGGGAAGGCCGATATTGACCGTCACCTGGGCAGAACCTGAATTGTAAAATCCGTCATTCACCATAAAATTAAAAGTTGCGTAAGGATTCCCTATGGATCCAGGCGCGGGGGCGAAAATGATTCTCCCTGCCGAATCGCTGACCGAAGTGTTGGTCGCGTTAATCGGCGATCCCGGCGCGCCGCCGGCATATTGATAGAGCTCACCGGCTCCTGGTAACGATAGGATGATGTAATTTAAAGGATTGCCATCTGAGCTGAAGGCGGGAAGTGTGACGATCAGGTTGTGATTGACATAGCCCGAAATCGTTGCGTTCCCGGCCGTCGGCGGTTCATTTCCAATTGCCAGTCCGAACACCGCTCCGGCGGCGATCTCCGCCACGTTGGTTAATCCGGCGGGAATGTTAGTCTGTCCCTGGCTGTTGTTGCCCCAGCCAATCGTGCTTCCGTTGGCTTCCAACGCAAGATTGAAGGCGCCGTCGTTTCCGCTGCTGATCATCTGCACCGCGCGTAACCCCACCGGCACATTTGTCTGGCCATTGGCATTGTTGCCCCAGATTACGACTGGACCTGCCGCGCTTCCCACGCCGTAAACGGCCGCCAAAGTTTCGTTGACGTTCACAATTTCCGCGGCGTCCAACGCCCGGTTGTAAATCTGGATTTCTGCGATGTCTCCATTGAAGTAATATTGGTTGCCGGTCATCGCGCCAATATCAAAAAGACAATCCACCCGCGCATCCGCGCAGAGGGCGCTTTGCGACGCGACCAATACTCCGTCGACGTAAAGGCTGATGGCCGGGCCGGTGCGCACATACATGCCAATGTGCGGATTTCCGTCGGTCACCGTCCCTCCGTAGAGACTGAAATCCGTTCCGCATCCGTTGATGCCTGCTCCCAATCCTGCGCCCAATTGGCTGCCGTTGATGACAAACGACCAGTCGGCCGTAACGCCTGCCACGTCGGCGCCAAGCAGACCGGTATCCTGATAAAACGATGAGGAAGTGTTTCCCGGCGTCGAAGTCTTGAACACCACCGCGATGGTAAAACTTCCCGCTCCGGAGATTGGGCTTTGCGCCGCTGTCACCGTCAAAAATTGGCCGGGCGAACTGGAAAATCGAACGGTGTTGTGCCCGTTAAGAACATTCAAATACAACCGTGGCTGGCTGGCAGTGGCGGCCTGGGTTGCGCTTTTCCCGCCCACACTGTCCGTCCAATTGCTGACCGACGATCCGCTGCTTCCGGTCAGGCTGTCTGCGACCCACCGACTCGTCGGCGCGCCCGCAACTCCACTCATCCCGTAAGTGCCGGCCAAGCCCTCATTGAGAGTGGCCATTTCAGCGGCACTCAGCGCGCGGTTGTAAAGTTGAATTTCGGCAATGTCTCCGTTGAAGTAGTAGGGCGCAGTCGTCATCGCTCCAATATCAAATGGATCGCTGCCCCGCGCTGTCGTGCAAAGAGAATTCTGTTCCGCTACGATAACTCCGTCCAAATACAAGCGGATCGTGCCGCCAGCACGCTCGTAGGCCCCAATGTGCGGATTTCCGTCGGTCACATTTCCTCCATAAAGGCTGACGTCCGCGCTGCAACCGGCCCCCGCGCCCAGGCCCGCGCCCAACTCGCTGCCATTGATGACAAACGACCAGTCCGTAGTCGCGCCGGGTTGGTCAGCGCCGAGCAAACCGGTATTCAAATAAAACGAAGAGGACAAGTTCCCCGGCGTCGAAGTCCTGAACACAACTGCCATGGTAAAATCCCCGGCGCCCGTAATCGCGCTGTTCGTTGCCGCGATGGTCAAATACTGGCTTGCCGCACTCGAAAAACGAACAATGTTGTGGCCATTGATCACATTGGAATACAGTTGGGGTTGGCTGGCGGCAACGGCCTGGCTGGCGCTTTTCCCAGCCACAATATCCAGCCAATTGCTCACCGATGCGCCGTTGGTTCCGGAAAGACTGTCGGCCACCCATCGGCTGGCCGGGAAAAGATTTGCCGACGAGGCGCCATACGCCTTGAGCGCAATGCTGTGATATTGCCCCGCCGCCACTCCCGTCACTTGACTCAGGCCGGCTGGAACATTCGTCTGGCCAAGGAGCCCGTATCCCCACGCAGTTACGGTGCCATCGACTTTCGAGACGACGTTATGGCCGTACCCCGCCGCCATGCTCACCACATTGGTTAAGCTGGCCGGAACATTCGTTTGTCCATAGGTATTATTCCCCCAAGCCGTGATGGTCTGATTCGCCTTGAGTGCCAGATTATGATAAGCGCCCGCGGCTATGGCGATAACGTTGCTCAATCCTGCGGGCACATTCGTCTGGCCGTAACTATTATCGCCCCACGCCAAAACGGTGCCGTTAGCCAGGAGGGCCACGCTGTGTTGAATTCCTCCGGCCACTGCAACGACGTTACTTAGTCCTGCGGGCACATTCGCCTGGCCAAAATTATTATAGCCCCAGGCGGCCACAGTCCCATCGTTTTTCAGCGCCAGCCCGTGATAGGCACCGCAACTGATCGCAACAACATTCGTCAAACCCGGCGGCAGATTCGTCTCTCCCAGCGCGCCGCTGCCCCAAACTTCCAATCGTCCTCCGGTTGTAAATTGTTTGTCGCCGCCGAACGATTCTCCCAACGCATTGCTCGCCACTAATTGATAATGGTAAATTTGCCGCACCTTCAACCCGCTGATACCCGCGCTGACCAAGGCCACAGGATTCCCTGAACTTCCCAGATTGGTAACGGTTGTCTGTGATCCGTAATTGCTGTTCGTTCCCCACTCCAGCCACGCGATTGTGTTCGCGCCATTCGCGCTCACCGTGCCCTGCAGTAGGGCGCTGCCGGTGGTGATGCCAACCGCCGATTGCGTGACTGCCGCGGGACGTCCATAGACCTGGTTGTTAAGCATGAATAGATGATCAGGCCGAACAAACTGAAATTCATTTGTGCTAAAAGAATTGGCGATATTGACGAAATCTTGCGGGCCCAAATCCCAAACCGTGGCTTGGGCCGCAACGAACAACGGTTGTGTGCCGTTCCAACTTGCCGCCGCACTGGTGATGGCCGAAATCATTTGATTGGTGGTGGATGCGTACGTCGGGGTCAGCCCAATTGTTCGCAGTCCAAAATTCACCCCGTTATAAGTTCCATTTTGGTCGGTTAGACCCAGCAAGGTCGGACAATTCGTGGCGTAAGCCTGGGCAATGGCGCTGGTGACTCGATCCCAAACGGTGATGACCCGCAGCCCGCTGTGTTGCAGGTAAGCGTCCGAGGCGCAGGCGAATGCCGTCAAATTGGCGGCGCTCCAGTTCTCCATGTGCGTGTAGCCCGCCCCCGACGGCCCCGAGATCAGGCAATCATTGCTCGTGGCCGTGCTCCAATAATAGTTAAGCATGAGCGGATCCAGATTGGCCGCGAGGGAGGAGGCGGTCCAGCCAATGGGAACACTGCCGCGAGCACTATTTTCCCAATCCATCTTCATCACATGCTGCATATACTGGATGTTGTCCCCATCGCTTAAGATCAACGCGACATAGACTTTATTTTGCAGCGGCGGCGGCGGCGGAATATCGGGGACATTAATGGGGCAGGCCACGCCGCTGAAGACAGAAGAATTGCCAAAAAAATCGCTGGCCAGAACGGGAATCCCGTAATTGGCAATCCAGCCCAGTCCGTTGCCTTCATTCGGCCACCAGCCTACATACACTCCGTTGAGGGGGGTGACACTGGAGAAAAATGAATTCAGCATGGTGGCGTCTTGCGCAATGCCGGGATCCAGCCAGACCGTGGCCGATTTCACCGCGACCAGATAATCGCGCAAATTCCCGTCTACGTTGGTTTCCATGCCCGCGAAAATGCGATGGGTGCAAAGGGGCCAGTAGTTGGTGTAGAGATAGCCATATACGGCATACTTGTTCGCAAACTGCCCGCGCAGATCATTTCCGATCGGAAGGCTGTAGGGCGAATTGGTCAAGATTGACAGCAAACTTGGATCGCAGATGAGTTCGTTGTTCACACCAGCCATTGTGGTGGCCAGATTCAGGGTGTCCGGCTGGTTGGGGTCAGTGACCACCAAGCCGGTTAGGTTCGTCCGATATTGCAGGATGAGGTCGAAACCGTTGGTGAGGACATAGGGCAGGTTGTGAAGATTGATCCAGGTGAATTCGCCCTCTCCGTTCGCACTGCTCAGACAGGCGATTTGAGGCTGAGTCCGGTTGACAATTCCCTCCAGGGAGGCGAACAGATCGATCTCCGCGCTGCTCAGCGAACTGACGTCAATACAATTTAAAACGGGAGCCGGCGTGGAAAAGGCGGGCAGCAATTGATTGGCCGGCCAGCTAAGTCCGGTCGCGTGCGCCAGATTCGCGCCCAACACCAGCGCAACAGCCAGGCTGCCGATTTTGGTTGCCGCGGTCACTGGGACTGGTCGGATTGCGCATCCACCAATCCAAAATCCACATATTGCCCGCCTGTCGTTTGATGACAATGAATGGCGATGAGATTCTTGCCCTGCTTGAGAGCGGCGCGCCCTTCGGAGGTCAAAGGAAAGAGATCGTAATCCACAATAAAGCCGCTGGTTTTGAGCGCCAGCACGCCATTGATATAAACCTCGGCATCTTCATCGTGATGAAGCCAGCCGCTGACCTTGCTGTAATTGCCCGGCGGCACATCCACTTCCCGCCGCAGCCAGATATCGCCCGTGCGCCAGACGGTGCCGATGATCGCCCCGGGCGTATCCATCGTGCCAAACCCGCTCCGTCCCCGCTTCCAGGATGAATCGTCAAACGGTTGGTCCTTCCATCCGTCGGCGGGCGTTGTGGTGGTATATTTCCAAGTCGCTGGTTCCCGATCCGCCGCCGGCACGATGACCAGGACCTTTGGCGCTTCGGGCAGGGGCGCCCAATGGGCCGCTTTTGTCTGGTCGCGTCGCGCGTATTTTCCCCATACTTCCTTGTTGTAGAGCATTTGCAGAAACACTCCGCCAACGACGGGGCGCGCCGTGAACCCTACTTTTTTGGCGCTCTTGGTCTGATACCAATCGGTCATGGGCGACCGGTCGGGCGTGGCATTCAGGAAAGCGATTACTGGATTGACCAGCGCTTCAAAATCCGCCCGGTTTTGCGTGAGCGTCGCCGTCCAGGTGATCCAGTCCAGTTTGGTGTAAGTGCTGCGGTTGTCGAGCGGGAGGCCGTATTGGTTCTGGGTCTTTTTGTAAAAATCCATCTCTTTTCGCGCAACTTCCGCCGGAAATAAATTCAAGCCCAGAATGCGGTCCCAAACCAAATTGTATTTCTGGCTCCAGGAACCCGACCGGTCAAAGGCCAGCCGAAAATGGTCGCCGTCATCGGCCGACTGCACCCAGCGTTGCGCGTATTGCCTGGCCAGGCGCGAGTATTCATTCGCCTTGTCTTTCTCGCCGCGCATTTCGCAAAGTTTCGCAAACGACCCCAAGCCGCAAATCGCTTTGGCCGAAAGGTTCACATTATGGGCCAGGTGCCCGGCAAAGTCGTCCGTGCAAAGCTGGTTCTCCGGATCGAAACCTTTATCCTTCAGAAAACTGGCCCATTGCTCGAGGCGGTTCCAATAAAGCCCGGCAAAATCGGCGTTGCCCTCCATCTGCGCGACCGCGCCAAAAAGGCAAAGCAAATTGCCGCTTTCCTC
>Ga0182030_10004600_pt1 | contig 29428 bp, 38 predicted proteins | sample 812S3MmetaG_FD_121299 | JGI IMG/M metagenome (GOLD analysis project Ga0182030, IMG submission 121299) | Permafrost microbial communities from Stordalen Mire, Sweden - 812S3M metaG (Illumina Assembly) | ecosystem: Environmental > Terrestrial > Soil > Wetlands > Permafrost | place: Sweden...
AACCCGAAACCGGTCATAAAAGGAGAGGCCGCGCAGCGAAGGCTGCGCGGCCTCTCCTTTTGTTGCTTAGCGCCTACCGCTTGTAGCTGTGGCAGCCTTCGAGTTCGAGAATCCGGGCCTTCACGTCGATGCCGTACTCGTAGTTGTGGAGGCGGCCTTCGCAATCCACGACACGGTGGCACGGATAGAGCAGCGGCACCGGATTGCGCGCCATGACGCCGCCGACGGCACGAGCCGCGTTGGGCTGTCCCATCGCAGCTGCGACCCAGCCATAGCTGCGCACTTCGCCGGCTGGAATCTTGGCCGTGGCGCGGAGCGTCGCTTGTTCGAACGGCGTTAGTTCGCTGATGTCGACGCGCGCCAGATCCGTAACGTGCGTGCGGAAGAACGCGCTAAGGGTATCGCTGACCCACGACGGTGAAGTCGAGGGAACGACGCTGCGGCCCAAGCGCGCTTTGATGCGCTGGAACGCGGCTTCGTCGCCTTCGCCGCGGTCGAGTGCGACGTACGTGATGCCGGTTTCGCGGAAGGCCACGAATAGCTGCCCGAGCGGTGAGTGCATCTTAGCAACGCTATCCGGTACGGTCGCTTTCACCGCCGTGCGAATGTGATCGATGATCTTCGGTACGAGCGTCGCAGGCGGTTCCGGCGGCGGCAAGCACGTCAGGCAATATGCGATGCCTTCGTACTGTTCGTAGAGTTCCTGGCACGGCGGGCACTCGCGAAGATGCTTGATGACTTGCTCGCGGTGGGGCTGCAGCGCATCGCGCATGTCATCCCAAAGTTTTTCCACGTCACAGCAGCGCATCTAGTCTTCCTCCTCGATCGCGGAATTCTCGGACGCCACGATACGGCCGACTTGCGGACCCAGAATCCGGCGGAGGATCCGCACGGCGCGATGGACGTGCGATTTAACGGTCCCGATCGGCTGATTGAGAATCTCAGCGATCTCCGGGTGGCTGCGACCTTCGACGAATCGCAACGTTGCCGCCGCGCGCAAATGCATCGGCAGTTGAAGCAGCGCTTGTTCGACCAGCACCATGTCGGCGGCGCGATCGACGATCGCCTCAGGCTGATCGGGCCCCTCTTGGGTTTCGTTGAGGAGCGCGTCCGGATCGGCCAGCGAATCGAGGGCCACGTTGGTCGGCCGCTTCGAGCGTAACCGGTTACGCGTGACGTTCAGCGTGATCGTGTAGAGCCACGGTTGGAGCCGCAGCTCCGCCCGCTGCTGCGGATCCATTTTGGCCAGCGCCCGGTAGGCCCGCACGAACGAATCTTGGACAATTTCCTCGGCGTCTTCCCGGTTGCCCGTCATGCGCAGGGCAAAGCCATAGAGACGCCGCTGGTAGTCATCGACGATTACTTCAAAATTCTCAGGACCCGGCACGCCCTTAGTTTGGCGGGCCGGTTGCGGCAGCAACGCCGGAGCGGACAATCGGTAATCCCCAAGGATCGGTGCGAACGCACTCATCACGAGCCCTAACCGCGCTCGCAGGAGCGGCGGTTTCGCAATTTCGCAAAGAACGCTTCATCTTCCCGGGTAACGAGGCTAGGCAAACTTACCGACGGGCGGCTCGGGTCGCGGGAACCACTCCGCTAAACAAACGGTGCGGACCGAACGCGAAGAATTCGCTTGAAGCGAATTCTCTAGGGCGTTTGAGGGCGGATGGTCCGTTTATAGACGATCGTTACCGGGTCGTTTTGGCCGCTGTTGGCGACCCGGCCTTCGATTTGGAGAGTTGCGTCGAGCGCCAAGAGCAGCGCGTCGGCGTAGGCGTAGTAGGCGGTGCCGTTCATGGTGATCGTTCCGCTGAGCGCCATATCGGGGCGATCCGGCAGTGAACCGTTGAGCGGACCCCGGGCGGCGAAGGCGATGCCGAGCACCCGGCGTCCGTTGAGCGTCCCATCCGGCAGGCGCCGCAACGAACCGTGCAAGGGAGCGCCCGTCATCGGTGAGGGAAAGTCGAACGGCACGGTACGGACAAGGCTGTGCAGATCGCGTAGCGTCGGCGCATCGAGTTCAATCGAAAACGGCTGGTTGAGAATCGTCAAGTAGTCGGGGTCGCCGTCAGCGCCGTCGTGCTGCTCGCCGTTCGCCATGATTTTGGTGGAAAACCCGCCCGTCGCGTGCGTGGCCGCTCCGCCTTCACGGCGATCGTACGTTACGGTCGCGGTGAACTGCGTTACATTTCCTTGACGTTGGATCGTCAGGCGTTGCGTCCCGGCGTACACGATGTCCGTTCGCACGCCGTTAGCGGCCGTCTGGAACGAGTCGACACCGTCAATCGTATAGTTTTGGACGGGAGTTTCCGCCCAAGCCGGCGCCGCTAGCGTGATCAGGAACGCTATTATGACCGAACCGGTTAATTGGCGGGCTGACATTCCGATCCTTATAAGGTGATGAGGTTCACTCTGAACGCTCCACTGAGATGGTATAACGAAATCGTGCGGACGGATACGGCGGTATGCTAAGGCGTTTTGTGTGCGCTTTGTTTGTGCTGGCATTGCTTGCATGGAGCTCCGGCAGCCCCGCTACCGCGTCTGAGACAGCGTTCCCACCCTTGCTCAGCTCGAAACTCGACACGCTCTACGCAACCGCATACGACGAAACGATCGGGCGGCACGTCAAGAAGCAGCGCGACGGGACGACCTACGTTTCGACCGGTGACATTCGGGCCGAGTGGCTGCGCGACGCGAGCGCGATCGTCCGGCCGTACATCGGGCTCTCCCGTCACGATGCCGACGTGGCCAAGTCGTTGCGCGGCGTCGTTCAACGCCAGGCCCGCTACATTCTGATCGATCCGTACGCCAACGCGTTCTCCGCTAGCTACAAGGTCGTCGAAGAAAAATTCGAGGTCGACTCGCTGCTCTATCCGATCTGGTTTGCGTCGGACTATTATCGGCAGACCAAGGACGCGTCGATCTTCACGGCAACCGTTCGGACGGCATTCAAGCGCGCGCTGCACGTGTTACACGTCGAGCAGCACCACGACACGCGCTCGCACTATCGCAACAGTCAGCTCGCGCGTGGCGGCCGCGGTAGCGCGGTGCGTTACACCGGCATGGTCTGGACCGGCTTCCGGCCGTCGGACGACCCGGTGCGCTATCACTACAACATCCCGGTGAACATGCTCGCGGTCGTCGTGTTGCGCGATCTCAGCAAGATTGCCAAAGACGTGTGGCACGACGGTCACACCGCCGCCGACGCGTGGGGCCTATCGAGCGAAATCCAGCGCGGTATCGAACAAAACGGCACGCTCAACCTGGCGCCGTTCGGCCGCATCTACGCCTACGAAGTCGACGGGCGCGGACACGCCAACGTCATGGACGACGCAAACGTCCCCTCGCTGCTTTCGATCCCCTACTTCGGATATTTGCCCAAGGACAACTCGCTCTACCTCGCAACGCGCAAGTTCGTGCTCTCCGACCGGAATCCGTATTTCTTTCGCGGGAGCTATGCCGAGGGTGAGGGCAGTCCGCACACGCCGCACGGTTACGTGTGGCCGCTCGCGCTGTGCGTTCAGGCGTTGACGTCCGACGATCCGGACGAGATCGACAGAGTGTTCGGCTACATCGCGGTCGCCGACGTCGGCGATCATCGCCTCCACGAATCGTTCGACGCCAACTGGCCCGAGTCGTTCACCCGCGATGACTTCGCCTGGCCTAACGCGCTCTACGCCGAACTGGTCCTCACCCGCCGCGGCGAGCTATATGCCACGCCCTAGAAGTAGTTTTCGGGGCCCTCTGTCATCCCGAGCGCAGTCGAGGGACAGCCGCATCATCGTCGCTGCGTGGCTGCCCCTCGACAAGCTCGGGGTGACAGGCAGTCAGCGTTTGGCGCGGCGTAGAAAGTCGATATAGAAGAGGGTCGCGATCGCTTGCAACGGGCCTAGCGTGAGCATGTCGATCGGCACGCCCGACCAGAAGTCGAGATCGCCGATGTTGCGGGATTTGAGATACGCGCCGAGCAGTATCTCGGCGAAAAGCGGCAGCGACAGCAACACTGAGAGAACCATCAGCCGGCCGAGGTTCACGAACTGCGCTGAAACGGAAAGAGCTTTTCCCAGCGCGATGAACGGCAGCCGCAAGCGGCTCTTGGTCGGTTCGATTGCGGCTACGACCGTTCCGAGCGATACGGCACCCCAGAGGACGATGAACGGCAGCAGCAAGATGCCGTAACCGGTATCGCTGGCCGGCAGAAACACGTACGGTATGAAGAGCCACTGGAGGAACAGAGCGATCAACGAGATTAGCGTCACGACGCCCCAGCGCAACGACGCAGCCGTCATGATGCGGCTCCAGTCGGCTTCCTTGCCGGCGACGTCGAACGCGACCCCGATCGAAACGCTTGCGGCGAGAAACGCTCCGACCACGACGTCGAGCCCGATGAGCAGCCCGGAATCGAGCATGACCTGCGCGTCGACGATGTATTGCACCCCGATCGCGAGGAGTGCCAGCAGCGCGTAGAATGGAAATCGTCGCGCGTAAAGACCCAGGGCCGCGCCGAAGAGACCGGCGATCGACGCCGGCAGGCCTTTGTCGTCGCCGATCACGTCATGCCGCGGTGTCGCGGCGTTCGCGTCGGTAAAAGCGCAGGTTGGCGATACCGGCGACGACGGTGACGTCGTCACAATGTTCGTAGATCCGCCCGTCGATCTCGACGATGAAGGCGCCGGAGTTGAGGCCGGCGTGCGTGCTCGCAACCACGCGTTCACGCTTGTCTTGCGGCGCGCGCGGCCCGAGGGCATCGAGCACCGCGTGCGTGAGCAATTCACCGACGCGAAGCGGTGTGGCGAGAGCGAAAGCAATCGAATCGGCGCACAAGACGGCGTTGACATCGATCGGGACGCGGACCCGAATCATGGCTGGCGCATTCGCGTGCGGCGGCAAGGCCTCTTGCCGGATGCGCGGAAAGCGCGATGCGATGTCCGATCCCGAACCGCGCCGTCGCCGTCCGTCTTCGCCGCCCCGCGCGAGCGCGGGGGGAACCGGCGGCGGACCCTTGCCGATGGCGGCGCTCATCATTGGGGTCATCGTCGCCGGGCTCGGCATCGGTGCCCTGGTCTCGGCGTTTCAGAATCGTTCCAACGTGCCTGAACTCGGTGCGACGTCGATTCCGGCCGTAACGCCGGTGCCGCAGCCGACCGGACCGAGTCCGATCGTAACGTTGGCCCCGACCCCCTCGCCCTCGCCCTCGCCGACGTCGTCGCCCTCGCCGAGGCCCTCGCCCTCGCCCTCGCTGGTCCCGTCGCCATCGCCGAGTACCACGGCATTGCCGGCGGCAACGGCTGGGGCAAGCGCGACGCCCCTACCCAGTGCCACTCCGGTGAGCGGGACTCCGTCGCCGGCAGCGTCGCTCAAACCGCTAGTCGTGGTCGTAGCGAGCCCCCCGGCGCTCCCGCGCCCAACGCTCGGGCCGTCTAGCCGGCCGGTCGTGCCGGCACCGCCCCCGCTCGACCCGGCGCAAGCGGTCGTGCGGCGCTACATCGGCGACTTGATCGCCGGCGACGAAGCCGGGGCCTACGCGGCCCTCGGCGGCAGCAGTAGCGACCGGACCCTCGACCTCAAGGAAGAAGCGTTTCTCGACAAGGATGCGCGCATTACGTCCATCCGCGTAAGCCGTACCGACGCGACGGGCGCGACGGTCGACGCGGAGATCACGTCGGGCCGCGGTTCTTACGTCGCAACATTCCATGTCGTCAACGGTTCGAACGGCAGCACCATCAACCAACACGATTACATAAAAATCTGAGGCGCGCATGACCGGGTTCATCGAGGGACTGCTCGCCGGCGGTGAAGCGTACGCACCGCCCGCGGCGACGTTCAATTGGTTCGGCATCCCCGATCACGATGAATGGGTTGCCGCCGCGCTTGAAGATCCGTTCGATTGGTGGCAGTCGCAGGTCGCCTCGCTCGTGTGGGAGCGTTCGCCGAAAACGACGTTTGCCGGAACGATGGAAGACCCGCACTGGTTTCCCGACGGCCGCATGAACGTTACGGTCAGTTGTCTCGACCGGCACGCGAAGTCGCACCCGAACGCGATCGCCTATGAGTTCGTCGGCGAGGACGGCAGCGAACGCACGATCAGCTACGCGGAGCTACTTGCGCGCGTGTGCCGGCTTGCGAACGCGTTGCGTTCCGACGGTGTTGTGGACGGCGATCGCGTGTGCATCTACATGCCGCTTTCGATCGAAGGCATCGTCGCGATGCTGGCGTGCGCGCGCATCGGTGCGATCCATTCGGTGGTCTATGCGGGATTGGGTGCGACCGCCCTCTGCGACCGCGTTCAAGACGCCGGCGCGACCGTGATGATCGTCGGCGACGTGACGTACCGGCGTGGCAAGACGGTCGATCTCAAGTCGATCGTCGACGATGCGGTCGCGCGGTTGCCGCTCGTGCGCCGCATCGTCGTTTGGCGGCGCGAAGCCGGCGAGCCCGTCGACGACCGGGAGGTCGACTTCGAACCCTATTGCGATGCGCAAGCGGCGACATGCGATCCGCAAATCGTCGGTGCCGAGCACCCGCTATTCATTCTCTACACCAGCGGTACGACCGGAAAACCGAAGGGCGTCGTCTTGCCGCACGGCGGCTATTTGGTTGGCTGCAGTACGCTGCTGCGGCAGACGACCGGAATCACGCCCGACGACGTTTACTGGTGCACGAGCGACATCGGCTGGATCGTCGGTCACTCGATCATGGTTTACGGCGCGCTCGCCAACCGCTATCGCATCGTGTTGCGCGAAGGTTCGCCTGACTATCCGAACACCTCGATCGTCTACGACGTGATCGCCCGCAAGCGGGTGACGAAATTCTACACGGCGCCGACGCTGGCGCGCATGTTGATGCGCTTCGGTTCGGCGAACGCCGACGCGCACGACCTCTCCTCGCTCGAGGCGATGTTTTGCGCCGGCGAGCCGCTCAATCCGGAAGCCTGGCACTTTCTCTACGACGTGATGGGCCACGGCAACGCGCCCGTCTGCAACCAGTGGTGGCAGACCGAACTCGCCGGCCCGAGCATCGGCTACCTGCCGACCGACACGATCCGGCCCGACCGTAGCGGCAAACCGTTCGGTCCGTTGCGATTTTCGATTCGCGCTGCCGACGGAGCGAGGTTGCCCGCCAATCAAGGCGGACTGCTCGTCCTCGAAACGCCCGCGCCGCATATGTTCTCCGGCGTTTGGGGCGATAGGTCGCGCTTTGCGAAATACTTCGAGCAGATACCCGGCGTCTACACAGCCGGCGATGTATCGACGATTGACAACGACGGAACGATCAGCGTGCTCGGCCGCGCCGATGACGTGCTTAATGTGGCCGGCCATCGTTTGGCGACCGCGGATCTCGAAAGCGCGCTCGTCTCGCATCCGGCCTGCGGCGAGGCTGCCGCGATCGGCGTTCCCGACGAGATCAAAGGGGAAGCAATCGTCGTGTTCGTGATCCTGCGCGCGGGCCACACGGCATCCGATGCGCTGGCCGGCGAATTGATCGCGCACGTGAGGCGCGAAATCGGACCGATCGCGACGCCCAAGAGCGTCGAGATCGTCGCGAAGCTTCCGAAGACGCGCAGCGGAAAGATCATGCGCCGCGTGCTGCGGGCCCAACACCTGGGTATTGACCTTGGTGATCTAACGACTCTGGATGAATAACTGCGCCTTTGTTGCTGAAAGGTTCCCCCGCCAATGACACAAACGGCCCTGCAAGATATCGTGGAACTGATGCGCGTCGATGCGCCGACGCTGCGACCGCAAGCAATCGCCTTCGACGGTGTAAACCTGTGGATCGGTTCGATCGAAACGGAACGCCTCTATGCGGTCGCGCCGGCGACGTGGACCGTCACCGATGAGATCAGCGTCCCCGGTAAGCCCTGGGGCATGACGATTGCCGGCGATGAGTTGCTGGTGCTGCTCGGTCAGACCGATGAGGATCACCGCACGATTTATCGTGTCGTTCCCGGACACGGGCTGCGCAACAGTAGCGCGATCCCCTGTCCCGAGGATACCGGTTCCCACCTCTCCTACGACGGCGACCGGCTCTATGTCAGCCAGTGGTACAACAAGCGGATCATCGCTCTCGATGACGCCGGCAAACCGGGAACGGTCGTGGACGTGCCGCACGAAATCTGCGGACACACGGTCGTTGCCGGCTGCTTCTACTGCGTGACGACGGACGATGAGAAGAGCGGAACGTACTACCTCACGCGCGTCGATGCGCGCGGCCCGTCAACCACGTCGGTCGATCTCGCGACGATCCCGTTCAACGCACGCGGCCTCGCGTTCGACGGCGAGCGCTTCTGGACAAACGACCGCGAGATCCACCAAACCGTCTCCTTCGCCCGCCCGGACTAACGCGTTTGGCAGTGCAGCCCAAATCATTGATGACACGGGGGGAGCGCGGTTAGACGTGTAGATACCGGCGCAGGACGGCATCGTTGCCGCGCAGTTCGTCCGGCGTGCCTTCGTAGACAACTTCGCCTTGGTCGAGGATGTAGCAGCGGTCGGCGACGCCGAGGGCGGAGAAGAGGTTCTGCTCGACGAGGAGAATCGTCATGCCCGCGCTCTTGATCTCGCGGATCACGGCTTCGACTTCGCGCACGATCAAGGGCGCGAGCCCTTCGGTCGGTTCGTCGAGCAGCAGCACGCGCGTATCCTGCACGAGCGCGCGCGCGATGGCGAGCATCTGTTTCTCGCCGCCGGAAATCTCATCACCCTTGTTGGCAAGCCGCTCGCGTAAGCGCGGGAAGCGCTCGTAAACGCGTTCGAGCGACCAGCCGGGCTTGCGCGCCGTAATCTGCGCGATACGCAAGTTTTCCGCGACCGTGAGGTTCGTGAAGATGCGGCGCTCTTCAGGGACGAGCGCGATCCCTTTGCGTGCGATCTCCATCATCTCTTTACCGGCAAGCTGCTCGCCGGCGAACGTGATGCTTCCGCTGCGCGGTTGTACCCAGCCGACGATAGACTTCAGCGTCGTCGTTTTGCCCACGCCGTTGCGGCCCAAGAGCGCGACGGTCTCGCCGGCGCCGACCGTCAGCGAAACCGACTTGAGGATATGGTTCTCGCCGTAGTAGCTGTTGACGCCGTCAACGACGAGCAGCGGTTCGCTCATGCGCCCATCTCCGCTTCGCTGTGCCCGCCGAGGTAGGCGTCTTGCACGCGCTGGTTGGCACGGATTTCGGCCGGCGTTCCATTGGCTAGCACACGGCCCGATTCGAGCACGGTGATCGAGTCGGAAATGCCCATGATGAGGTCCATGTCGTGCTCGATGATCAGCACGGTCATGCTGCTCGCAAGCTTGCGCACCAACGCCTCGGTTTTGCGCGCTTCATCGCGCGACATGCCGGCAACCGGTTCATCGAGCAATAAGATCTCGGGTTGGGTCGCGAGCGCAATCGCGATGTCGAGCCGCTTTTTGTCGCCGTGCGCGAGATCGCCTGAACGTACATCTGCGACGTTGGTAAGTTCCAATTGTTCGATGGCGCGTTCTGCCAGCGTATCGACATCGGCAAGACGTTCCGAGCGACGCACGATTTCGAGTGCAAACGCGCCTTGTTTGTGGGCGAGTGCGGCCAGACGGCAGTTCTGGCGGACGGTTTGTTCGGGATAGATGTTCGCGGTCTGAAACGCTTTGGCGATCCCGATGTGTACGCGCCGTGTTCCGCTCAACTTCGTGACGTCGTTGCCCTTGAAGAAGATCGTGCCGCTGGTCGCCTCGGTCGTTCCCGAGAGCATGTTGAAGAACGTCGTTTTGCCTGCACCGTTCGGGCCGATCACCGCCCGCAACTCACCCTGCGCAACGCTAAAGTCGATATCGGCATTAGCAGCGAAACGACCGAATGACTTGCCGAGCCCCTTCGTTTCGAGGATCAAGTGGGGCCCCCCGTCCGAGCTCGCAACGATTCGGCAAGCAAAGCACGTCGCTGCCGTGCTCGCTCGGCCGCCTTGCGCGTGAGCGTACCGACGATGCCGGCGGGCAGGAAGATTATCACCGCAACGAAGATCACGCCCTCGATCAATCGCCAGTAACTGATTTGCGCCGAGAGCACGGCCTCCAGGTACATGATGAGGCCGGTGCCGATGACGGGACCGAAGAGGGTTTGCACGCCGCCGACGATCGTATAGATGACAAACGATCCGCTACGATCGATGCCGACGGCATCGACCGCGACCGTTCCATCGTAGAGCGCTCGCAGGGCTCCCGAGAGTCCGGTCAGCGCGCCCGAGATCGCGAACGCGGCTAGGCGGTATGCTGCCGCGTTGAAGCCGATGAGCGAACTGCGCTCTTCGTTTTCACGGATCGCGGTCAGGACTTCGCCGAACTGCGAACGCGTCAGCGCCCGCATGCCGAGGATCACACCGAGTAACGCCACTGCGGCGAACACGTACCACAACTTGATGTCGCTGAGGTTTCCAAACGGCCCCAGGGCGAGCGCCGGCAGCGGCGTCCCAAGATCGATCGTGTAGGGACCGACCGGCAGCAGTGCGGTTGGGAAATTTTGCAACCCGTCGTCGCCGTTGGTCCAGTCCTGCGACTGTTCGACGACGAAGAAGATCATCTGCGCGAATGCCAGCGTCAAGAGTGCGAAGTAGATACCGTACAAGCGCACGGCGAGTGCGCCCACAAGCAACGCGAGGGCGGTAGCCGCGAGCGTTCCGCCGATGACGGCGAGCCAGAGGTTCGGATGTTGCGGCATCACTCGGATCAGCATCAGCGCGGCCACATAGCCGCCGCTGCCGTAAAACATCGCGTGGCCGTACGAGAGCAGTCCCGTGTAGCCGAGTAAAAAGTTAAACCCGATCGATGCGATGCTGACGATCACGATCTGCGTGGCCAGGCCGGCGTAACCGTCGATCGCGTGAAAGAAGAACGGGAACAACGCGAGGCCGATGAGCGTAAGCAGGGCGACGCGCACGCCCCCGCCGCTTCGGGATCCGCTCACTGCCGAATCACTTCGCTCTCGCCCAACAGACCTTGCGGGCGCAGCAGCAGGACGAGCGCCATGCAGAGGTAGATGATCACGTTCGCGGCCGGCGCAAACGCCAGCGTCGTCAGGCTCTGAAGTTCGCCGATCAACAGTCCGCCGAGAACGGCCCCCCAAAAGCTACCGAGGCCGCCGACGACGACGACAACGAACGATGGCACGAGGAACGCAAAGCCCGTTCCCGGTGCGATGCTGTAGATCGGCGACGCCGCGGCGCCGACGAGACCCGCGATCGCCGCGCCGAGCGCGAACACGATCGTCGAGGCTTGGCGGATGTTCCCGCCCAGCAGCTGTACCATCGTGCGGTCGCGTACGCCGGCTCGCACGATCAGACCGTAGTCGGTCTTTTCCATGAACAGCCAAACGAGCACGAGCATCACGATCACGCCCGCCGCGAAGAGCAACCGGTAGGCCGGATACACGAAGGGCCCCAGCGAGACCGACGTTGCCAGTCCCGCGAGTGCCGGATACTGCTGCGTCGTCGCGCCGAAGATCAAGCGCAACGTCTCCTCGACGATCAACGCGATGCCGAACGTGACGAGAATCTGCGAGGTGACGTCCTTCCCATAAAACGGACGCAACAGCACGCGGTCGAGCAGGACGGCAAAAAGCGCGACTCCGATGGGCGCGGCGAGGAGCGCCGGGCCGAGGCCCCAGTTTTGGGCCACGACGAGCCCGATGTACGCGCCGATCGCGTAGAACGCACCGTGCGCGAAATTCACCAAACGCAGCGTACCGAAGACGATGGTTAGGCCGACCGCGATGGCGACATAGATCAGACCGAGGACGAGCCCGTTCAGCAGGGCTTGAGTAAGAGCGACCACGTGACCCCGTGTTGAGAAAAGAATCGGAAACGGGCCGGCGCGCGTCGGCGCCGACCCGTGGCTGTTAGGTGCGCGAAGAGCTTATGCGGTTTCCATTTTGCAGGACAGGCTATTGAGCGGTGCTATGACGTTTGGCCCGCTGTGCTCTTCCAGAACCTTGGCGAACGCGAAACCGTCGGCGCCGCGATCGGCTTCCGGGACGCCTTCGAGAACGAGGACGGAGTTGACGCCCTGATGGTCCTCTTTGCGGAAGTGCTCAGGTCCCTTCGTCATGTTCCATTGCATGTTCTCGAGGATCGGGATCAACTTCGCGGGATCGGTCGACTGCGCTTGTTCGACGGCCTTCTTGTAGACCAGGATGTTCACGTACGCGCACTCCGCGCCGTTCGACGGATAGACTTTGTAGCGGTCGTAGAACGCGCCCACAAATTTCTTCGCGAAGGTGTAGTGCTGCTGGTGGTACTGCCAGTAGAACGGTGCCGTCGAGACGACGTTGGTGAAGTTGTCCTTCGTTCCCTTAGCCATGTATTCGTCGACCAGCGGAACGAGAATCTTGCACGACTTGGTAAGTCCGAACGTGGCGGCCTGGTTGAGGCAGTTCACCATGTCGGCACCGAACTCGGTGAGCACCAGCACGTCGGGCTTCGCCGCTTGCGCTTGCGATAGGGCGGACGAAAAGTCCGTCGTGCCGAGCTTGAGCTTCACGTTGGCGATCTCTTTTGCGCCTCTTGGATTGACGACCGCGGCGAGATTATCGTGTACGGACCAGCCCCACGAGTAGTCGGCCGTGATGTGGAACCACGTTCCGGTGCCATACTTCGAGATGAGCGTGCGCGCGAGCGCTTGGGCGCTCATGTACGCATCGTTGTAGCGGCGGAACGTGTGTTTGTGGCAGTTCTGATTCGTCGTTTCGTCGCCGTGCGTGAGCGTCGCCATGAACAGCGAGCCCTTCTGCTGACAGAGCGCCGAAACGGCGACTGCCGTACCGGTCGATGAACCGCCCGTGATCATGACGGCGCCGTCGCGGTCGATCATGCGCTGCGCGTTGTCGCGTGCGACGCCGGCCGTCGTTTGATCGTCGCCGACCGATGTCTTGACTTTCAGCCCCATGATGCCGCCTGATTTATTGATCTCATCGATGGCGAGATTGTAGGCCCGGAGCTGATCCTTGCCTTGCTCCGAATACGGTCCCGACTGCGGAACGTTGAGACCGATGACGATCTCTTTGCTCTGTGCGGAGAGGATTGCCGGGCTGCCGAAGGCGACGGCCGACGCAGCGGCCGCGCTACCGATAAACCGGCCGCGGGAAGAGGTTGATACGGGCGTCATTGGCGCGCTCCCTAGGTTAGCGAGACGAGAAGTTACCGAGCGATTCCCTCGTGAAAAGAACAACCCTGCGACATCAGTCGTAGCGGCTGAAAGTATTCTTCAGAGGCCTTGGAGGCGGGGCGGCCGGCTCCGCGGTAGGTGCCTAACGATGAAGCGTGTCTTGGCCGTCGTGGCGTTCTTGTTGGCCGGCTGTTCCACAGCCCCGCTGCTGCAGCCGCCGGATCGGGTGGACTCGTTCTGTAGCGAGAAAGAGCCCCGCGGAACCGCCATCGCGAGCATTCTGGGGAGCGTATCCGACCGGATCGAGACCAGCGTCGCCTATCCGGGCGACGGCATACTGCTTACGGACGTCAAGCAGAACACCGGCATCATCGGCCACTGGAAATCGCAGCCGCTTTATATGCCCTCAACCGCCCAAGCACTCGGCGTGTCGGGCAACTACATCGACGTCACCGACGTCGTCATCGACAACCAGCTCTCCGGTACCGAGTCGCGGCTGATCTACGTCACGGTGACGACGCCGCAGGGCCCCAAGAAGATCGTGCTCCGCGCGTACGACACCCAGAATGTGTGCGTTGAGGGAACGCGGCTGAGTTAGTCGCTCCGGCGCCGCAAATCGGCACCGATAAGTTGCTCGACCAGCAGCCCGGTGAGGACGGTGAGCGTTTCGAGCACCGTAAACGTGCGGACTTGGATCGTCAGCGGCAGCACGAGCGCCGCGCCGGCCGCGAGGAACAACACACCCGTGGCGAATCGCAGAACGGCGCGCACGATGACTGCGGGCCGGGAGAGACCTGCGCCCACGTCGCGCGCCAGTTGCGCCGGCGAACGCGACGCGAGGTTCCAGAGCATGAAGGCACCCGTATCGGCGACGATCGCCGCGGCGAGGCGCAAAACGTCTCCGCTCAGGTCGCTGCTTCGTCGGGCCAGGTGGCGATTTCGCCCAGCGCCGCGCTCTTCGCAACCTTGAGGCCCAGCATGGCGCACTTCATTCGCGTTGGGCTGATCCCGATGCCGACGTTTTCGAGCACGACATCGTGGGAGAGGTGAGCCACTTCTTCGAGCGTCTTGCCCTTGAGCGATTCGGTCAGCATCGACGCCGACGCTTGCGAAATCGCGCAGCCCTTACCCGAAAACCGCACGTCGTCGATCTTGCCATCAGCGCCGACCGACAGCTCCATCTGAATCTTGTCGCCGCACAGCGGATTCAGATCTTCAGCCACGGCGGTCGGATGATCCAAGTGCCCGAAATTTCGCGGATTGCGATAGTGGTCGAGTATGTACTCTTTGTAAAAGTCGTCCATTTTAAAGGCGCTCCGCCCTAGGCTGCGCGCCCCCCACGCGTTGCGTGGGGCCCCCGGTCCGAGCTCGCAACAACCTTGTTGCTGCGGCTCGATGCTGCTGCGCTCGCTCCGGCGCCAATTGCGGTGTCATGTAATCTTAAAGACCTCAGCGGCCTTCTCTAAGGCTGCAACGAGGACATCGATATCGGCTTCGGTCGTGTAGAGGTAGAACGAAGCGCGTGCGGTGGCCGGCCAGTTCATTTTGTCCATTAGCGGCATCGCACAGTGGTGGCCGGCTCGGATGCAGACGCCTTCGAGATCGAGGATCGAAGCTAAGTCGTGAGCGTGGATGTCGGCGAAGTTGAACGAGATCACGCCGCCGCGATCTTCGGGCCGGGCGGGGCCGTAGCACTCGAGGCCGCGGGCGGCGAACGGCGCCAAGCGCTCGAGCGCATATTTGGTGATTTGAATTTCATGCTGGCGGATCCACGGCATCCCGACCTTGGTGAGGTAGTCGCAGGCCGTGCCGAACGCGATCGCATCGGCAATGTTGCTCGTGCCGGCTTCGAACTTCCATGGCAGTTCGGCGTACGTCGTGGTGTCGTAGGCAACGGTGCGGATCATGTCGCCGCCGGTCAGGAAAGGCGGCATCGCTTCGAGCAGGGCACGCTTGCCGTAGAGAAAGCCGATCCCGGTCGGCGCGCACATCTTGTGGCCGCTGACTGCGAGAAAATCCACGTCGAGTGCCTGCACGTCGACCGGCATATGCGGAACCGATTGCGCGCCGTCGACCAAGACCAGTGCGCCGGCGGCGTGCGCGCGCGGGACGATCGCTTCGAGCGGTGCGATCGAACCGAGAACGTTGCTTACATGCGAGAGCGCAACGAGCTTCGTGCCGCGCAGCAGTTCGTCGAGGTTGTCGAGCTGCAGCGTTCCGTCGTCGTCGGCTTTGATGTAGCGCAGTTCGGCGCCGGTCTTGGCGGCGAGCAATTGCCACGGGACGATGTTCGAGTGGTGTTCGACTTGCGTCGTGAGGATCGCGTCGCCCGGCTTGAGGTTCTGCATGCCCCACGAGAAGCTGACCAGGTTGATCGCTTCGGTCGTGTTGCGCGTCCAGATAATTTCGGCGGAGTGCGCGGCGTTAACGAAGCGCGCGACCTTGGCCCGCGCTTCCTCGAACGCGTCGGTCGCGCGTGCGGCGATTTCGTAGACGCCGCGGTGGATGTTCGCGTTATATGAGGAGTAGTAGTCGACCAGCGCGTCGATGACGATTTGCGGCTTCTGGGAACTGGCGGCCGAGTCGAGGTAAACGAGCCGCTTTCCGCGCGAGGTCGGTTTCGCGAGAATTGGAAAATCCGCCGCGATTGCGGCAGCGCGCGCGTCGACCGGGGCGATCATCGCCGGGCTCCCGCCAACTTTTCTTCAAGCAGCGTGCGGAGTTCCGCGCGCAGATCCTCGCCGGGGAAGCGCGAGATGGCGGGTTCGAAGAAACCGAGCGCGATCAGTTTCTCGGCGGCGTCGCGTTCGATGCCGCGGCTCATCAGGTAGAAGATGTGCTCTTCGTCGATCGCGCCGACCGTTGCGCCGTGAAACGCCTTGACGTCGTTCGCGGCGATCTCGAGCGCCGGGATCGCATCGATCTTCGCGTCTTTGCCGATCAGCAGCGTGTCATCGCGCAGCGACGCCTCTGAACCGTGCGCGTGCGGCGCGATGCGGATGTTGCCGAAATAGCGACCGCGTCCGCGACCGGCGGCGATGCTGCGCACGACGGTCTGCGAGGCCGTGTGCGGGACGTTGTGTTGCACTTCGGTCGTCAGCTGGACGACTTCGCGGGCGACCGGGAAGAAGAGCGCCGCGATCTCGCTGTTCGCGCCCTCGCCGGTATGATCGCTGATGACTTGATCGGTGACCGACGCACCGCCGAGCAGCGCGACGTTCCAGCCTACCCGAGCACCGGCGCCGACATGCGAGACGCGCTTCGCGTCGATGCGCACCGCGGTGCCGACGTTTTGCACGACGGTATAGGTGAGGTCGGCCTTTGCGGCGGCAGTAATCGTGGTCGATACCGCGATCTCGCGATCGGCATCGCCGGTCAGGCGCTCGACGATCGTTGCGCGCGTACCCTCGCCCGCCGTGACGAACGTTCGCGCGACCAGCGCCGCATCGGCGACATCATAGGCGATAACGATCGGCTCGTCGCTGTTGGCGCCGGCCGGAATCTCGACGTGGGTGCCGCGCTCGTCGCGCGTGACGGAGACGCCGGGCGCGATGACGCTAAGCGACGCCACCGACGACCTCTTCGCGAATGCCGTCGTAGCCCTCGCGCTCGACGCGCTCCGCGAGATCCGGACCGCCGGTTTTCACGATGCGTCCGTCCATCATGATGTGCACGACGTCGGCTGGAACGTGGCGCAAGATGCGCGGGTAGTGGGTGATGATCAGGAAGCCGGTGTCTTTGCCGTCGTCGGTCGCGCGCATCGCTTCGATCGACTTGCCGACCGACTGCAACGCGTCGACGTCGAGGCCGGAGTCGGTCTCATCGAGCACGGCGTACTTCGGGGCGAGGATCGCGAGCTGCAGCATCTCGAGGCGCTTTTTCTCGCCGCCCGAAAAGCCGTCGTTGACGTAACGCGAGAGAAATGCCGCGTCCATGTCGAGGACTTCGAGTTTCTCGTAGATCATCGCGCGAAATTTGGCCGGCGGCAGATCGTCGGGTTTGACCGCCATGCGCGCGGTGCGAATGAAGTTCGCGACCGAAACGCCCGGGATCGCGGCCGGATACTGGAACGAGAGGAACAAGCCCGCACGCGCACGCTTATCGGGCGAGAGGCCGAGGAGGTCGGTGCCGTCGAGGCTCACCGAGCCGCCGAGCACTTCGTAATTCGGGTGGCCGCTCATGGCGAAGGCCAGCGTCGATTTGCCGCTGCCGTTGGGGCCCATCAGCGCGTGGACTTTGCCGGGCTCGACCGTGAGGTCGATCCCCTTGAGGATTTCCTTGCTGTCGACGGCGGCGCGCAGGCCGGAAATGACGAGTCCGCGTTTACTCACGCCCACGATTGTACGGGTTTGGCCGGAAGAAAGTCAAGGAAACTCTGGACTATCTTCGCGTCCTATGCTACGTTGAGGGCAATGCACGACCGGTTTTTCGACTCCACCCGAGGGAGGATCGTCGGCGCGCTGCGGAACCGCGGCGCGGCATCGGCCTTCGACCTGGCGGCCGAGTTCGCACTCTCGGCCAACGCGATTCGCCAGCAACTGGTGATCCTCGAGCGCGACGGCCTGGTCGTCGGGAAGAGCGTCCGGCGCGGCAAGACCAAGCCGACCCACGAATATTCGCTCACGACCCAAGCCGATCGCTATTTTCCCCAAGCATACGACCGGATGCTCGGGGCGGTGCTGCGCGAAGTGCGCATCAACCAAGGCGATGCGGGCGTGGCTCAGGTGTTTGCCGGAATCGCTAAGCGCGTGGTCGGCAAGATGGCGCCGGCGCTCGAAGGCAAGTCGACGCTCGAACGCCTCGAGGCCATCGCGGATAACATTCGGGTTTCCGGCGTTGCGGTCGACGTCGAAGAGCACGGCGAAACGATCGTGCTGCGCGAGCACAACTGCCCCTACGCGAACGTCGTGTCGGAGCACCCCGAATGTTGCACCGTCATTCACACGATGCTCGACGTAGTCGTCTCAACCGATGTGAAGCAAACCGAGTCGCTCGCAACCGGCGGCACGGAATGCAGGTTCGAGGTCGCGTCAGCCTTGGCCGCAGGCCAAACGAAAAGCAGCGAGCGCAGCGAGCGTCCTTAGCCCCCCAGAGCCAACGTTAGGTAATCGTGGATTTTCAGAAATTTCAGCACTTGGTCGAACATCGCACCGGCTTCCGGACGATGGACGATGCCATGGCGTCCGGCGAGTACTTCAGTGACTCGTGCGGTGATATGTACACCTATTACCTGAAGGTCGGCCCGGGCGATGTGATCGAGGATGTCTCGTACTTCACGACCGGCTGCGGCTTCGGCACGGCGACCTGTTCGCTGTTGGTCGAGCTCGCCATCGGCAAGACGATCGATCAAGCGTTGGCCATTACCGATGCCGACATCGAAGCCGCGCTCGGCGGCTATCCCGAGAAGAAGAAAGATTATCCCGAACGCTCGCGCATCGCGCTGCAGACGGCGATCGAAGATTATCGCAAGAAGCGCGCTGCCGGCACCATCACCGACGCGATGCTCGAACAAGCGCGTGCCTCGGCTGCGGTAGCCTCGCTCGCAACGCAAGCCGGCAACGGTAAAACTTCGCAAGATGAAAACGAAACCGCGGGCCCGCGCGTCGTGGGCAACGACGGCGGCAAACTGACGATCTCGCTTCGTTAATCCGCCGCGCTCGTCAAGCCGTCTCGCTCCGTGCTTTTAGGGCGTCGTTAAGCGCGACGAAACCGCGCTCGGTATCTTTAAGCATCGCAGCAACGAACGGAATCAGGATGCCGCTGAACGTCTCGGTTTGAGTGAAGGACGTCATGCCGTCGCTCGTTCGCGTTAGTTCGAACCGGTGCCGGCCATCGAAGATGCCGGGAATAATCAGGTGTCCGAGCCACTCGAGAACCGCGGTATCCTGCAAGTCGGTGACGACTGGTTTGAAGGCCATGCCGTCTCCGCCGGCCGGCGCAATTCGCACGGCCAGCTGAGCCCCTTTTTCTAGCTTACCGGAAATCGATTTGACGAACGGATTCCAAGCCGGATACGCTGCGAAGTCGATGAGCACGGCCCAGACGCGCTCCGGGGATGCGTGGATCGTCATCTGAGATCGAATCGTCTTGCTCATCTTGCCACGCTAACTACGGCTTATAGATGATTTGATCTTGAGCGCGCTGCTAAACGAGGCCGGCGGCGAACAGGTCGGCTGCCGAGAAACCATGCGAAATGTACGTATATTTGGTCAACATGTCGACGACGGGCTGAATCAATCCGGGGTTGTTCGATTCGGCAAACGCGAGTCGCGGATAACCGGCGATGATCGCCGGATCGACTTTGGTGAACGCGGCTAGCAGCGTTCCCGCTTCGGCAAAGTTCTTGGGATTGTTGGCCCACTTTGCCGCTTCGTGAATCGCGCCGGCGACCTTTTTGGCGGTCGCGGCGTTCTTATCGAAATACTCTTTGGCCACAACGATGCCGAGCGTCTGGAACGGCTTGTCGTTATTTACGGCACTGTAATTGTAGCCGAGGTTGCTGAGGTCGTTTTTCGAAGCGGTGAAGAATGGTTCGACGATCGCCGCACCGTCGATGCGTTTGGCCACGATGGCAGCGGCCATTTGCGGCGGCGGCATCTCGATGAAGTTGATCGCTTTCCAGTCGCCGCCGTTCTTCTCGATCCAGGCCAGCACGGTGCCCTGGATCATGTCGTGCAACGTCGAGACGGCGAAGGTCTTGCCGGTAAGATCTTTGGCCGTCGTAATCCCGCCTTTGCCGACGGCCAAATGCGAGATCGGCGAGCGGGGCGCGTAGACGGCGCCGCAAGCCAGCATTTGGAGCGGCAAGCCGCGGAGGAACGCCGCCGACATCGAGCCGCTGTTGGTAATCCCCACATCGAGCGCTCCGCCGAGGACGGCCGAGGTGACCGCGCCGCCGTTGCCCAGCACCGTTAGCGTGACGTCCAAACCGGCCGCTTTGAACAGCCCTTTCTCTTGGGCGTAGTACGGTAAGGCTGCTTCCTCGACTCCGACGACGCCGAAGCGAACCGTGTTGGCGGTCTGAGCGAGCGCCGGCAGCGTCGATGCGGCCAGCGCTGCGGCGGAAATCGTAATCATGGCGGAGCGTTTCATGCCGGGGCTTTCTTGCAATGAACGTGAGCCTTCCTTGCGAAAGATACCCGCATGCTGACCGAGGAGCAAAATCGCCGCTTAACCGAGGTGGGCAGTGGAACGCCGATGGGCGAGCTGCTGCGGCGTTACTGGATGCCGATCGCGGCCGAGGACGAGTTCGACCGTCACCCGATCAAGGCGGTCCGGCTGATGGGCGAAGATCTCGTGCTCTATCGCGACATGGCCGGAACCTACGGACTCGTCGACCGGCATTGCCCGCATCGCCGTGCCGATCTGTCGTACGGCTTCGTCGAAGAGTGCGGCATCCGGTGCAACTACCACGGCTGGCATTTCGACGAAACCGGACGCTGCCTCGAGCAGCCGTTCGAAGACATCGCCAATCCGGACGCGCACTTCCGCGACAAGATTCGCATTGCGTCGTATCCGGTCGAGACGAAGGGCGGCATGGTGTGGGCGTATCTCGGCCCACAACCCGCGCCGCTCGTGCCCAACTACGAACCGTTTCTGTGGCAGAACGGCTTCGTGCAGATCGTGTTCGCGACGATACCGTGCAATTGGCTGCAGTGTCAGGAAAACTCGATCGATCCCGTGCACTTCGAGTGGATGCATCGCAATTGGACGGTGCGTCTCAAAGGCGAGACCGGACCGTACGGCAACAAGCACGTGCGCGTTGGGTTCGATGAGTTCGAGCACGGTTTCGTGTACAAGCGGCTCGTCGAGGGGATGGAAGAATCGCATCCGCGCTGGCAGACCGGTCGCATTTGCTTGTGGCCGAACGGCCTCGGCCCGTTAAGCCACACCGAGTACCGCGTACCGATCGACGATGAAAACACGCTGAGCGTTACGTGGCATTTCAGCCGCGTGCCGACCGAGCGCGAGCCCTACGTGCAAACGTCGATCCCGTCGTGGGAAGGACCGATCCGCGATCCGCGCACCGGCCGCTGGATCACCTCGCACATCATGAATCAGGATTTCGTCGCCTGGGTCGGTCAAGGCAAGATCGCCGACCGCACGCAAGAACATCTGGCCACGAGCGACCGCGGCATCATTGCGATGCGCAAACGCTTCGTCGACGACATGGACCGCATCGCGCGCGGCGAGGATCCCAAAGGCATCGTGCGCGACCCCGCTCAGAACGTGTGCATCGAAATGCCGATCATCGATCGCCACTACTACACCGAAGGATTGCCGCTCGATGAGATGCTCGGCGATCCGGCCTTCGATCCGCACAAGGGCTACCCGTTCCAAATCGGCCAGCCTGAACCGGTGCGCCGCGCCTACATGGAAGCGATGGGCCTCGATCCGGACGCAGTCGTCGAAGCCGGCGCCGGTTTCCTCTCAGCGGCGGGAGCCAAAACCAGCCGCCGCATCTGGGTCTAGCCGGCGACGCGTTCGAGGCGCACGAGCAGGCGGCGTAAGAGCGTTGTTAACAGCGCCGTTTCGTCTTCGCTGAATTCATCGCTGACGACGCGAAATTCCGGTTGACGGTTTGCGCGGATATCGTCGTCCACGAGCCGCTTTCCCGCAGCGGTTAGTTCGATGCGAACACTGCGGCCGTCGTCGGGGTCGCGACGGCGTTGCACGAAGCCTGTCTCTTCGAGACGATCGATGCGTTTGGTGATCGCGGCCATCGTGATCGACAACTCATCGATCAGCTCGGTCGGCGTCACGGCACGGCCGGCGCGGCGCAGCGCCATAAGTAAGTAGATGTCGCGATACGACATACCGCGACTCGCCGCCGTGCGGCTCATTGCGTTTTCGTAGAGCCGCGCTGCGTGCATGACGCGCGCGAAAATGGGATACTCGCCGACGTCGGTTTCCGGTACGGCCGCGAGCCACTCGCGGGTTAGCCGGTCGACCGAATCTTCGTTGTCGATCTAGTGCGTTGCCGCGAGCGGACGGTCGGCTTTGGCGCGCTCTTGCGCGGCGCCGAGTAAGTCGATGAGTTCCTTGATGTGCGGGTAGTAGCGGCCTTGCGTGCGCTCGAGGCGGCTCGCCATGCCGTCGCTCATCATGCTCTTGTCGTACTCGACGTGCAGATCGATGACGGTGTTCTTTTCCGGCTCACGGATGACGCCCATCGGATCTTGCCCGGCCGCGACGCGTTCGATCTCGCGGTCGAGCATTTTGCGAAACAGGATGACGCCGCGATCGGTCGTGCCGAGTTTCTCCAACTCGCGCTTGGCAACAGGTCCTTGCGTGACCCATGCCATGACGTCTTGCGCATCCAGCAGCGCGAGGTTGAAATCGCCGTTGTCTTGGCGCAGCGGCACGTCGAATTGCGTGACGCCGTCGCCCATGTGCTTGGGAATCTCGACATCCGGATGCAGGGTGTAGGCGTTGTACCAATAGTGCATCGTGGTCGTGTCGTCGACCGGTACGCGAATCTGGAACGAGTACGTGCGCGACCCGTCGCGCTTCGAACCGACTGCGAGGATGTTCGGGAAGAAGACCGGGTGCCCGACTTTCCAGTCATCGGCATCTTCGGACTGTCCCTCGTACAGACGGCGCTTATAGAGGCCGTATTCGAATTCATCAAATGCAATCGCGACGTGATGGCGCGAGATCGCGAAGGAGGGTTTGATGCCGTCGCGCTGTTCCTCGACGAATTCTTGCAGATGACCGTGCAGCCACTCCGTGTGCACCGGGTCGCACGAGTTCTCCATGATCTGCAGCCAGTTGCACGGCACGAGCGCTTGGCCGAGCATGCGGATCGCCGGCTCGACGACAAAGCCGTCGAGTTTCGGAATGAGCGGAGCGGGCTGCGGTCCGAGGTAGCCCCAAATCAAGCCGCCGAGTTCGCCGACGACATAGCCGCCGATGTTGATCTTATCCTTGAACGTGCTGCCCGCGGGTTCGTTGGGCTGCTCGATGCAGGCGCCGGTTGCATCGAACTTCCAGCCGTGATAGGGGCAGCGGATGCCGTCGATCTGCGGGATGCCGTAAGCGAGCGACGCGCGGCGATGCGGGCAGATCTCGCCGATCAATCCGAGCCGGCCGCTGCGGTCGCGATAGAGCACGAGGTCCTCGCCTAAGAGCCGCACGCGCTTCGTCCAGACGTCGCGCATCTCGGTCGCCGTCGCGATCGGGTACCAGTAGCGCCGCAGCAGTTCGCCGCCCGGCGTGCCGGCCATGACGCTCGTCAGGCGCTGGTTGTCGCTCTCAGTAATCACAGTCTGAAAACCCCGCGGGCAAGAAGGGAGATGCTTTACCTGGTAAAGTATCATCGAGCCGCGCGCCTGTCAACGCGAGCCCCCCAAAGGCGTGCGGTCTAGGTGAGGAAGGGGTTGCTTGCCCGCTCGGTCCCGATGGTCGTGTCGGGACCGTGGCCGCAGACCACCCGCGCGTTGTCGGGATAGACGAGAAGCTTCGTGCGGATCGAATCGACGATGTCCTCGAGCGACGTGCCGCCGAGGTCCCAGCGCCCGACCGCGCCCCGGAAGAGCGTATCGCCCGTGAAGAGCGTCGTCGTGCCGGCGTCCTCGAGCGCGAACGACGTGCTGCCCGGCGTGTGGCCCGGCGTGTGGATCGCGCGCAAGCGCAGCGGCCCGGCACACAACTCGTCGCCGTCGGTGAGGTCGCCGTCCAAGGCCACGGGTTCGAGCGAACCCGCGAGACCGACCATGCGGAATTGCTGGGCGAGGTTCGCGTAGAGCGGACGATCCGCGTGGTGCAGCAGGCCGGCGCCGCCGCAGCGTTCGCGCAGCGGGCCGAGCGCACCGATATGATCGAAGTGCGCGTGCGTGTGAACGAGATAGCGCGGGCGCAGACCGTGCTCCGTCAAACGTTGCGCGATCGCGTCCACGTCGTCGCCGCCGTCGATGACGATCGCTTCGCCGCTGGCGGCGTCGCCGAGAATCGTGCAGTTACAACCGAGCATTCCGACCGGGAACGTCTCGACGATCATAGCTCGATCGCGTAGTTCCGGTACGCCCGGTCGTAGTATCCGAGCGGCACACCGGCCCGCTCGCCCGCTTCGAGTACGTGTCCGATGAAGATCGTATGGGTGCCGGCGTTGACCTCTTCCTCGACGCTGCAATCCACGAAGGCGAGTACGCCGTCGAGGATCGGCGAACCGCTGGGTCCGGCGCGGTGCACGACGCCGCTGAAGCGTTCGTGCGGCTCGCCGCCTTGAAATTTCTCGGCCAGCGCTTGCTGTTCGAGCGCGAGAATATTCACGCAGAAGCCACCCGATTCCGTGATGATCGGGTGCGCGCGAGCGGTGCGATTCACGCAGACGAGTACCGTCGGCGGTTCCGCCGTTACGCTGGCAAACGCATTCACCGTGAACCCATGAATGGTGTCGCCGTTACGCGTGGTCACGATGGTGACGCCGGTTGCAAACCGGCGCATAGCTGCCTTAAAGGCGTCAATCGATACGGGCACCGATACCTAATCCATCTCCGATCGGAATGATCGTCGCGTCAAGTTGTGGATGATTGATAAATGTCTTGCTGAAGGCGCGGATCGCCTTGACGTCGGCCGAGTCGCGGGCTTTGGGTTCGTCGGCCGCGGTGCCGCCCCAGAGCAGGTTGTCGACCACGATCAGGCCCGACCGTTTGAGCATCGGCACGCACAGTTCCAAATACGCTTCGTATTCGGTTTTGACCGCATCGAGGAACACGATGTCGAGATTACGCTGGTAGAACGTCGGCAAAAACTCGAGTGCCGGTTGGTTGATGATCTCGACGGCGTCGAGTTTCCCCGCGCGTTCGAGGTAACTGGCCGCGATTTGCGTGCGCTCGGAATCCGGATCGATCGTCCAGATGTGGCCGGCCGGCGGTAGGGCCAGCGCCATCCACAGGGTCGAATAGCCGTAGGCGGTGCCGAGCTCGAGGATGCGGTTGGCTTGCATGCAGTGGACGAGCACCGAAAGCATGCGGCCGACCGCCCGATCCACGATCGGAATCCCGTCGTACGTTCCTTGCTGCTCGCACTCGAGCAGCAGAGCCGACGGTTCGCGATGCAGCCGTGACAGATAAGCGAGATCGCGCACGCCGGATGTTTGCCGTATGGGCAAACCGGGAACCTGCCTATAGTTACGGGGGTGAGGCCTGCGTCGTCGAATGCAGGCTCTGCACAACTCGCTTCAGGAGGCTTTTACGCTACAGAGTTATTCGCCCAAGAAATGGGATCTTGCCGGTCTACAAGGGATCAGCGATAACACGCTTGAGGTCCATTTTGGGCTGTACGAGGGGTACGTCAAAAATACGAACCTGCTCAACGAACAGATTTCGGAGTTGGTCAAGAACGGCCAAGCCGGTGGCGCCAATCCGCACTTTGCCGAACTCTCGCGCCGGCTCGGCTTCGAGTACAACGGCATGCGGCTGCATGAATACTACTTCGGGAACATGACGAAACAAGCCGGCGGCTCGCCGGATGCATCCCTCAAGGATGCGTTGGCACCATCGTTCGGCGACTTCGACATGTGGAAGAAAGATTTCGCCGCGGTCGGCGGTATGCGCGGCGTCGGCTGGGCCATCGCCTATCTGGATCCGTGGACGGGATATATTTCGAACCACTGGGTTAGCTTACATGAAGACGGCAACGTTGCCGGCTTCGAGCCCATTCTTGTGATGGATGTCTGGGAGCACGCTTTTTTGCTTGACTACAAGCCGGCGGAACGCGCGAAGTACATCGAAGCGTTCTTCAGTAACGTCGACTGGGCAGTCGTCAAAGATCGGCTGAAACCAGTGTCCGTCGCGGCCTGACCTGAATGGCGGGCTCGACGCGCCTGCGGATGTTCCCGCTCAACACGGTCTTGTTTCCCGGAGCGGCGTTGAATCTGCATATCTTCGAGCCGCGCTATCGTCAAATGATCGCCGAATGTCTCGATTCAAACGAGGCGTTCGGCGTCGTTCTCATTCGCGAAGGCGATGAGGCCGGCGATCCCGACGTGCAGCCGCACGGGATCGGGACGACCGCCGAGATTGCCGACGTCACGCCGCTGCCGTCCGGCCGGTATTACCTCAGCAGCACGGGCGGCCGGCGATTTCGCATCAACGAGATCGTCAGCCGCGAGCCGTATCTGCTATGCGATGTGGAGTTTCTCGAGGAGGCTCCGAGCGACCCCGGCGTGGTCGAACGGCTTAGCGCTGAGATCACGACCGAGTTTCGCGAGTACCTCAGCTTGATCGTCGAGTTTTCCGGCAGCCCGACCGATGTGACGATTCCGGAGGACCCCGTTCGCGCATCGTATGCGATCGGCGAGGCCCTGCAGGTTGCCGACACGCTCAAGCAACAGCTGCTCGAACTCTCCAGTGCCGAGGAACGGCTCGACGCGGAACTCGGCTTCTTGCGCCGGCTGTTGCCGCAATTGCGTTCGCTCCTGGAGCGGAAGAAGGAGCGCGAAATGCCCGAGAGTACCGCGGCACCGGGGGGCGGCTTCCGTACCCACCAGGAGAAATTCTTCGGCAAGCACTTCAGCAATAACTAGCCTGGGTTGCCGACCGGGGGAACTCCCCCTGGCTCCGCGAAGGCGTTTTGTGAAGTGACCCGATGCGTGGCCGCATCGAGTCGGGAGGGGAATTAAAGTGAAAAACCCACTAGATTCTTTGAATGGGACCGTCATATCGGGGCTCATCATCACGGTCGTGTTGTACGTGATCGTGAAAGTAGCGGGGGGCTGACGATGACCACGACGATTGCGGTTGTCGCCGCTCTAGCGCGCTGGCTCCATTTCTTTTTCGGCGTGATGTGGATCGGGCTGCTGTACTACTTCAACTTCGTGCAAGTCGCAGCCATGAAGGAAGCTAACGCCGACGGCACCGCCGGCGGGATCACGAAGCACGTGCTGCCGCGCGCGCTGTGGTACTTCCGCTGGGCCGCCGTCCTAACGTGGATCATGGGCGCAATTTTGCTCGGTTCGCTGGGCGACGGCACCGGGTTCGTGAAGGCGTTTACCTTCCAGGCACCGTTCACCGGTATCGGTATCGGCGCGTGGCTCGGTACGATCATGTTGATCAACGTCTGGACGTTCATCTGGATGAATCAGAAGAAGATCATCGGCCTCACGCCCGCTACGGATGAAGAGAAGGTCGTGGCGCGCCGCGTTGCGTTCCTCGCCTCGCGCACGAACACGATGCTCTCGATCCCGATGCTATTCTTTATGGCAACCGGATACTCACACCACTTCTAGGCCCTTCGACTACGCTCAGGGCAGGCTCCGTTAAGGAGAGAGGCGTTCGGCCGCGAGCACCACGTTGCGCATCAGCGCAACGTTGGTGACGGGGCCGACGCCGCCGGGGACCGGCGTGATCTCGCCGGCCACCTCGGCCACCTCAGCGTAGGCAACGTCGCCCACGAGTTTGCCGTCCACATACGTCGTGCCGACGTCGATCACGGTCGCACCAGGCATCACCATGCCGGCGCGGATGAGCCCCGGAATGCCGGTCGCAACCACGAGTACTTCGGCATCGCGCGTGTGCCGTGGCAGATCCACCGTACGCCCGTGTGCGATCGTCACCGTTGCGTTCGCGCGCAGCATCAGCAGCGAAACCGGCAGTCCGACGACGCTGGAGCGGCCGACCATGCACGCGCGCGCGCCGTTGAGCGGCCAGCGCGAACTGCGTTCGAGTAACGCCATCACGGCGGCCGGCGTCGCCGGAACGAACTCAGTGCCGTCGCTGAAGGCGAGGCGTCCGAGATTGAGCGGGTTGGCACCGTCCACGTCCTTGTGGGGCGGCATTGCGCCCGCGATGCTGCGGATGTCCAGGTGGGACGGCAGCGGTTGCTGCAAGATGACCCCGTGAACCGACGGATCCGCGCCCAGCCGCTCGAGCAGGCCGCGCACATCGCTCGCGCCGGCCGCGGCATCGACCGCATCGACGGTCACCGCGATGCCCGAGCGCTCGCCCTCACGCACCAAGCTTTGCACGTACGTCTTGCTCGCCGCGCCGTCGCCGGCGATCGCGACGACCAAGTGCGGATGAATATTGCGCGCGCGCAAGGCCTCACTTCGGCGTGCAATATCGAGTCGCAGCTCTGCTGCGAGGGAGCGTCCGTCCAAGATCGTCGCCGGCATCGCCGAGCGCGTTCGGGCGGATAGGGGAGCAACCCTGGAACGCGTGCACTGGACCGTTGCGCTCGGCGAACGCTTCGACGATGCGGCCTTCGAGCATGCGTTCACCGGATTCCGCCGGCTCTATCACGTGCGTCCGGTACGCGTTTTGTGTGCGCCCGACGTGCTGACGCGTTACGCGCTGCTGTTTTCGCGTTCGGTCGAGGACGCGCACGCCGGCCACGCACTCCGGTACGATGGGATTCCGCTGGTCGGCGCGATCCTCAAACCCGGGACCATTATCTTCGAGGGTGAGGTCGACGAAGAGCAAATGGGGGACTGGTGATTATGCGAGCGGGTGCCGTTTTTGTCGCAGTGCGCGCGGATGGTGGCGGAGGCCGCGAACGTGGAAATTTCCGCACCTGCCGCGATCACCGACACGAACATTTCAGGCGCGTGTCCAACGAAGCCCGATGCCATGCCTTTCCTTAACCAGCAATTCGATCCGTTCCGGAACGGCTCGCTCGACGTGCTGATCGCCGTGACCGTAAGCGTCACGTTCGGTATACGCTGACCGGGCGAGCGAGGGCGAGCGGCTTCGAGACCGAAGTTCGCCCGGTGCTTCGAATATCGTCGGTAGGCTGTGCCGTGCTGGTTGGAATGCTCGTGTCGGGTTGCTATTCCGGCGGGGGACCCAAGCATAGCGTCGACGGTGGCGGCGGTCCGGCGATGCTGACCGGTGCACCGGCGGTGAGCTATACGATCCCGCGCGTCGGCGGAGGCACCGATTCCGTTGCGTCGCATCGCGGTTCGATCGTGGTGATGAATTTCTGGGCTACCTGGTGCCCGCCGTGCAAAGAAGAGATGCCCGCGCTCGAAACGCTGTACCGCACCGAACGCTCGCACGGCCTCGTCGTCCTCGGAATCGATCAAGGGGAGTCGACCTCGACCGCCGGCGCGTTCGCGAAGGCGCACGGCGTGACGTTTCCGATCCTCGTCGATGCGGATCAGCAGTATGCGTCGAGTTACGTGTCGATCGGTTTGCCGACCACGGTGATCGTCGGCCGCGACGGCCACGTCGTAAAGGGTATCGACGGCGCGCAGACGCTCGGACAGTTTAAAGCACTCGTCGGACCGTTGTTGGCTGCAAAGTGAACGCGCGCGCCACGGCGATCGCGTTCGCGCTATTCGCGATCGTGCTGACGCTCGTGC
>Ga0182030_10004601_pt1 | contig 29426 bp, 25 predicted proteins | sample 812S3MmetaG_FD_121299 | JGI IMG/M metagenome (GOLD analysis project Ga0182030, IMG submission 121299) | Permafrost microbial communities from Stordalen Mire, Sweden - 812S3M metaG (Illumina Assembly) | ecosystem: Environmental > Terrestrial > Soil > Wetlands > Permafrost | place: Sweden...
ATGATGGTCAGGTCATGGCGATCGGCGAGTTCCAGGATCCGATGCGCGCAGGCCGAAGTGGTGCTGGTGCCGGTGGGGTTGTGAAAGCTGGTATTGGTGAACAGGCAGCGCGCACGCGTGCGCCGCAGCAGGCGCGCCAGGGCTTCGGTGTCCGGTCCGCTGTCGGTGCGCGCCACGGACAGCATCCGCACGCCGCGATAGCGCAGCAGTTCAAACAATGGCGGATAGCCAGGATCCTCGACGATCGCCGCATCGCCCGGCTTCAGGCACTCGCGCACCACCAGGTCGAGCGCCTGACTTGCGCCGGCGGTAAGTACGATCCGATCTTCACGCGCCCCGATGCCCCGCAGTTCGAGCAATTTCGCGATGTGGGATCGCAGCTCAGGCAGGCCCAGGGCGTTGCCGTAACCCTGCAGGCGCAGCGCCGGCTGACGTGCGAGCGCCCGCAGAGCGGCGCGCACACCATGCGCGTGCAGCCACCCGGACGGCAACCAGCCGCAACCAGCATCGACCTCGATCGGGCGCTCGCTCGCCTCGCGACGCCGCTCCCAGACGGAGTCGGTCGGAAATTCCGGGCCGGGGACGCTCTCGGCGCCGCTGTGCACATGGCGCGGCACAAAGTAGCCTGAACCGGCGCGTGCCTCGACCAGCGCGGCGGCAACCAGGGCGTTGTAGATTTCCGCCGCGCTGAACGGACTTATCCTGCGATCGCGCGCCAGCTGCCGTACCGAGGGCAGGCGGCCGCCGGCGGGCAGCGCGCCGGACTGAATCTGCGATTTCAGCTCATCGGCGATGCGCGCCACCAGGCTCTTGAGCGATGTCGGACGGCGTGCCACTATCTACCGTACTGCTATTACTATCAGTACAGTATAGCTGCTTTGCGCCGGACCCGTGTCTGGCCCGGTGCGGCGCTACGTGCGACCCTATGCCATGAATCCAAAACTCGCAGTCGCGGGCGCCCGCGAACCCTCCGGCGCAATCGATCCACTGCAATCCTGGTGGATGCCGTTTACCCACAACCGGCGCTTCAAGTCGAAGCCACGCATGATCGAGAGCGCGGCCGGCGCCTACTACACGCTGAGCGACCAGGGGCGGGTGTTCGATTGCCTGTCAGGCATGTGGTGCACGCCGCTCGGTCATTCGCATCCCGGGATCGTGCGTGCGGTGACCGAGCAGGTGCAGCGTCTCGACTACAGCCCGGGCTTTCAGCTGGGCCACAAGGCTGCCTTCGACCTGGCGGCGCGGATCGCCGCACTCGCGGGCCGGCCGCAGGATCGGGTGTTCTTCGCCAATTCCGGCTCCGAGGCGGTCGACACGGCGCTGAAGATCGCCATCGGTTATCACCGCGTGCGCGGCGATGCGACGCGCACCCGCGTCATCGGGCGTGAGCGCGGCTACCACGGCGTCGGCCTTGGGGGCCTCTCCGTCGGCGGGATCGGCGTCAACCGCAAGATGTTCGCCTCGATGATGATGCCAGGGGTCGACCACCTGCCGCATACCTACTCGCCCAAGCACATGGCTTTCAGCCGCGGGCTGCCGCAGTGGGGCGCGCAGCTGGCCGACGAGCTGGAGCGGCTGGTCACATTGCACGATGCATCCACCATTGCCGCCGTGATCGTCGAGCCGGTACAGGGCTCCACCGGCGTGATCGTTCCGCCGCGCGGGTATCTCGAACGGCTGCGCGAGATCTGCAGCAAGCACGGCATCCTGCTGATCTTCGACGAGGTGATCACAGGCTTCGGCCGCCTGGGCAAGCCGTTTGCCTCGCAGTTCTTCGGCGTGCAGCCGGATCTGACCACCTTCGCCAAGGCGGTCACCAACGGCGTGGTGCCGATGGGCGGAGTGCTGGCGCGGGCAGATATCTACGACGCCTTCATGAGCGGCCCGGAGCACGTGATCGAGTTCTTTCACGGCTATACCTACTCGGGCCATCCGCTGGCGGTCGCGGCCGGTCACGCCTCGCTCGACGCCATGATCGATGAGCGCCTGATCGAGCGTGCCGCCGAGCTGGCGTCGGTATTGGAAGAGGCCGTGCATACACTGCGCGACGAGCCGCACGTAGTGGACATCCGCAATATCGGTCTGATGGCCGCGGTCGAGCTCGAGCCGATCGCCGGCCAGCCCGGTGTGCGCGGTTACCGTGCATTCGAGCGCGGTCTGGATGAGGGCGTATTGCTGCGCGTGTCGGGCGAGATCATCGCGCTGGCGCCGCCGTTCATATCCAGCGCGGACGAAGTGCGCACCATGATCGAGAGCCTGAGGCGCACGCTGCGCGCGGTCGTGGCCGGCTGATAACGGGGGATGCCATGAACGCGTCTGTGGAACAACGGCCGGATACGGCTGCGTTGAGTTCGATCTCACATTGGATCGACGGCAACCTGGCCGCCGGAGGCGGGCGTGTCGCGCCGGTCTACAACCCATCGCTCGGGCGCGTGATGCGCGAAGTGAACCTGGCGACCACCGCCGAGGTTGATCGCGCGGTCGCGAGCGCCGCCCGGGCATTTCCCGCCTGGTCGCACCACAGTGCGCTGCGCCGCGCGCGCGTGCTGTTCCGCTTCAAGGAATTGCTGGATCGCGATGCCAGGCGCATCGCGCGCGTGATATCGGAGGAACACGGCAAGACGCTCGACGATGCCCTGGGGGAGGTCACCCGCGGCATCGAGGTGGTGGAATTCGCCTGCGGGGCGCCGCACCTGCTGAAAGGCGAGTTCAGCGACGGCGTCGGTCGGGGCGTCGACAGCTACAGCCTGCGCCAGCCGCTGGGCGTGGTCGCGGGCGTGACGCCATTCAATTTTCCCGCGATGGTGCCGATGTGGATGTTTCCGATCGCGCTGGCATGCGGCAACAGCTTCGTGCTCAAGCCCTCGGAGCGCGATCCGTCGGCATCATTGCTGCTGGCCGAACTGTTGACCGAGGCCGGATTGCCGGCCGGGGTATTCAACGTCATACAGGGCGACAAGGAAGCTGTGGATGCGCTGCTGGATCATCCGCAGGTCGCGGCATTGAGCTTCGTCGGATCGACACCGGTCGCGCGCTATATCCAGAGCCGCGGCGTGGCTAGCGGCAAGCGCGTGCAGGCGCTGGGCGGCGCCAAGAACCACATGGTGGTGATGCCGGATGCGGATCTGGGCGCCGCCACCGAGGCGCTGATCGGCGCCGCCTACGGTTCCGCCGGCGAGCGCTGCATGGCGATCTCGCTAGCCGTTGCGGTTGGCGATCAGGTTGCCGATGCCCTGATCGACAAGCTCAAGCAGCGGCTGGCGCACCTGCGCATCGGCGCCTCCGATGCCGCGGGCGTAGAGATGGGCCCGCTGGTCACGCCGGTGCACCTGGCGCGGGTGCGCGACTACATCGACATCGGTGTGCGCGAGGGTGCCAGGCTGGTGCTGGACGGGCGCAGTCACAGCGCCGCAGCCCAGGGCGGCGGTTTCTTTCTCGGTCCATCACTGTTCGATGCGGTGCGCCCCGAGATGCGCATCTATCGCGAGGAGATCTTCGGTCCGGTGCTCGGCATCGTGCGCGTGCCCGACTATCGGGCCGCAGTTGAGCTTATCAATGCACACGAGTTTGCCAACGGCACCGCGATATTCACCCAGAGCGGTGCCATCGCACGTGCCTTTGCCGTCGATGTCGAGGTCGGCATGGTCGGTGTGAATGTGCCGATTCCGGTGCCGATGGCATTCCACAGCTTCGGCGGCTGGCGCAATTCGATGTTCGGTGATCATCACGCCTACGGCGCCGAAGGCTTCCGCTTCTACAGCAGGCTCAAGACCGTGACGCAGCGCTGGCCGGATGCCGAAGCGGTGCGAGCGGAATTTGTGTTGCCGACGATGAAGTGACGCCCGCGGCACCGGTGCAACTCAGGCGTTCCAGTAGGCTTCGATCAATTGATGCATCCGCTGCCATAGCGGGCCGGGCTTGCCGCTGCCGATCGGCTTGCCGTCGAGTATCGTCACGGCGAGCACGCCGCGGGTCGCGGCCGTCAGCCACACCTCGTCGGCCGCCCGCAGCTCGCTCTCGGTTACCGCGGTCGCGCGCCGGGCGATGCCGTGCCGGTCCGCGAGTTCCTCGATCAGGCTGCGCGTAGTACCGGGCAGCAAGCGTGGCGAGTTCGGCGGCATCAGGATTTCACCGTCGATAACCACCTCGACACTGGACGCACTGGCCTCAGTCAGGTTGCCGTCGCGCAGCAGGATAACCTCGCCGGCTCCCGCCTCGACCGCCTGCTGTCGCAGCAGCACGTTCGCCAGCAGCGCCACCGACTTGATATCGCAGCGCGCCCAGCGAGTATCGATTGCGGTAATGCAGGTCACGCCGCCCTCCAACAGCTGCGTCGTCGGCAGCGGCAGCGGGGCGCAGAAGGCGAAAACCGTCGGTTCGATGTCCGGCAGCGGTGCATGATTGCGGCCGTATTCGGCGCCACGCGACACCTGTACATAGACATAGACGTTGCCGCCGCCATTGGCACTGATCAGCTGCTGCACGATGCCGCCCCACTGCCGGTCGGTGAACGGGTTGCGGATGCGCAGTTCATGCAGGCTGTGCGCCAGCCTTGCCAGGTTGGCCGCCAGCCGGCGCGCGTTGCCGGCGCGTACCGGTATGACTTCATAAACGCCGTCGCCGAACAGGAAACTGCGGTCGAGCGCCGACACTCGCGCCTCGCGCAGCGGCATCAGGCTACCGTTCAGATAACAGATCGGCAGCGGCTCGGACATTGCGCGGCTACTTCTGGAACCACAGCAGAACGGTATCGCTGAGCCAGCTCCATAGGCCTCCCTCGGGCACGTTCGCAAGCGGATACAGCGGCACCGAAGTGACCGGTTTGCCGCCGACAACCACCTGCAGTTCGCCGACCTGGGTGCTGGTCGTGAGCGGCGCAATCAGCCGCCGCTGTACCGTCGCGGTGGTGGTGATGCTGCCGGCCTGGCCGCGCGGCACCACGATATTGATGTCGGTCGCCGGTCCGACGCTATAAAACTCCTCGGCCGCTTTATAGACGCGCGGCTTTAGCACCGGAGTGCCGCGCTGTTTGACATTGACCGTCTGGTAGAAGGTAAAGCCGTAGTTGATCAGCGCGGCGCTCGCGTCCTCGCGGCCCTTGATGCTGGCCGAGCCGAGCACCACCGCCACCAACCGCATGTCCTGCCGCCTGGCCGATGTCACCAGGCAGAATCCGGCACTGTCGGTGTGCCCGGTCTTCATGCCATCCACCGACGGATCGCGCTCCAGCAGGCCGTTGCGGTTCTCCTGCTTGATGTTGTTCCAGATGAACTCGCGGATCGAAAACCACGGGTAGTACTCGGGAAAATCGCGCACCAGTGCACTGGCGAGCAAGGCGATATCGTGCGCGGTGGTGTAGTGGGTCGGCGAGGGCAGGCCGCTGCTGTCGTCGAAGTGCGTATTCGACATGCCGAGACGCCTGGCATTGTCGTTCATGATCTGCACAAACGCGGCCTCGGTGCCGCCTACGCGTTCGGCAAGTGCGATCGTGGCATCGTTGCCGGACTGCACGATCATGCCTTTGATGAGCACTTCGGCCGGCACCTGGCTGCCCACCTGGACGAAAGTGCGCGAGCCTTCGGCTTTCCAGGCGTGCTCGCTGATGGTGACCTGATCGGTGAGCTTGAGCGTGCCGGCCTTCAGAGCGTGAAACACCACGTAGCAGGTCATGAGCTTGGTCAGGCTCGCCGGTTCCATGCGGGCGTCGCCATTGCGCTGTGCCAGGGCCTGGCCGCTGGTGTAGTCGATCAGGATGTAGGAGCGTGCATCGACTTCCGGCGGACTGGGAATTCCGTCCGGTCCGAGCGGCTGGCCGGAGGCCGCGGCAGCCGGGGCGCTCGTGGCCGCAGCGGGTGGCGCTTGCCGGTGGTGCTTGTGCGGTGCGCCGAAGGCGACCAATGGCAGCAACAGCAGTGACGGCAAAATGACTTTGAGCGGGGCGAAGAATTTCATGCGCTGCAAGTGCCTCGACGAACTAATCCGGCAGTGTAGCGGCTGCTGTCAGTCTTGTGCGAGCCGCGCATTCGGAAACCCGAGCGCGCCCAGGCGTGCAACCGTTGCGTCGAACTGCTGCACATTCGCGATCGGACCGATGCGCACCCGCTCGAGCGGTTGGTGCGCGTCGGGCGCGAGCGTGAAGATATCCTCCAGGCCTGCGGCGCGCAGTCGTCGGACCGCGCCATTGGCATTCTCGGCGCGGGAATAAGCGCCAACCTGTATATAAAGGTTGCCAGCGGACGGCGGCGCCGGGGGCGTAGGCGGCGCCGCCGGCGTTGCGGTTGGGGTTGCCGGCACCGGCGGGGCGGCTTCCGGCTGACCGGCAGCGCCCGGGTTCATAGCGGGTACGCTGCTGACGCCCGCGCTGGCCGCCTGCGCCGCCGGCGCGTTGACCGGCATCGAGGCAGTCAGGGCTGGCGCGGCAGCGCTTAGAATGTCGACCTGCACGAAGGCGGTGCCGTTGCGAATCATGTCGAGGCGCGCGGCGGCGGAATACGACAGGTCAATAATCCGGTTGGCGACGAAGGGTCCCCGATCGTTAATGCGCACCACCACGCTGCGGCCGTTTGACAGGTTGGTTACCCGCGCATAGCAAGGTAACGGCAGCGTCTTGTGGGCGGCGGTCATCGCGAACATGTCATACGGCTCGCCGGTGGAGGTGCGCAGTCCGTGAAACTCCGTCCCATACCAGGAGGCAACACCACGCTCGGTATAGCCGCTGGAGCTGGGCAGCACCACATAGCGGTGGCCGGCCACGTAATAGAACGGCGGATTGCCGAAGGCGCTGCGCGGCTCATCGCGCGGTACCGCATCCGGGACCTGGCCGGCATCAGGCGCATTGCGCGGCAGCACCGCGGCGGGCGGGGCGGGAGCTGCCGGACGCGCGGGCCTGGGGCGGGGCGGCGCATGCGCGCAGGCGCCCAGCAGCAGCAGCGCCGCCGGCGTCGCAGTTCGGCACGCGCGCAGCATGTCGCGCTGGCGCGAATTCAAAGTGCGGCTTCCCGTGCGATCTGCTGCGCAATCGCCTGCGCGAGGTCATAGACCGCCATCGCGTACAGCGGACTGTTGTTGTAGCGCGTGATGACATAGAAGTTCTTGAAACCGATCCGATAGTCGAACGCGTCCTGCTGCGGGGCAGCCAGCAGCAGCGCCGGGGTTTCGTCCGGCAACTCGCTCGCCACAGTCACGCCGCGAGCGCGCAGGCCGCCCAGCGTCTCATTGAGTGCCATGTGCTCGGGCGCGACCAAGCCCAGTTCGGCCGGCAACTGGGCCTCGGCCAGTACCGGCGCGCCGTATTGCCAGCCGGCCTGGTGCAGGTAATTGGCGGTGCTGGCAAAGATGTCACCCCAATCACCCCACAGGTCGCGATGCGGCGCATGCTGCTCGCTGACGGCAAACTTGCGATAGCTCGACGGCATGAACTGCAGCGCTCCCATAGCGCCGGCATAGGAGCCGCGAATGCTCAACGGGTCCAGCCGGTCTTCACGCGCCAGCAGCAGGAATTCGGTCAGCTCCTTGCGGAAATAGCTGGCGCGCGGCGGATAATCAAACGCCAGGGTGGCAAGCGCATCGATGACGCGGTAGCGGCCGGTCACGCGTCCATAGCGCGTCTCCACGCCGAGCACGGCGATCAGGTACTCGGGCGGCACCTGGTATTCGAGCGCCACCTGATCGAGCAGTTCCTTGTGCTCGTGCCACAGTTGAATGCCGGCGTCGATGCGCTCCTGCGTCAGTACCCGGGCGCGGTACTCCCACCATTGCAGCGTCTTTTCGGCCGGGCGGCTGATGGCATCGAGGATCTTCTGCTGCGGTTCGGCGGCGCCCAGCACTGCCGCGATCCGATCGCGCTCGAAGCCCTGTGCCACCAGCTGATCGATGTAGCCATGGATCTCGGGTCGCGCCAATTCGAAATGCGAACGATCGACGACCGAATACTCAACCACGGGCGCGGAGACCACCGGCGGCGCGGCTGTTGGCGGGGCCGGCGCCGCTGGTAGCGGCGCAGCCGGTGACGGCACTGGCGCGCTGGCTGCCGGCACCGCGTCGACAGGAGGTTCGGGCGCGGCAGCCAGCTGACCGCCGGCGCCAAGTGCAATGACAACTATCCAGGTCGATCTCAACTAGTTCTCCGCGTCAGGAGCCGACGAGCTTACGGTGAGAATACAGCCCCATCACGATGCCGAAGCCGGCCAGCAGGGTGACCACCGAGGTGCCGCCGTAGCTGACCAGCGGCAACGGTACGCCCACGACCGGCAGCAGTCCGCTGACCATGCCCGCATTGATGAAAACATAGACGAAGAAAGTCAGGGCGAGGCTCAGCGCCAGCAGCCTTGAATAGGTGTCGTTGGTCTGCATCGCCAGCCAGACCGCGCGTGCGACGATGAACAGATACAGCGCCAGCAGCAGCAGCAGGCCGATCAGCCCGAATTCCTCGCCGACCACGGCAAAGATGAAGTCGGTGGAACGTTCCGGCAGGAACTGCAACTGTGCCTGGCTGCCGTGCATCCAGCCCTTGCCGAACACGCCTCCGGAACCGAGCGCAATCTGGCTCTGGATGATGTGATAGCCCGCGCCCAGGGGATCAGTCTCCGGATTGAGGAAGGTGAGGACCCGCTCGCGCTGGTAGTCGTGCAGGAAATGCCATCCAGCCACTGCGGCGCCGACACCTGCCAGCAGCAGCACGAACACGATACGCAGCGACAGACCGGCCATCAGCACCAACAGGGCGCCGCTGGCGGCAATCAGCGCCGCGGTACCCAGGTCGGGCTGCATCGCCACCAGTCCCGCCGGCAGGAAGATGATCACGGCCAGCATAAGCATGGCGCGCAGGTCCGGCGGCAGGGGACGATCTTGCAGGTACCAGGCGGCCAGCATCGGCACCGCCAGCTTCATGATCTCGGATGGTTGAAAGCGGATGATGCCGAGATTGAGCCAGCGCTGTGCGCCCTTGCCGATCACGCCAGTGAGTTCCACCACCAGCAGCAGCAGTACGCCCAGCACATAGATCCATGGCGACAGGCGGCGCAGGAAATTCGGGCTGGCATGGGTCAGCGCCAGCATTGCCGCGGTGCCCAGCGCAATGCGGATCAGGGTCCGCACGATGGTGTCGACGCTCTGGCCCGAGGCGCTGTACAGGATTGCAAGGCCGTAGAGCGCGAGCAACCCCAGTCCCAACAGCAGCGGGCCGTCGAGGTTCAGTGCCGAGAGCAGTTTGGCGGTCGAGGATAGCGTGCGGCGCGTGCGCGCATAGCCGGTATCGTCAATCACTTGCCTGACTCTCGGGCACGGCGATCTCGCTGTCCGTCGGCGTGGCCTCATGCAGCAGATAGGCGTCCATCACCTTGCGTGCAATCGGTGCGGCAGCGCTGGCGCCGAAGCCGCCGTTCTCCACCAGCACGGCGATCGCAATGCGCGGCGCATCCGCCGGCGCAAAGGCGATGAACCAGGCATGGTCGCGCAGCCGCTCAGCGACGTTCTTCTCGACGTATTTCTCGTTCTGGCCGACCGTGAACACCTGTGCGGTACCGGTCTTGCCGGCGATGCTGTAGCTGGCGCCTTTGCTGATCGCGGCAGCGGTACCGTAGGTGGCAGCGCCCATCATTCCGCGCAGCACCAGATCCCAGGCATCAGAACTGATGCCCTCGATCGATGGCAGCTGTACCGGGGCAATCGGTTTCACATTGCCCTCCAGGTCGCGCACGCCGGTCACCAGTCGCGGGCGGAAACTCTTGCCGCGCTCCGCCAGTACTGCGGCGACATGTGCCAGCTGCAATGGAGTGACCAGCAGGTAGCCCTGGCCGACGCCGAAGTTGACCGTCTCGCCCGGGAACCAGATCTGATCCTGCGGGCGTTTGAAGGCCTTGCGCTTCCATTCGGGCGAGGGCAAGAGGCCCGGCTTCTCGCCGCTGATGTCGATGCCGGTGAGCTGTCCGTAGCCGAATGGCGCCATGAAATCGGCGATGTGCTCGGCGCCGATGGTCGCGGCAAGGCCGTAGAAATAGACATCGCAGGACCTGGCGATGGCCCGTTCCAGGTCGACGTATCCGTGCTTGCCGCCCTTGCCCTCGCGATACAGGTGGCTACTGCCGGGCAGGTGAAACACGCCGGAGCAGAATTCCTGCCGGTTCGGATCCACCACATGATAAGTCAGTCCGGCCAGCGCAATGACCGGCTTGATTGTCGAGCCGGACGGATAGGTGCCGCGCAGTGCACGATTGAACAGCGGCTTGTCGATATCGTCGGACAGTTGCGCGTATTCGCTGCGCGACAATCCGCGGGCGAACGCTGCCGGGTCGAATCCGGGCTTGCTGGCGAGCGCCAGCACATCGCCAGTGCCGGGATCGATGGCGACCACCGCGCCGCGGCGATCGCCGAGCGCAGCTTCCGCCGCCTGCTGCGTGGCCAGGTCGAGCGACAGCACCAGATTATCGCCGGCCACCGGCGCCTGGGAATGAAGTTCCGGGGCAAAGGCACCTTCGCGCTGCACCGAGCGACCCTGCGCATTGACCAGGATTTCGCGAAAGCCATTCTTGCCGTGCAGCGGCCGCTCGTAGGTGCTCTCGACCCCGAGCTTGCCAATCAGCGTGGTGCCGGCGTAGGTGACACGATCGATATGCTCCAGGTCCTGCACGCTGATCGCACTCACATATCCCAGGGCATGCACGCCGAGCTGGCCGAACGGATAATGGCGCGTCTGGCGCGTCGCCAGGTCGACGCCGGGAAACTGGTAGCGGTGTACCGCGAAACGGCCGATCTCCTCGTCGGTCAGCCGCAGCCGCACCGGCACGCTGTCGAAAGTGCGGCGCGAGAAGATCATGCGGCGCGTGTCTTCGAGTTCATCGCGGTCGATGAGCCCGAGCGCGGTCAGGCGTTTGAGTGTGTCGTTGAGGTCGGGCACCTGTTCGCGGATCAGCTCCAGCTGGTAGGCCGGTTCGTTATCGGCCAGCACCTTGCCGTTGCGATCGAACATCAGCCCGCGGCTCGCCGGGATCGGATCGAGCCGCACCCGATTGCCCTGCGACAATTCGCTGTAATAGTCGTGCCGCCACACCTGCAGGTAGGTCAGGCGGCAGATTAACGTGAGCACCATGACGGTAATGACGATCACCGCGCCGAGCGTGCGTTGCGTGAAGATACGCTGCTCGTTCCAGTGGTCCTTGATGCGAACGCGTGAATCCATGAGTGTCCGGTGCCAGTTGGGCCAGCTGCTCTAGCGCGATGTGCGGAAGCGGCCGAGGATGCCTACGACCAGCGGCCAGATCAGCCCGCCGGTGAAGGCATGCACCCAGCGCGTCGGCGTGGTCAGGGGATGGCCGCTCCAGCCATCGATCACCCACAGCAGAAACTCATAAACCATCAGTGCGGCAAATACAAACAGTGACTGCTCAAACAGTGGCTTTGCTCGCATCAGCAGGTGCAGCCGGATTGCCAGGTAGGTGACGAACGCCAGCGCCAGCGCGTGTTCGCCCAGCAGTGATCCCTGGAAGACGTCGAGCGCCAGTCCGCCGGCGTACCCCAGCAGCACGCCGCCGGCGCGCGGAATCATGATCGACCAGTACAGCACAGTGAGCACCAGGAACGCCGGGCGCACGATGGCGAGCCAGGTTGGCAACGGGACGACCGTGAACACCATCGCAATGATGGTGGTGGTCAGCACGGTCAAACGCGGATGGCGGGCGCTCACGGCGGGCTCGCGTGCGGTGCCGCTGTCATTCGTCCGGATCCGTAATCTTCGGCGCCGGTTTGGGCGGCGGCACCACTTCGGGCGCGATCGGCGGGTTGGGCGCCGGGGCTGCCGGGTGCGACGGCTCGAACTGCAGCAATACCACCTCGCGGTCTAGTTCGACATGCGCCAGCGGCATGGCGCGCACCTGTGCCAGCAGCTGATTAGGCTCGCGCCGTATGCCGCTGATGCGTGCCACCGGCAGGCCGGCGGGAAATACCCCTCCCAGACCGGAGCTCACCAGCAGATCGCCGCCTTTGACGTCGGAATTGACGGCCAGGTAGGGCAGCAGCAGCTCGCCGGTGTTGCCGGAACCCACCGCGATCGAGCGCAAGCTGTTGCGGGTCACTTCCACCGGTATCGCATGCTCGGGGTCGGTGACCAGGATCACCTCCGCACTCCAGGGACCGACGCGGGCGACCTGGCCCAGAACGCCGCTGCCGTCGACCACCGCCTGGTTTACCGTCACGCCGTTGGAGGCGCCCTTGTTGATCACGACGCGCTGGCGCAGCGGGTTGGTCTCGACGCTGATGATCTCCGCCAGCTGCCACTTCTTAATGAATGGCGGCAGAGCGGCGCGCAGTCCGCGCAGCTCTGCATTCTCCTGCTCGAGCGCATCCTGGCGCACAACGCTCATCTCCAGCGCCAACACCATGTCGTGCAGGCGCTTGTTTTCGATGCGCAGCGCGTCACGGGTCTGAAAGCTCTGGGTGATCCAGTTCCACGCGGCGCGCGGCGAGCTGACCGCGACCTGGACCGGATACGCCGTGGCGTCGAGTGCGTAGTGCAGGCGCTGCACCCAGTGACCGTGCTGGTCGTAGTTCATCAGCACGATCGACAGGATGGCATAGACGGTGAAGCGCAACCCAACCGAAGGCCCGCGACCATAGAGGGGTCTGTCGACGTCGGTGCCGAAGACCGCCACGGCTTAAGCTCCTGGCGACCTGCGCATCGGCCGGTGCAGCGCTCGAATGCTGTTATTCCAAGCCGAAATGTCCGGGCCCCATCTGGTCCATCAGCTCGAGAATGCGGCCGCCGCCGCGCGCGACACAGGTCAGCGGGTCGTCGGCCACCATCACCGGCAGCCCGGTCTCTTCCATCAGCAGCTTGTCGATGTCGCGCAGCAGCGCGCCACCGCCGGTGAGCACAATGCCGCGTTCGGCCACGTCGGCACCCAGCTCCGGTGGTGTCTGTTCCAGTGCCTGCTTGACCGCGCTGACGATGCCCTGCAACGGCTCCTGCAGCGCTTCCAGGATCTCATTGCTGTTGAGGGTGAAGCTGCGCGGCACGCCCTCCGACAGGTTGCGGCCCTTGACCGACAGTTCGCGCACCTGCTGGCCCGGATAGGCCGACCCGATTTCGATCTTGATGCGCTCGGCGGTGGCCTCGCCGATCAGAATGCCGTAGTTGCGGCGCACGTAGTTCATAATCGCATCGTCGAAGCGGTCGCCACCAATGCGGGCCGAGTTGGCATAGACGATGCCATTGAGCGAGATCACTGCGACTTCACTGGTGCCGCCGCCGATGTCGAGCACCATTGAACCTCGCGCTTCCTGCACCGGCAGCCCGGCGCCGACCGCCGCCGCCATCGGTTCGCTGACGATGCCGACATTGCGCGCGCCGGCGCCCTCGGCCGACTCGCGGATGGCGCGGCGCTCGACCTGGGTCGATCCGAACGGAACGCAGACCAGCACCCGCGGCGAGGGCTTGAGGAATCGATTGCCGTGCACCTTGTTGATGAAGTACTGCAGCATCTTCTCGGTGTAGGTGAAGTCGGCGATGACGCCGTCCTTCATCGGCCGCACGGCGGTAATGTGGCCCGGAGTACGGCCCAGCATGGCCTTGGCATCCTGTCCGACCGCAACGATGACCTTGCCGCCGCGCGAAGGCTCGTCCTGCACCGCTACGACCGAGGGTTCGTTGAGCACAATGCCCTTGTCGCGCACGTAGATCAGAGTATTGGCAGTGCCCAGGTCGATCGACAGATCGCTGGAGAAATAGCCGCGCAGGCGTTTGAACATGAGAGCGGCCGACCTTTTCGGGGATTAATCAGGCGTCCTAAAATCGCGCGCTAATCTAGCAACCGAGAGGGCATTCCACAAGGCAAGGTGTATGATTTCGCGCTGTTTTTTCTGCGAAATGCTACCCTTTCCACATGAGCCTCAATCGCCGCGACATCGAGAACATCGCCCGCCTGGCACGTCTCGCGCTCACCGAGCAGGAGATCCCGGTGTATGTCGAGGGACTGTCTCGCATCATGGGCCTGGTGCGCGAGCTCGACCGTGCCGACACCAGCCAGGTCGAGCCCATGGCACACCCGCTGCCGGGGCAGCGAGCGCGTCTGCGGGCCGATGAAGTCACGGAAACCGACCGGCGTGAGCTCTACCAGCGCAATGCCCCTCAGGTCGAGGCCGGCCTGTACCTGGTGCCGAGGGTCATTGAATGAGCGATCTGCACGACAAGAGCGTCGCCGAGCTGTCTGCGGCGCTACAGGCGCGGCAGGTATCGAGCGTCGAGGTGACGCGCACCTTGCTTGATCGCGTCGAGCGTCATCAGGCCAATCTCAACGCCTTCATCAGCATCACCGCGGAGGCAGCGCTGGCCGAGGCGGCACGAGCCGATGTCCGGCTGGGGCGCAAGGATGCAGGGCCGCTGACCGGCATTCCGATCGCCCACAAGGACATTTTCTGCACCCAGGGTGAGAAGACCACCTGCGGGTCGCGCATGCTGGCGGAATTTGTCTCGCCCTACGATGCCACGGTGGTCGAGCGCCTGCGGGCGGCCGGGGTGGTCATGCTCGGCAAGACCAACATGGACGAGTTCGCCATGGGCTCGTCCAATGAAACCAGCTTCTTTGGCCCGGTGCGCAATCCCTGGGATGTCACACGCGTGCCGGGCGGCTCCTCCGGTGGCTCGGCGGTGGCGGTGGCCGCCCGGCTGACGCCGGCTGCGACCGCAACTGACACCGGCGGCTCGATCCGCCAGCCGGCAGCGCTGTGCGGCGTCACCGGGTTCAAACCCACCTACGGCCGGGTATCGCGCTTTGGCATGATCGCGTTTGCCTCCAGCCTGGATCAGGGCGGCCTGATCACGCGCAGCGCCGAGGATGCGGCGCTGCTGCTCGGGGTCATGGCCGGGTTCGATGAGCGCGACTCCACCAGCGTCGAGCTGCCGGTGCCCGATTACGCCGCGGCGCTCGGCCAGCCGCTCAAGGGACTGAAGATCGGCGTGCTGAAGGAATTCTTCGACACCGGACTGGATGGCGATATCGAGCAGCACATCCGGGCGGCACTCGAGCTGCTGCGCGCGCAGGGAGCCGTGGTGAAGGATGTCAGCCTGCCGAACCTGCCGCTATCGGTCCCGACCTATTACGTGGTGGCGCCGGCCGAATGCTCCTCGAACCTCGCGCGTTTCGATGGCGTGCGCTACGGCTATCGCTGCGACAACCCGCGCGACCTGCTCGACCTGTACCAGCGCTCGCGCGGCGAGGGCTTCGGTGCCGAGGTCAAGCGTCGCATCATGACCGGCACCTACGTGCTGTCGGCAGGCTATTACGATGCCTTTTATCTCAAGGCGCAGCGCGTGCGGCAGCTGATCAGCAACGATTTCGAGCGCGCTTTCCACGAAGTAGACGTGGTCATCGGCCCGACCACGCCGACCACCGCATTCGAGCTCGGGGCCAAGACCGCCGATCCGGTCACCATGTACCTGAACGACATTTATACCATCGGGGCGAATCTTGCCGGCTTGCCGGCGGTCTCGCTGCCCTGCGGCCTGTCGCACGGGCTGCCGACCGCAATGCAGATCATTGGCCCGCATTTCGGTGAAGAGCGGCTGCTGAATGTGGCGCATCGCTACCAGCTCGAGACCGACTGGCATCGCCGCGCGCCGCCGGGGTATGCCTGATGGAATGGGAGACAGTCATCGGGCTGGAGATCCACGCCCAGCTTGCGACACGCTCGAAGATCTTCTCTGGCTCCGCGACCGCCTATGGCGCACCGCCCAATACCCAGGCCAATCTGGTGGACCTGGCGTATCCGGGCGTATTGCCGGTGCTCAACGCCGAGGCGGTACGCATGGCGGTGAAGTTCGGACTGGCCATCAATGCACACATAACGCGGCGCTCGATTTTCGCGCGCAAGAACTACTTCTATCCCGATCTGCCGAAGGGTTATCAGATCAGCCAGTATGAGCTGCCGATCGTCAGCGGCGGGGCGGTCGACATTGTGCTCGAGGACGGCACCGTCAAGCGCATCGATATCACGCGTGCCCACCTGGAAGAGGATGCCGGCAAGTCGCTGCATGAGGGCCTCGGCGGCCTGACCGGCGTCGATCTGAATCGAGCCGGAACGCCGCTGATCGAGATCGTGTCCGAGCCGGCGATGCGCTCTGCCAGGGAGGCGGTGGCGTACCTGAAGAAGATCCATACCCTGGTGCGCTATCTCTCGATCTGTGACGGCAACATGCAGGAGGGTTCGTTCCGCTGCGATGCCAACGTCTCGGTACGGGCGCACGGGGCGGAGAAGCTCGGTACGCGCGCCGAGATCAAGAATCTCAACTCGTTCCGCTTCGTCGAGAAGGCGATCAACTACGAAGTTGGCCGCCAGATCGAGCTGCTCGAGGGCGGCGGCAAGGTGGTGCAGGAGACGCGACTGTACGATGCCGATCACGACCAGACGCGCTCGATGCGCTCGAAGGAAGAGGCCAACGATTACCGCTACTTCCCGGATCCGGACCTGCTGCCGGTCGAGATCGATCAACTCTATATAGATACCGTGTGCGAGAGCCTGCCGGAGCTGCCGGATCAGAAGGCGCAGCGGCTGCGCCAGGACTACGGACTGTCCGCCTACGATGCCGGGGTACTCACCGCCAGTGCCGAACTGGCCGACTACTATGAGACGGTGCTGGATAAGGCGGCGGAATTTCCCGGCATCGTGATCAGCCCGAAACATGCGGCCAACACCGTCATTGGCGAACTTGCAGGCCTGCTCAACCGCGATGGCGTCGAAATCAGCGACAGCCGGGTTGCGCCAGCGGCCCTTACCAGGCTGCTGGCGCGCACAGCTGACAACACCATCTCGGGCAAGATCGCCAAGGAGGTGCTCGAGGCAATGTGGGAAGAAGGCAAGGATGCCGATGCGATCATCGAGGCGCGCGGCTGGCGGCAGATCACCGATGCGTCGGCAATCGAAGCGGCGATCGATGCGGTGATGGCGGCCAATCCGACGCAGCTGGCGCAGTATCGCTCCGGCAAGGACAAGCTGTTCGGCTTCTTCGTCGGCCAGGCGATGAAGGCCACGCAGGGCAAGGCGAACCCGGCGCGGCTGAACGAATTGCTGAAAAAGAAACTCAGTGGTTGAAGTGCCGGCAGACAACGATGGCGAGCTGCGGCGCTTCATACTCGAACGTCACCCGGTGCGCGGCTGCTGGGTACGCCTCGACGGCGCGTGGCGCGAACTGCGCAGCCACCAGCGCTACCCGCCGGCAGTCGAGGCATTGCTGGGCGAGGCCGTGGCAGCATCGCTGCTGCTCGCTGCGACCCTCAAGTTCCAGGGCACGCTGACACTGCAGCTCGCGGGCAATGGCCTGGTGAACCTGCTGGTAGCGCAGTGCACGCATGAGTTTATTATCCGCGCGGTCGCCCGTTTTGATGACGGCATCGATGGGCCCGTGGCCTTTCGGGAGCTGGCGGGTGACGGCCGACTGACCGTGACCATCGAGGCGGAGGAGCGCTCCGCGCGCTACCAGGGCATCGTCGTGCTGCAAGGGGCAACCCTGGCGGCATGCCTGGAGAACTACTTCGTTACCTCGGAGCAGTTGCCGACGCGCATCGCCTTGGCGGCCGACAGCACCAGTTGCGCCGGCGTGCTGCTGCAGAAGCTGCCGACGGCCGCCGGCGCGCAGGGCGAGGCGCTCGCGGCGGTATCGCAGGATGTGTGGGAGAATCTGCAGCCGCGCGTGACGATGCTCGATGCAACGCTGCTGCGATTGGGAACGGCAGAGCAGGTGCTACAGCACATCTGCGGCGAGCATGATTGCCGGCTGTTCCAGGGATCCGCGGTTCGTTTTGCCTGCCGTTGCAGCGGCGGACGGGTAGCTGGTCTGCTGCGATCGCTCGGGGCAGACGAAATGCGCAGTATCCTGGCCGAGCAGGGCGCGGTGACGGTGACCTGCGAGTTTTGCGGCCGGCCGTTCCGCTTCGATGCAATCGATGTCGAGCGGCTGTTCACCGACGGCGCGAATCCGGAAGCCCCTCACTCAGTGAATTGAGCGGCACGGCCACGGCGGTTCCGCTCAATCCAGAGAATCAGGGGTACTTGTTCTCCACGATATCGCGCACCGGCTGGGTATCGTAGACCAGTACGATCGACTCGATTCGCCCCGTGTTGGCGTCGAAATTGAAAATATCGGCGCAGTCGAAGGCCACGTTCGATCCATCCCTGAGCGACCAGTCGTACAGGTAGTAGGCGACCGCGCGCAGATGGCCCTCGGCGCTTACCAGCACGTCGTGCACCGTCAGCTTCGAGCCGCTCGACGCGCGCGTTACCTTGTTGACATAGTCACGCACCGGCAGCCGCCCGAGGAACGGGGACTGCACCCAGCCATCGGCGACGAACAACGATGCCGCTTTTTCCGCGTCGCCGGCCTCGAGGGCCAGCAGATATTTGCGTACCGCCTGCTGCAAAGATTTCTCCGATCCCGTGGATGCAAAGTACTATGTTCGACTCTCCCAGCGTGCCGCTCAGGCCCGAAGCGAGAACGGCGTGAAATTCGTATGCCGGTCATAGAAGTCTTCCTGCTCGGCGCGCTTCAGGAATCCGACGACACGGTAGGTCACCGGCGTCATCACGATCTCCCAGCCGCTCTTGAGCACATACTGGGTCAGCAGCGCGCCCTCGAGGGTTGTCGTGTCCCATATGCCGTAGAAGGCTATTGAATAGAATAGCGCGGTGTCCACCAGTTCGCCGCACAGCGTCGAGCCGACGGTCCGGGTCCACAGCCAGCGGCCATTGGACCAGATCTTCATCTTCGCCATTACGAAGCTGTTGACGAACGAGCCGCACCAGAACGCAGTGATCGAAGCGGCGACGATGCGCGGGGTGTTGCCGAAGATAGCCTCGACCGCGGCCTGGTGATCGCGCCATTGCGCTGCCGGCGGCAGCGCCACGACCACGGCCGCCATCAGCGCTGCAAATGCCAATGCCACGAAGCCGGCCCAGACTACGCGCCGGTCCCGGGCATAGCCGTACACCTCGGTCAGTATGTCGCCAAAGATATAGGACAGCGGGAAGAACAGCACGCCGGCGAGAAAGGTCACAGGGCCGATGACTGGCACTGGCACGGTCGACAGCTTCGCCGGACCGATCAGGTTGGAACACAGCAGGATGCATACGTAGGCCGCCATGATGAAATCGTAATAGCGGAACTGGCGGGTCGATTTGGTGTCCATATGCGCTTAAGCTACTGCGCCGGGCGCTACTGCGCCAGCCGTTGCGGCGGTTCGATGTCTTTCAGATACGCCGCGCCGCCCAGATCCGCCATCTGCTTCAGGGTCCAGTCGCGTTGCGCCAGCACGTAGCTCGAGGGGGCGTCGACGCGCAGGCGCAGCGGATTGGGCAACACGACCGCCAGTAGCGCGCTCTGCTGGCGCGTCAGCCGCGCCGCGCTCTGGTGAAAGAAGTGGCGGGCCGCGGCCTCGACGCCCTAGATGCCGCGGCCGAACTGGACGATATTCAGATACACCTCGAGGATGCGTTCCTTCGGCCACAGGCTCTCGATCATGATGGTGGACATGGCCTCCAGCCCTTTGCGCACCAGACTGCGGCCCGACCATAGAAACAGGTTCTTCGCCACCTGCTGGGTGATGGTGCTGGCGCCACGCAGCCTACGGCCACGTTCGTGCGCGCGCACCGCCTCGCGAATCGACTTGAAGTCGAAGCCGGCGTGGAATGGAAACTGCTGGTCTTCGGACGCGATCACGGCGATAGCGGCCTGGGGCGAGATCTGCTCCAGCGATACCCACCGATATTCGGTGTGATAGTCGCGCTCGCCGCTGAACATCGCCTGCAGGCGCGCGGTGAGCATGAAGGCGCTGGTCGGCGGATTGATCCAGCGCAGCGCCAGCACGCTTGCGCCCAGCAGCAGCAGCACGCCGAGAAGCGCCAAGCCGAGCGCGCGGGCGAACCGGTACCCGAGCCCGTGGCGCGCACGATGGCGGCCGCTGCCATTATGCTCAGCGCCGTTGCGCTGCGCCCTGGCCATGACGCGAGGCGTTACTTCGCGGGCTGCACGCGCCGCGCCGAGGTGATCAGCACGTCTTCCAGCGGCGCGTCGGAATGCCCCTTGCGACGGCCGGTGCCGACCTTGGCGATGCGATCGATCACGTCCATGCCCTCGGCGATCCGGCCGAACACCGCGTAGCCGTACTGGCCGGGACGCTGGTCGAGAAAATCGTTATCGGCCAAGTTGACGAAAAACTGCGAGGTGGCGCTGTGGATCTCATCGGTGCGGGCCATCGACAGCGTGCCGCGCTGGTTGCGCACGCCGTTGGCGGCCTCATTTTTCACCGGCGGGTGGGTTTTCTTCTGCAGGAAATCGGCCGTCAGGCCGCCGCCCTGGATGACGAAGCCGGGTACGATGCGATGGAATATGGTGCCGTCGAAGAAGCCGTCGTCGACATAGCGCAGGAAATTCTCAACCGTCTGTGGTGCGTCCTCCTGGTACAGCTCGACGGTAAAGCCGCCGTGTGAGGTCTCGAATCGAACCATGGGTGTGTTCCTCGTGCTTGCGACTTTCCGGCAGCGTGTTTCAGGGCCGCTGCGCCTCGGTGACGCGGTCGCGGCCTGCAAGATCGACGTAGCAGCGTACGCGAGCATAGCCGGCCTCCACAAGCGAGCCGGCCACCGCGGCGGCCTGGCCGGCGCCGTGTTCGAGCACCAGCCAGCCGCCGGGCAGCAGGTGGGCGGGCGCCTGCAGAACAATTCGCCGCAGCGCCTCCATGCCGTCGCTTCCGGGGGTCAGCGCTGCGGCCGGCTCATAGCGCAGTGCCTGCAATGCGGGATCGCCCGCTGCCACGTATGGCGGATTGCTGATGATCAGGTCGAACTGCCGTCCCCGCAGTGGCTCGAACCAGTCGCCGTGCTCGAAATACACGTTCTGGAGGCCGAGCTGCGCGGCATTGCCGCGTGCCACCTGAAGTGCGCCGGCATCGAAGTCGGTGGCCATGATGCGCCAGCGCGGCCGTTCGACCGCCAGTGCCAATGCAATTGCGCCCGAACCGGTCCCCAGATCGAGGATCGCAGCCGGGCTGGCATCGTGCAGTGCCAGGCAGCGCTCCACGGCAAGTTCGGTCTCCGGGCGAGGAATCAGAACCGCGGGGGTCACTGTCAGCGCCAGCGACCAGAACTCGCGCTCGCCGGTCAGGTAAGCCAGCGGCTCGCCGGCGGCGCACTGTTCCAGCAAACATTGGTAGCGCGCGATGGTCGGCTCGGCCACCGGTTCGTCATCATGCGAGAGCAGATAGCTGCGCGGCTGGCGCAGTGCGTGCGCGAGCAGCAGCTCGGCATCCAGGCGCGAAGATGCGCTGCTGCCGGCAAGCCGTGCCCAGCCGCGTTGGAGCAGTTCGCGCACCGTGCCCGGGTCGGCGATGCGCTGGCTGCGCTCGGGGTCGTCGGCGCGACCAGCGGGGTCTGTTACATTCACGCATTCCGCCATGATGGAGACATTATGACTGCATCGAAGCCGCCTCGGCCCGACGCCAGCGTCAGCGAGCTGCTGGCTGCGGCGAGCCAGCTGTTTCGGGCGACGCTGCTGAAGTGCCTGCCATTTGCCATGGTCGGGGTGCTGTGCCTGGAGATCCCGAATTTCTACTGGATCGCGACCGGTCATTCGCTGAGCTTCGGCATGCCACCGGACACCGGCTACTGGCTGCTGGCGCTGGCTGCCTCGGCGGTCACGGTGTTCATCGTCAGCGCCATGATGCTGCGCCAGCGCGCCGTCGCCAGCGGTGCGAACGTCGACATGCGCGCCGAACTGGTCGGCGCGGCGTACCGCATGCCGGTCATCCTGGCGAGCTGGGTCCTGGCCCAAGTGAGCCTGTTCGTCGGCTTCACGTTGCTGATTTTGCCTGGGATATTCCTGCTGGTGTGCTACCTAGTGCTGCTGCCGGTGCTGCTGTTTGAGCATCTGAACCCGTATGCGGCACTGGTGCGCTGCGTGCTTCTGACACGACCCCACTGGTGGAAAGTGCTGGCAACGATCGTGATCGCAGTGCTGGTGCTGCTGATCTGCACGCTGGCGGCCGCCGCGGTACTGAGCATCCTGGCGGCGCTGCTGGTCGGGGAGGGTCCGGCAGTGCAGGCGATCGTGGCCGCGGTGACGGTCGGCATCTGGGCGATCGGCTGCGTGTTCTTCAGCGCGCTCGCACTGACGCTTCATTCGGCGGCCAGCAGCTCTGCCTGATACTCCTGCTGCAGGCCCTGCAGCAATTCCTCGATCTGCCCTTGCATGATGTCGGCCAGCCGGTACAGGGTCAGATTGATGCGGTGGTCGGTGACCCGGCCCTGCGGAAAATTGTAGGTGCGGATGCGCTCGGAGCGATCCCCGCTGCCGACCTGCAGCTTGCGCGAGTGCGCCTGGGCGGCCTGCTGCTTTTCCTGCTCGGCGGCCAACAGCCGCGCCGCCAGCAGCGACATGGCACGCGAGCGGTTCTTGTGCTGTGAGCGCTCGTCCTGGCATTCCACCACGATGCCGGTCGGGATATGGGTGATGCGAATCGCCGAGTCGGTCTTGTTCACATGCTGGCCGCCGGCCCCGGAGGCGCGGAAGGTGTCGATGCGCAGATCGGCCGGATTCAACTCGACCTTCTCGATTTCGTCCAGCTCCGGCAGGATCGCGACCGTCACCGCGGAGGTGTGAATGCGACCCTGCGCTTCGGTCGCCGGAACCCGCTGCACGCGGTGGGTGCCGGATTCGAACTTGAGCTTGGAGAACGCGCCGCGGCCGACGACGCGGCAGATCACTTCGCGATAGCCGCCGTGCTCACCGGGACTGTCGCTCAGGATCTCGACCTGCCAGCCCTGCGACTCGGCGTAGCGGGTATACATGCGCAGCAGGTCGCCGGCAAAGATCGCGGCCTCATCGCCGCCGGTACCGGCACGGATCTCGAGGAAAATGTTGCCCTGATCGCGCGCGTCGCGCGGTAGCAGGAGTCGCTGCAGCTCGCTGTCGCGCTGTTCCAGTAGTGCCCTGACGGCGGCGAGTTCCTCCTCGCCAAGCGCCCGCATGTCGGAATCCGTGTCGGTCAGCATGTCCTGGGCGCTGGCCAGTTCTCGCTCCAGCTGCCGATAGGCGGCGAAGGCGGCGGCGGTAGGCTGCAGGCGTGCGTACTCGACCGAAAGTTCCCTGAATTGCTGTGAATTTCCACTCATTTCAGGGGCGGCGAGCAGGTGCCCGAGCTCTTCAAATCGCTGCTCGGCTTTTTCGAGCTTTTGCCGGATCGATGGTTTCATCTTCAGCTATAGTCTAGCGGCCATGAAGCCTCGACACCTCACCCTTGCTGTGCTGCAGCTAATGAGCGGTACAGCCGTCATCAGCGTGATGCTGCTGGGCCCCATCCAAGCCGCCTCGACCAGCCCGCGCGAGGTGGAAGATTCCAACGCACTGGTCATGACCGCTGAGATCGCGCTGCAGCGCGATGACTGCGGGCGGGCTGCGACAAACTACTCCGTTGCCGCGCAGCGCCTGACCGACGCCAAGCTTGCGGAGCGCGCCACCGGGGTGGCACTCGACTGCGGACAGTACCAGGCCGCCGAACGGGCCGCGGCGCGCTGGCGGCAGCTGACTCCAACCGACCCTGCTGCGCTGCGGGCCGCCATGCGGGCAGAGCTCGGACTGTACAAGATCGATGATGCGCGCACCGACTTTGAGGGCTGGATCCGAAGCGGCGGCGCGCTGGCGCCGCTCAAAGGCGCGCGCCGGGCCAACAATGCCCGCGGCAATGGCAACGCCGATGGCGGCAGCGGTGCCGGCAGCGCGGCCGACGATGGCCTGGCAGAACAAATGAGCCAGGTGGCCTCGGAAGCCGGTGTGTCGGCGACCCTGGCGATGGTGCGCGGCGCGCAGGTGCCGCGGCTGGAAAGCGGCCAGGCGCAGCTGGCGCTAGCCGACCTGGCCTTCGATGGCTGGAATTATCGCGAGGCGTTGCAATACGGGCAGCGGGCGCTCAATGCCGGCGCCGAGCGCGCGTCGACACAGCTGCTGCTGGCGCGCGCGCATGCGGGCCTCGGGGAGGCTGACCAGGCAGTGGCCGCCGCCGGCGCCGCGCGCACTGCGGCTCCCAAGGATCAGAGCTTTGCGGCCGCCGATGTACTGATTCTGCTCGGGCGCGAGCGCGAGGCGCGAGCGGCGCTCGAGAGCCTGCGCGAAACCGCAGCGCTGCGCCCGCAGGCCGATCGCCGTCTCGGGCTGCTGGCCTTCGATCGCGGGGACTACAGCGAGGCGCAAAGCGTGTTCTCGGCACTGTTGAAGGACCCGGAATCCTCGGGCATCGCGGTCTACTACCTGGCGGCAATCGCGGAGCGGCGCGGCGACAGCGCCAATGCGCTGCGCGCCTATCAGATGCTGACCGGCAGCGGGCTGGAAGCGGCCGCGCGCAGTCGCGCCGCCAATATTCTTTATAAGGCAGGGCAGCGGCAAGATGCGCTGGCACTGCTGCAGGCCAAGGACGATGCGACACCCGCCGCGCGGCTGGAGGCGGAGATCGCGCAGGCGCAGCTGCTGTCCAATGGCGGGGAAGGCGAGCAGGCCCTGGCGCGCATCGACGATGTGCTGGCGCGTTTCCCCGGCCATCCGGACGTGCTGTACCAGAAGTCGATACTGCTGGAGAAGGCCGGGCGCACCGACGCTGCGATCGCCCAGCTCGAGGCGCTGTATCGGGATCGGCCGCAGGACGGGGCGATCAGCAATGCACTGGGATTTATTCTCGCCGACCACAATCGTGATCTGTCGCGCGCCCAGCGGCTGATCAACTCCGCACTCAAATCCGAACCCGACAACCCGGCGATACTCGACAGCCTGGGGTGGCTGGAGTACCGGCGCGGCATGCTGCAGGCCGCGCTGCCGCAGCTGGAGCGGGCGTTTCGCCTCGACCAGGACGGTGACATTGGCGCGCATTGGGGCGAGGTGCTGTGGGCGCTGGGTGACAAGGCCAAGGCGCGCGAGATCTGGAACCGCGCATTGATGGTTGATCCGGACAACGAACTGGTCAAGGCTGCGCAACAGCGTGCCGGCGTGCCGTCGCTGTCGTTGCAGGGGACCGGTACTTCGATCTGAGCGCGATGAGCGGCCGCAGCGGGCGCGACGCACAGGCGCCGGTCGCGCCGACCGTGACGGTGGCGCTGGCCGTGCTGCTTGCCGGCTGCGCAACGCTGCCGAAGCCCGCTGCCATACCTCCCCAGCCGTGGGCACAGCGCCTGGCCGCGTTACAGGCAATCAGTCATTTCGACCTGCAGGGACGGCTGGCTGCGTCGACCGGCAGCGAAGGGTTCAGCGCCGGGCTGCGCTGGCAGCAGCAGGATGACCGGGCCACGATCGATCTGTCGGCGCCGCTGGGATTCGGTGCCGCGCACATCGAACAGAGCGCCACGTCGCTGCAGCTCACCACCAGCAAGGGGCTCACGCTCGACAGCTCCGCGGCCACGGATGAGCTGCGCGCGACGCTCGGTTTCGAGCCGCCGCTCGCAAGCCTGCGCTACTGGATCCTCGGCGCCATCGATCCGGCGAGTGGCGCGCAGCAATCATTCGATCCTCAGCAGCGATTGGCGCGGTTGCAGCAGGACGGGTGGCAGGTTGATTACTCCGAATATGTCCTGGTGCAGCAGCAATGGTTGCCGCGACGCCTCACCGTGACGCGCGGATCACTGCGGCTGCGCGTGGTGCTGGACACCTGGCACCTGTGAGTGAGCTCAGCTGGTGGCCGGCGCCGGCCAAACTCAACCTGTTCCTGCATGTCATCGGCCGGCGGCCGGATGGCTATCACGACCTCCAGACGGTATTCCAGCTGATCGAGCGCTGCGACCGGATCGGGTTGAGCGTGCGCGCTGACGGTCGCATCACGCGCAGTGCCGGGATGGCCGACGTCGAGCCGGAGCAGGACCTGGCGGTGCGTGCGGCGCGCGCACTGCAGCGGCGTACTGGGGTGGGTTTCGGCGCCGACATCCAGGTCATTAAACATATTCCGGCGGGCGGGGGGCTTGGGGGCGGCAGTTCGGATGCGGCCAGCGTGCTGCTGGCACTCAATGCGCTGTGGCAGTGCAATCTGAGCCTGGAACAGCTGGCGGAACTGGGAATGGAGCTCGGAGCCGACGTGCCGGTGTTTGTTCTGGGGAATTCGGCCTGGGGGGAGGGCCGCGGTGAGCGGCTGACTGCGATGCAGCTGCCGCCGCGCTGGTTTCTGGTGATTCACCCCGGAATCGGCGTCAATACGGCCGAAATCTTCCAGGCCCCTGAATTGACACGAAATTCCACCGTCATCACAATACGCGCCTTTTCCGAAAGCCGCGCCGTCAACGTGTTCGAACCGGTAGTATGCGCGCGCCGCCCGCAGGTGGCCGAGGCGCTCGCGTGGCTGCGCGGACAGTTCGATGCGCATGGCAGGGCGGTCAGCGCGCGCATGACCGGTACCGGCGCCTGCATTTTCGCCAGCTTTGATCGTGCCGAGGATGCGCAGCGCATTGCGGCGCGGGTGCCGGACCGATGGAGCAATTTTGTTGCGCGCGGACTGAATCACTCGCCGTTGCATGCGATGCTGCGAATGCATGGCTGATGAGCGGCCGGGTGGATGACTGCTGGGGTGTCGCCAAGTGGTAAGGCAGCGGGTTTTGATCCCGCCATTCGGAGGTTCGAATCCTTCCACCCCAGCCAACTCTTCGGTCGCAGATCTTCCTCCGTTATCCCTGTTAAAGCAGACTCTTGGCACCCGAGTGGCCCCGCTGACTGTCGCTGCGACTGGCGCCGTCAACCCCTCAATTTGCTCCGCTGGTGGCCAAATGGTGGCCGCTTTTGGGCACTCTAGGGGTCCGCGGTCTCCGGACTCATCGCCAACACCGTCGGTCGACGGCCGGCTCGCCATGGCCCTCTTAATGCGCTCGATGTCCTCGGGCTTTGCGCCCTTAATCCAAGCTGCATAGGTTCGCAGCATCATCTCAACGCTGTGGCCATCCTCCTGGGCGACGAGCAGGGGATTGTCTCCGTTCATGAGCCTCCAACTGATGTACGTGTGACGAGCGTTGTACGGCTTGCGCCAGCTTTAGGCGCAGGTAGACGCGCGTGCCTGTGAGCGTGTCGGGCGCTGCCCGGTATTGCTGCTGGACCTGAACTTTCAGCGCAAGGAATGGTGTAGACAGGTGGGCCACGGCGTTGCTAGAGCGCCGAGTGTCAACGGAGCGTCCGCACTTTTCACGAAAGAGCACGCGACGCCGTTCTTGCGCGAGATATTGATGGAGTCTTGGAGCATCGGTCGCTCTATGCCGCATGTGGCTCGTCTCATTTTCGGCATGGAGCCGCGTGTGAGCTCAGCGATCGCAGATCTCTCCGTTCCCGAGTTCGATCGAGCGGCGGTCTGGCGGCGATCGGCGTGGACGACGAAGACCTTCGCAGCTGCAATGCGCTTCTCGGGTATCACGTTGAGGCTACCGATGGTGGCATGGGTGAAGTCAAAGGTCTGCTTGTCGATGAGGAAACCTGGGCCATTCGATATCTCATTGCGGAGACGAGCAGCTGGTGGTTCGGACATGAGGTGCTCATCGCGCCGCAATGGATCAGGGACGTGAGCTGGCCTGAAGAACGAGTGTCGGTTGATTTGACCCGGCAAGCAGTGCGCGACGCCTCGCCATATGACTCCTGCGTGACGCCGAATCGAGACCAGGATATTGAGTCTTCACCACCACCATGGCCGTGCTGGCTATTGGGCGCAGGAGGTAAAACTTGAGAATCCGTGTGCTACGAACGTAACTATTCATGGAGGAATGGAAGCGATGCTTCACCAACGATGAGGGACGGCCCCTCGGAGTCGGCGTGCAGGCGCAGACTTCAAACTACCTTGAGCTGCAGCGGTTAAGAGTCGCTGTGGTGAACGTCAAGGAAAAGGCAGCGCGAGACGCTGTTAGGTGTGGATCAAGCAGACGAACGCAAGTGAACCGCTGATGACATGTCGAAATTGTTTTAACCGACGTCGAAACCGGGACCATGGGTTCTGTCCCGCGAAGAAGGTTGAGGGCGATCCTGTGGGCCGCTCAACTGGCGTCCGGCACGGAGGCGGCGTGAGCTTGATTCAGGCGTGGGTGCGGAACGTAGGAACCTGTCGTCCCGATGTGAAGGGAGAAGCTCAAGTGACAGCATTCACGAGAGCCAGAGTACCGACGCGGGGCACAGGGGCGGAGCCGCTCATAGTAGGGTTGAAGGTTCTGTAATGGAACTGGACCGAAGGGGCGGCGTCATCTGGCTGTATTCCGTGGGCAACTCGCGAGAGGAGGACTCACATGGATAAAGCGAAACCGTTTGATATTCCCAAGCGCGAAGTGTGGGAGGCGTTCAAGCGGGTGAAGGCAAACCAGGGAGCGGCGGGTGTCGACGGCCAATCGATCGAACAGTTCGAAGAGGATTTGGAAAATAATCTCTATCGACTGTGGAATCGGTTGTGCTCCGGCAGTTACTTCCCGCCGCCGGTGCGCCGGGTGGACATACCGAAGGACGAGAAGAGCACGAGGCCGTTGGGAATTCCCACTGTCTCGGATCGCATCGCCCAGATGGTGGCCAAACGATATATCGAGCCGATTCTGGAACCGGTGTTCCATGGCGACTCGTATGGTTATCGGCCCGGCCGGTCAGCACATCAGGCACTTGCCGTCGCGCGCCAGAGTTGCTGGCGCTACGACTGGGTGCTTGACCTCGACATAAAAAGTTTCTTCGATACCATCGACTGGGAACTTTTATTGCGAGCGCTGCGCCGACACACCGATTGCAAATGGGTGCTGCTGTACATCGAAAGATGGCTCAAGGCACCCGTGAGCATGCCAGATGGAACGTTAGTGGAGCGGACGCAGGGAACCCCGCAAGGGTCGATTGTCAGCCCGACGTTGGCCAACCTGTTTCTGCATTATACGTTTGATCGGTGGATGACGGAGCATTACCCCGGCATCCCGTTCGAGCGTTACGCTGACGACGCCATCTGCCACTGCGAGAGCGAGGTGCAAGCGCGTGCGTTGAGAGACGCGCTTGAACAACGCCTGGCGCAGTGTCGCCTGGAGCTTCATCCGACCAAGACGAGGATCGTCTACTGCAAGGACGCTAACCGGCGGGGTAACTACCCCGAGCAGCGTTTCGATTTCTTGGGGTTTACCTTTAGACCCCGGTCGTCGAGAAACCGCCAGGGACAACTCTTTGTGAGTTTTGCCCCCGCCGTGAGCGAGAAAGCGGCCAAAGCGATGCGTCATCGCATGCGTCACTGGCAGCTGCATCATCGCAGCGATCTCTCCTTGGACGAAATTGCCCACTGGGCTCGGCCGGTGCTTGCCGGCTGGGTTCGCTACTACGGGCAATTTTACCCCTCGGCACTTCGTTGCGCGCTGCGCACGCTCGACGACTTTCTTGTGCGTTGGGCGAAACGGAAATATCTACGACTCCGAGGCCATCACGGGCAGGCGTGGGG
>Ga0182030_10004602_pt1 | contig 29424 bp, 10 predicted proteins | sample 812S3MmetaG_FD_121299 | JGI IMG/M metagenome (GOLD analysis project Ga0182030, IMG submission 121299) | Permafrost microbial communities from Stordalen Mire, Sweden - 812S3M metaG (Illumina Assembly) | ecosystem: Environmental > Terrestrial > Soil > Wetlands > Permafrost | place: Sweden...
AAGGAGTAAAGTGATTGGGATAACAAGAGCCGTATGAAGGGAGACCTTCACGTACGGTTCTGTGAGCGGCTTGGGCTGAAATGCCCTTGCCTACTCGACCGTCTATATTGGCAGTTTTGCAGAAACAAATAAAGTTCAAATACACGCATTACAAATGCGGATGCCACATGATCCTCGTTAGATAAACGAGGACCAATGGGGCAAATTCTTTGGAGGCGATAAAAGGCGTGGCACTAACGGAGGATGATGGCTTGGAATTTGATTTATGCTCCACAATGTGGAAAAACCCGATAACTTTCCCTATTAATATTACAACGCGCGTCAGTTTAATGGACAGTACTGTTGCCGGTGGTAACACAAAAGATTTTTTAGAACCAGGCTTTGACAGCACCAGTGTTTGGCTTGCGCAAAAAATGCTGTATGAATCGCTTTACAACGACACAGCTTTATTGGATAGCAATAGCCTTATGAACTCGTTTTATACCAGTATGGGCAGCAGCGACATTGCTACCATCCTGCAAAGCGAAATACAGAACCAAATGTTAACGGATAGCGCGAACATGGCGGATACAGTGGTATATAATAAATTTCTGGAAACGGCCCAATCCACAAGTAGCGGCATACCTGATACTAATATAAGGGCAGCTAATTACATAGCCATGAGCAATATTTACCTGAGCACTATTGCTGTCGGGACAAATACGTTTACCAGCGGGCAGTTGGATACTATAACCAAATTAGCGCTGCAGTGTCCGTATGCTAGTGGCGATGCGGTTTACATGGCACGGGCAATGTATGCACAATATGACAATACGGTGTTTTTCGATGATTTAGTGTTATGCACTCCCATAATAATGGATTCAACAAGAATGCTCCGGGCATTGGATAAACCCCAGGATACAAGTGCAAAGGTCAGCAATGTATCCGACTACATTTTAGTATATCCTAACCCTGCGCAAAATATATTGAAAGTGTTTTACTCATCGGCCACCAGTGCTTCTATGATTTTTGACTTAACAGATATGATGGGCCAAAAAATTGTAAGCGTTCCGGTAGCAAATTTAGGCACGGTTGAAATAGATGTATCGAATATGGCCGATGGTTTGTATCTTTGGAAAGGACGGAACGGCACTGTGCCTATACAAACCGGAAAAGTGAGTATTGAAAGATGAAAATAAGCATTGGTGTATTTTGTTTATTGTATTTCAAAATGATGACCGCTCAGGAATATGGAATTCAATGGGTATTAGGTGATAAAGAGTCCGTTTTGGATTTTAGAAATGATACCTTAAAAAATTATCCAATTGTACCCATAATGCAAATGTTCTTGACGAGCGCCAATATCTGTGATTCGTCAGGTAACTTACTGTATTACACAAATGGTATTTATATTGCGGGAAAAAATGGTGTTGCATTAGCAGACGGCGATAGTTTAAGTCCGTGTGATTATAGTAATCAATTAAGATGTTGCGGATTAAATATACCACAAGCCACATTGTTTTTACCTAAACCTGGAGATACTTCGAGATTTTACCTGATTCATTTTTCAAATGATACCGACAACGGAAACCTACCGGGCAATTTATACTTTACGGAAATTCATGATTCCGGTTCAGGTATTATTGAGAGAAAGAATGTTGTATTTGGGAAAGGTATATTTAGGCAAGGAGGAGTAACTGCATGTAAACACGCAAATGGAAGAGATTGGTGGGTGGTGATGGGATTACATAATAGCAATGAATATTTTACTTACCTGTTTACACCTGATTCTATTATCGGCCCCATCGTACAAGGTATTGGGCCAATTTATTATGGTCCTTTTGATTTGCCTTACAGTAAATTTTCGCAGGACGGCAGCAAGTATGTAACCAGTTGCTATAGCGGCCCTATTCTGGTAATGGATTTTGACAGGTGTAGCGGTGAGTTTAGTAAGCCAACTGTTATGTATAACCAAGACAGCGGGGCTGTTGTTGAGTTTTCACCCAATGGTAGATTTGTTTATGCAACTAATGCTATTAATTTAACCCAATTCGACTTAACCTTGCCAAATCCCCAACATGATTCAATAACTTTGTACCAAGCTGATAGTAACGATATTGCTGAAATGAGAATGTTACAGGTTGCACCCAATGGTAAGCTTTATGCCAGTTGTTTTAATGGCGGTTATTACTTTATCCATGCTGTAAATTATCCTGATTTAAAAGGAGATAGTGCAGGTTTTGTTGATACCGCCTTTACCACACTGACAATTAATTCAATTAATTTCCCTAATATGATTAATTACAACCTAGGGCCATTGTATGGAAGTGGTTGCGATACAATTTATACGGGTATAGGTACTTCTGTCTCAACAGAAAATAATTTGCTGCGGATAATGCCAAATCCTGCAGATAAATATGTTTATGTTGAGATGGGGTTGCAGGGGAAGTATGAGTTTGATTTGATAAATGATGTGGGGCAAGTGATAGATAAGAAAGAAACACGACAGGTAGATAATTTTGATATACACGCATTAGCCAACGGTTTTTATTTGCTAACTGTTATTGATGAAACATCCTCTCAGAAAGTCGCTACTCGAAAGTTAGTGGTACAGCATTGATACATCTGCGGAGTATGATAACACCGTATTTTTCGATGATTTAGTGTTATGCACTCCCGTTGTAATGGATTCGACAAGAATGCTTCGGGTATTGGATAAACCCCAGGATACAAGTGCAAAGGTCAGCAATGTATCCGACTACATTTTAGTATATCCTAACCCAACCAGTGGGACCGAGAATTTTTCGTATAACCTACCATGCACCGGTGAGGCGGACGGGCTGCTGGTGGTTGCAGATATGACAGGCCGCAGCATGTATAGAAGTGTAGTTAGTAGTGGTGCCAATATAACCACCGTTAATACCTCGTCATGGGAAAATGGTGTTTATTTATACCGCTTAACCTGCAATAATAAAATAGTAGGCGATTTGAGTAAGCCTGAAGGATCAAAAGCTCCAGTACAACATAGGCTATAATGGCCCCCAACGACCTTCTAACCGGTCTTAAATATAAATATCCGGGGTGGCATGGCTTGACACCTGAATAATATTGCTACGCTTATAAGTACCTATCAATTCGCCATATCCAACCACATGGTCTTTCATTGCCTTCATTACATCGTATTTTACCGAACGACAATGCAATTGTAATAGTTTATCAAGCGCATATACCTTGAAAAAATAATTGCGTGTGTCAGCCGGGGGACATGGGCCTTTGTAACGATGCTCGTTAAAAGCATTTACCCCTTCAATTCCCGGTATCATGCCCTCGCTTATTTTTGTTGTGGGCAGAATATCCCAAACTAACCAATGTACCCAGGTGTCGACCGGGGCATTCGGGTCTTCAACAATTATAACGATGCTTCGGGTCAAATCGGGAATCTTACTGAGAGTTAGCGGTGGGTTAATATTTGCTCCATCGGCAGTGTATTTTACAGGAATTTTACCCATGTTAGTGAATACCGGGCTTTTAACGGCAATTTCCTGCACGGCTGAAGCCGAAGTTGTTACAAATAAAGCGTGTGTGAGGGGCATAATTTTAATTTGAGATTAGTCAATAACTAAATGTAGAATGCATTTTTTGAGCCAGGACAAAGTTGGAAAGCATAAGCAGGTAAGTGTTGCACTATTTTTGAAATAAGTTACATGATTCACACATCTGCGATGGTGTGATGATATTAGATGGAAAGCAACTTGTGCCTTTACCTTACCGTTTAAGTTGAGCGTAATACTTATTCACCCCATCCTTAATCCACTTTCGCAGGAGGGTAGATCTCTTTCTATCGGATAGATAGCAGATAGCCTGAATTTGATCAGGTAGTACCGGACACCTTAACTTAATGACATTGCGCTGAGGGGACGTAAATTGTATTTGGACCCCAGCTATTGCGCCACGCTCAACAAACCGCTGCTTGAAGTGGCAATTGTTAACAAGCCGCCATTGGCGGTATTAACGGTAAGGGTATTGCAGTAACCGGTACGGCCGGATATAGTGGGCTGGTTAGTAGTGCTGCCGGGTATTACAACATCGCTTGTGGGCCCCGGTAACGAGCCCTGGTCCCAGTTGCACGGGGTAAACCAGTCTGTATTTGTAGTGCCGGTCCAGGTCCAGGTGCCTGCACCGCCGAGGGTGGTATCGCCGGATAATATAATGGCGCTTACCGGGGTTTTGGCACTTACGCAATATGGCTCGTTAACAACCCAATCGTAAAAATAGGGGTAATAAGTACTATAAGCCGAGCCGTAATTATCAATGTAGTCGCTGCCGGTTATGCTTATCAGGCCATAGCCATCGTTATAAGGGAAAGCGGTATTTCCGATAGTAAAATATATGTTAGTAATGTTGGTAAGGCTCATGTAATAAGGCCCTCCGGCGGGCAGGGTCCAGTTAAGGGTAAGCACATTAATACCCACTACCAGGGTAACAGCCTGCGAAGCCAGCACGGTGCCTCCTGCATTGGCATATTGCACAGCATTACTACCCGCAACACCTGAATAAACAGTTACGGTTTGTAACACTACAGGCATTACAACACTAAATTTTAAAGTAAGAGTGGGGGATGCGTTGGCATATAAAGTGCCATTACCAATATTATCGCTCAGCGCGCCGAGCGATTGAGTGTTTGTTAAAGATGAATTATACACCCAATCATCAACCCAGTAAGTAGTGGTTTTGGTTAATGAGGGCGTGGTGAAAGGATTGCTCATGGATAGCAAATTACTGTTTGAATCGTACCAAAAAACGGGGTTGGTGGTTGAGGCTGAAAGCGAAAAGGTACCGGCAGAACATTGGGTTACATTGGGCGCTGTTGGCCCTGCCGCTTTACCGCTAACCGTTACGTAATTGGTATTGGTTACGGTATTAGTGCCGTACACGTTTGTAGCTTTAAGCGATACCGTATAAGTGCCGTTAGCACCATAAATATGCGTGGGGTTTTGCAAGGTAGAGGTAGTGCCATCGCCAAAATTCCATAACCACGATGTAGGGGCGCCGGTTGATTGGTCGGCGAATTGAAAACTGCCGCTGCATGCAAAAGTAGAAGTTATAGCCATAGCCGCAACCGGCGAGGTTGGCGGCTGTATACCTATCACAGCACTTTCTTCGCCGCTAAAATTGTAACCGGTACTGGCAGGGTCAAGGTTAGGGATTGCAAAGTAGCCATTATCATATCCGCCCCAGCCCCAGTTCATGTGCAAATTATTATTTACGTCATAACCATCACAAACCCAGCAATGGCCACCCTCAGCAGGATTGAGTGTGTCTGTTCCTGAATATAAAACAACCCGGCTTTCATTTAATTCATTTTCGATTAAGGCAGTCCAGTTGGCAAGGGGGTATTGCGACTCTTCAACATTCTGAATGGAAAGCGAATCGTATCCGAAATACCATTTAAAGGCGTTAAATGCGCAGGCATGGGTTCCCGGATACCAGGCATAGCTTGAACTTTCGAGGGCACTGTAATCCATAGCAACAGCCACTCCGCACTGATACATTAATGTATCTACAAAAACATTATAACCTGTAAGATTGAGGGGCATAGAGGCCCAGGGATAGGTGGTGGTGCCAAAATTGGCGCTTAATGTGCCAATGTTATAGGTATCACCATTAGCGATATCATCTGTGTAAGTATAACTGCCTTTGCCCTGGGGCGGATAGGCCCAGTACTTCATAATCTGGGCCATGGCAGTGGCTACGCAGCCGGTAACGCTGGTACCACCATTGGTAGCGTCATAGGGGCAATATTGGTTGTAATAAGGGTCCTGGTTCCAGGTGGTTGTGGTTAAAGGGCCCACACCGGTACCTTTTAATGAGCCCGGATTAGTGCCCACCTGGTAAGCCGACCATAAAGTTGGTGTTCGTGGGTCGGCGGCAATATTATTCAAAACCATTACATGAACCTGGTTAGCGGTATGCTGCATCCAGTTTACCAAACCTATACCCTGTATATTGCTGCTGCTAAACGAAGACTCGGCAGAGTATCCGAGAATTGGCGATACATTGCTTTGCGCTGCAACAATAACAAACGCATGCCCCGGGGTAATATTGAAAACATAAAAATCAACAGTGCCATCAGTTTCGGTTTTAGTGTAGTTTAAAGCGGCAGTTATAGCTGTGTGGCCTGTATTATAGGTGAGCTTGTAAAAATTAACCGCTACGGTTTGGGCATTGGCAACACTAATGGTACTTGCATTTCCGTAGAAATACAAGGCCAGCAGCATTACCGTAATAAAGTTGTGTTTTACCTTCATACCGTAGTGAATTTATGGGTATCAAAACAAATTGTCGCCACCCTGCAGAAACCGGTTGGCAGGGACGCCGAATCGGGAGCCTTAGTGGTTTGGCGTCCCCGCCAACCACTTGTATGTAGAACGGCAATTTGGCTTGCGCCCAATTTATGTGCAGCAGTTTTAGTTTGAGCAGTTGTTGAAACCGAAATCACTGACATACTTATTTCTGTTTATTGTGCATTAATAAATCAATTTGCTTCTGTTGGCCATCAATTTTCTTTTCCTGCTCCTTCATGGCTTCAATCAGCAGGGCAATAATTTTGGTGTATTCAACCGCTTTATAACCTTTCTCATCGGTATCAACTACCTCAGGCAGCACTTTTTCTACTTCCTGTGCAATTAAACCCATCTGTTTATGCGCCTCGAAATTGTAATCAGGAAAATCAGCCCTTTTCCAGTAAAATTCTGTTCCGCGCAGTTTCAAAACCTTGTCCATGGCGTCGCTTATAGTGGTAATACCCGATTTAAAGCGTTCATCGCTGGTTTCGTTTACACCGGTGCTTTTCATTTTACCATTTACCACCAGTGTATAACTGCTGCTGGTGGTGGTGCCTATTGCTACTGCTCCTGTAGAGTCAATCATCATGCGGGTACCATTGGCATTATCGCGGAATAACAACGCACCGGGGCCTTCTGTATTAGTAGAACCCGTTGCTATAATGTTAAAGCCATGCGCATAGCTGCTGTTAGTAAGCGTTAACCAGGTGCCGTTAGTTGACGAGCCCTCAACTAAAGCTACGCTGAATCCGTTTGAAAATACATCCAGAGTCTGAGAAGGCGTAGTGGTACCTATGCCCACGTTTATTGTACCGTTACCCAATACCATTGTATTACTATTTCTGGCTTGAGCCCCATAGCCAATGGCGATAGCATTGGTTAAACTGGCTCCGCCTACATCGCTCTGGTAGCCAATGCCAATGCAATATGTACCGCCGGTGTTATGGTCCAACGCGTTGTTGCCAATGGCTATATTATAGGCGCCGGTGGTAATAAAACGATTTGCCTGGTAACCTATACCGGTATTATCATGACCGGTGGTATTGTCATAAAGCGCCTGGTAGCCCAACGCCGTATTATCACTGCCGGTGTTAGCATAAAGCGCTCCCTGGCCCATAGCCGCATTATAATTACCAGATGCGTTAGTATAAAGCGCCTGGGTACCGATACCTGTATTTCCTGTACCGCTGCTATTACTATAAAGCGCCTGGGTACCGGTGGCGGTGTTGCTTGAACCGGTGTTTAAATAAAGGGCCTGGTAACCGATGGCCGTATTAACGGTTCCAGTAGCATTAGTATACAAGGCCTTACTGCCCAGCCCTGTATTTTGCGCGCCGGTGGTGTTATTATATAAAGCTGAGTCACCTACAGCAACCAGGTTAGCCCCGGTAAAAGTGCTGTTAAGCGCGAAATCGCCAATGGCCACATTGCTGTAGCCGGTGTTAATATTTTCCCCGGCGTAGTAACCAATGCCCGTGTTATAATAGCCACTGGTAACATGAACCAGGGCAAAGTTGCCATTGGCTACGTTACCAAAACCTGTTGTATTGTGATAAAGTGCGAAATTTCCGGTAGCGGTGTTTTGCGAACCGGATGTGTTGGCAGTAAGCGCGCTGAAACCGAAAGCGGCATTAGAAACTCCTGTAGTATTGGCGGTTAGCGACTGATAACCGAAGGCGGCATTAGAAACACCTGTAGTATTGGTGGTTAACGACTCATAACCGAAGGCAGCATTGTTGCCACTGTTATTTGCAGTTTCATTCAATAAAGCCTGATAGCCGAATGCGGCTGAACTGTTATTATTATATGAGCCATCTTCCAGAAAACCGGCTTCGGTGCCATTTACTTTAAACATTAAGTCCATGTTGTTGGCGGTGCCAATGTAGTTGGTGCCTACGGTGGTGCCGGTGGTGCCGGTTAAACCCCATGCGTTGAGTGAGCCTGCCAGGCCCGTTGCCCCGACTGCGCCGGTTGCACCTTGTAAACCAGTTGGGCCCACGGCACCGGTTGTTCCGATACCCGTTCCTCCAACTGCACCTGTTGGGCCCGCAACACCAGCTCCTGTAGCACCCACTGCACCGGTTACCCCGTTAGCTCCTGTAGGTCCGGTAACGCCATTGGCACCAGTCGGTCCGTTGGAACCCGCAACACCAATACCGGTTGCGCCCACTGCGCCTGTTGAGCCTGCATTTCCTTGTACTCCCTGAGTGCCGGTAACACCCTGAATGCCCTGTGCGCCCGTAGTACCAACATTCCCCTGTATCCCCTGAAGGCCTGTTGAACCTGCTGCACCGGTGACCCCTACATTCCCTTGCACACCCTGAGTACCAGTAACACCTTGAACACCCTGTGCACCAACATTACCTTGTATTCCCTGAAGGCCGGTTGAACCTGCTGCGCCGGTGGCCCCTACATTCCCTTGCACTCCCTGAGTGCCGGTAACACCTTGAATACCCTGTGCACCAGTTGCACCATCATTACCTTGTATACCCTGAAGGCCTGTTGAACCTGCTGCGCCTGTAGCGCCTGCATTTCCCTGCATTCCCTGAGTACCGGTAACGCCTTGAATTCCCTGTGCACCAGTTGCACCAATATTACCTTGTATTCCCTGAAGGCCTGTTGAACCTGCCGCGCCTGTAGCTCCTGCATTTCCCTGCACTCCCTGAGTACCGGTAACGCCTTGAATTCCCTGTGCACCAGTTGCACCATCATTACCCTGTATTCCCTGAAGACCGGTTGAACCTGCTGCGCCGGTGGCTCCTGCATTTCCCTGCACTCCCTGGGTGCCGGTAATACCTTGAATACCCTGTATACCAGTAGCACCAACATTACCTTGTATTCCCTGAAGACCTGTTGAACCTGCTGCGCCTGTAGCACCTGCATTTCCCTGCGCTCCCTGGGTGCCGGTGGCACCTTGAATACCCTGTGCGCCGGTTGCACCATCATTACCCTGTATTCCCTGAAGACCTGTTGAACCTGCTGCGCCGGTAGTTCCTCCATTTCCCTGCACTCCCTGAGTGCCGATAACACCTTGAATGCCCTGTGCGCCGGTTGCGCCAACATCACCAGCTACACCCTGAGTACCTTGTGAGCCTGTTGCACCAACCACGCCTGCTACTCCTTGTATACCCTGTGAACCGGTTGCACCAACAGCCCCGGTGACACCCTGTATGCCCTGAGAGCCTGTAATACCCTGAATACCCTGAGTGCCGGTTGTGCCAACATCACCAGCTACACCCTGAATACCTTGTGAGCCTGTTGCACCAACAGCACCTGCTACTCCTTGTATACCCTGTGAACCGGTTGCACCGACATCACCGATAACTCCCTGAATGCCTTGTGCACCAGTTGCACCTATATTACCTTGCGTTCCCTGAAGGCCGGTTGAACCTGCTGCACCGGTGGTGCCTACATTCCCTTGCACTCCCTGAGTACCTGTAACACCTTGTGCGCCAGTTGCACCAACGTTACCTTGTATACCCTGAAGGCCTGTTGAACCTGCTGCGCCGGGAGTTCCTGCAGCACCATTGCTACCAGCTTGTTCTATTGTAAGGCGTATCATATACGAGCCGGCATCACTTCCGGCGGCTACAACCGATTGTGTTCCAATTACCGGACTTATCATAACATAATAAGGTACGGTTGTTACATTAACCAACTCCCTTCCGTGAATCCACGTAGTAGCGGTTGAAGAACCGGCAACGCTGTTATTGTCAATAGTCATGGCAGACGGGCTGTACCCTGTATAAATAGCAACTGCCCCGGCAGAGTTTAAACTCATTTCATAATCAAAAATATAAGTACCGGTATTTAATATACTAATTACAGTTCCCCCGTTGGCAAAACTTTCACTAATGCCCGAGCCCGCGGAGTTAAAAATCTCGCTATTTAATGAGAACGCATTACCGGGCGGTACACTAAAATTATCAAACGGAGCTGTGTCCACAAATTCAGCAGCAACACCAGCACCGGTGGGCCCGGTTACGCCTGTTGCACCCGCTAAACCAACACCGGTTGCGCCATTCACACCTGTCGGGCCCGTAACTCCATTGGCACCTGCAACACCAATACCGGTTGCACCTATATTACCCTGTATTCCCTGAATGCCTGTTGAACCTGCTGCGCCAGTGGCCCCTACATTCCCTTGCACACCCTGAACTCCGGTAACACCTTGAATACCCTGTGTACCCGTAGCGCCTATATTACCTTGTGTTCCCTGAAGACCAGTGGAACCTGCCGCACCGGTGGTGCCTACATTCCCTTGCACACCCTGAGTGCCGGTAACACCTTGAATACCCTGTGCGCCCGTAGCGGCTGCATTACCTTGTGTTCCCTGAATGCCTGTTGTACCAGCAGCACCGGTTACACCTTGCAAACCGAAACCAGTAGCACCTATATTACCTGGAAGGCCTTGCTGGCCGGTGGCACCTGTTACTCCCTGTATTCCTTGTGCGCCCGTAGCACCTGCGCTACCGGTTACACCTATATTTCCCTGAACACCCTGAACGCCTGTTGCACCAGCAGCCCCGGTTACTCCTTGTAAACCGAAACCAGTAGCACCTATATTACCGGGAAGGCCTTGCTGGCCCGTGGCACCTGTTACTCCCTGTATTCCTTGTGCACCCGTAGCACCTGCGCTACCGGTTATACCAATATTTCCCTGAACACCCTGAATACCTGTTGCACCTGTTGCGCCGGTTACCCCCTGTAAACCAAAACCTGTAGCACCTATATTACCTGGAAGGCCTTGCTGACCCGTGGCACCTGTTACCCCATGTATACCTTGTACACCAGTAGCACCTGCGCTACCTGTTGCACCTATATTCCCCTGAACACCCTGAACGCCTGTTACACCAACAGCACCGGTTACACCTTGCAAACCGAAACCTGTAGCACCCGTATTACCCGGTATTCCCTGAAGGCCTGTTGAACCTGCTACGCCGGTAACTCCTGCATTTCCCTGCACTCCCAGAGTGCCGGTAACACCTTGAATACCCTGCGCGCCAGTTGCACCAACTGCCCCTGTTGGACCGCTTGGGCCGGTGGCGCCGCCACCTGACCCGGTTGCACCCACTGAACCTGTTGGTCCGCTGGGACCTGTTGCACCGCCACCTGATCCTGTTGCACCCGCAGCACCTGTTGAACCTGTGGTTCCCACACCGGTTGCACCGGTATTACCTTGTATACCCTGGCCGCCGGTGGCACCCGCTGCGCCTGTATTTCCCTGAACGCCGGTAACGCCTTGAATACCCTGTGTCCCAGTTGCACCAACATTACCCTGTATTCCCTGAAGACCGGTTGAACCTGCTACACCTGTATTTCCCTGTCCTCCCTGAGCACCGGTAACTCCTTGAATACCCTGCGCGCCCGTAACTCCTACATTACCTTGTATTCCCTGAAGACCGGTTGAACCTGCTGCTCCGGTTGGTCCGCTCGGACCCGTTGCACCACCACCTGATCCGGTTGCACCCACTGAACCTGTTGGTCCGCTGGGGCCAGTGGGGCCTCCACCTGATCCTGTTACACCCATAGCACCTGTGGCTCCCGTTGTGCCAACACCGGTAGCACCCACAGCACCTGTTGCGCCCATATTTCCTTGTATTCCCTGAAGGCCCGTTGAACCTGCTGCACCGGTAGCTCCTGCATTTCCCTGCACTCCCTGAGTACCGGTAAATCCTTGAATACCCTGCGCGCCCGTAGCTCCTGCATTACCTTGTGTTCCCTGAAGACCGGTTGAACCTGCTGCACCGGTTGCTCCTGCATTTCCGGTAGCACCTATTGGCCCGCCGGGGCCCGTAGCGCCACCACCTGAACCTGTTGCACCCACAGCCCCTGTTGGCCCGCTGGGGCCAGTTGCGCCGCCGCCTGATCCTGTTACGCCCACAGCACCTGTAACTCCCGTTGTGCCAACACCGGTAGCACCCACATTTCCTTGTATGCCCTGAAGGCCCGTTGAACCTTCTGCACCAGTAGCTCCTGCATTTCCCTGCACTCCCTGAGTGCCGGTAACACCTTGAATACCCTGTGCACCTGTTGCACCAACATTACCTTGTAAGCCTTGCAGACCGGTTGCACCAACTGCTCCTGTAATCCCCTGAACACCCTGCGCTCCGGAGGCACCTGCTGCTCCCGTTGGTCCGCTGGGGCCGGTGGCACCGTCACCTGATCCTGTTGCACCCATGGAACCTGTAGCGCCGGTTGTTCCCACGCCTGTAGCGCCGGTATTGCCCTGCAAACCGGTTGCACCTGTATTTCCCTGTAATCCCTTAACACCACTTGCTCCGGCAACACCTGTAACTCCTTGTGTTCCCTGTGCGCCGGTTGCGCCAACATTACCCTGCACGCCCTGAGCACCTGTAACGCCTTGTATACCCTGCGCACCGGTAATACCTTGTACGCCCGTTGCACCTGCTGCACCCGTTGCACCAACCGCGCCTGAAGCACCCAAATTACCCTGAACGCCGGTGGTACCGGCATTTCCCGTAGCGCCGGTTGCACCGGTTACACCCTGCGGGCCATAGTTTCCGGTTGCGCCTGTTGCACCCGGTGCACCTGTGGCGCCTGTTGCCCCGTTATTGCCTGAAGCTGCATTACCTGCAAACAAGGCATAAGGAACGCTTATCAATTGCGAACTACCCATGTTGACATAATTGGTGCCGCCGGTAATATCTGCGTCTACTTCCAGAAATTTAGCCCCCAGCGCCCAGTTAACCTGTGTAAAGCTGCCCGCGCTGCCTATCTGGTAATTGACCAGCCCAAACTGGTTTGATACTGCCGTAGCAGCTTCAGTGTAAACAATAGCCCCGGTATCGGAAAGATCATGTATCCTGAAACGCAGTGCAACGGAGGTATTGGCAGGAACCGGATTGCCTGAAAAATCGCGGACTACGGCCTGGTAGTTTATTTGTTGGGGGGCCTGGGCCTTTAATAAGTTTACACAAAATAATAAGGCAATAGCTATGAAGGGTAGCGTTTTTTTCATGCAACGTATTTTAGTTAATCAGGGGGAAAGCAGGACAGAATAGAAAGGCGAAAAGATGTTATTTAGAACAAAATAAGTCAAAATTTATAAAAGTCAAGCTTTGTGCAAGGTTTTATTTTGAGGTAACAATAAATTAATCCCGAAAATAATAAAATTAAGCTTTAATGATTCCAGCGGGTAATCATTAAGGCATAACTTTTTTCGGCTCTGTCGCATCTACCATTTTTAGAGAGATTTATCGGAATATAGAAAAAAGTGCTCATTGGAAACCAATGCTTTATGTAATCGGAACGATAGATTTCTTAATGGGAAATTGCCTGCCTTGCAACATCACCGGCATTTACACCTGTTTGATTTTAATTGCGATTTTTGTGAAAAATCAAACGAGCAATGAAAAACCTCAAAATTGGCGATACCCACGCCGGCGGCTTAATATTTTATTTAGACCCGGGGAGCGACCAGCATGGATTGGTTTGTGCACCATATGATCAGGCCGAAAGGATTGAATCGAACGATGCTGATATCATATGTAAATCTCTGCGGCTAAACGGTTATTCAGATTGGCGCCTGCCTTCAAATGATGAACTGAGTTTAATGTATACTAATTTACATACAGCCGGGCTTGGCGGTTTTACCAGCAACTATTATTGGAGTTCTACAGCGTATAATGCTGATATGATGTGGAGCCGGTATTTCGGTTTTGGTTTCCCGGAAAATGATGGCGCCTATAACCCCGGTTGCGCACGTGCGGTACGGGTTTTTTAAACGATGGCCGGATAAAATATTACCGTATGCTGTGCTGGTTTTATAAATAGCTTCCTAATCAGGAGTTACCTTACTTGCAGTAAATTATGAAATGCATTTCTTTTTCTTTCATTGCTGTTGAATTCCGATGTGAACCATCTTTTTCAAAATACAGTTGTGTTTGCAATAAGTTTCACATATTTAAGCGCACAAAACTCTAACAATAACCCATGGCATCAAAATCAAAACTTACCGGAGGCTCTTTTTTATTTGAACAGGCAAATGTTGCAGATGTGTTTATACCCGAAGAATTTACCGGGGAACAGTTGATGATATCGCATAGTGTAAAAGAATTTATGCTAAGGGAAGTTCAGGGACTGGGTATTGCCAAAGTAGCTGCTATGGACGCCGAAAAAGATAAAGACCAGGTAATGGAGATATTCAGGCGGGCTTCTGAACTTGGTTTTTGTGGCGTATCGGTGGATGAGAAGTATGGCGGCATGGGGCTTGATTTTAATACCTCGCTTTTGTTTACTGAAAACCTGGCGCTCGGTTTTTCGTTTGCTACAACTATTGGTTGTCAAACTTCTATTGGTTCGCTGCCCATTACCTGGTACGGTACCGAAGAACAAAAGGCAAAATACCTGCCGGGCATTGCCAGCGGCGAAAAGGGATGTTCATATTGCTTAACTGAGCCGGGTTCGGGGTCCGATGCCAATAGCGCCAAATCGCGGGCGGTGTTAAATGCTGAGGGAACCCATTATATTCTAAACGGCCAGAAAATGTGGATTACCAATGGGGGCTTTGCCGAGGTGTTTACCGTATTTGCCAAAATAGAAAACGATGAAAAGTTATCAGCTTTTATAGTTGAAAAGGATTTTGGCGGTATCTCTTTAGGTAAGGAAGAAAAGAAGATGGGCATTAAGGCGTCTTCTACCGTGCAGGTATTTTTTAATAATTGTAAGGTACCTAAAGAAAACCTTTTGGGCGAACGTGGTAAGGGCTTTAATATGGCACTTAATATACTTAACAGTGGCCGTATTAAAATTGCAGCAGGGGCTATTGGTGGTATGAAATATGGACTTGAAAAGACGGTGGAATATGCCACCCAGCGTATTCAGTTTAATAAGCCGATATCCGATTTTGGTGCTATGAAGCAGAAGATAGGAATTATTGCTGCAAATACATTTGCTATTGAAAGCGGAGTTTACAGAATTGGTGCCGAGGTTGACAAAAAGCATGATGAACTTTTAAAGGCTGGAAGTAGCGGCAATGATGCCAAAATAAATTCGATGCGGGAATATGCCATTGAATGTGCTATTTTAAAAGTAGTGGGTTCAGAAGCGGTTTGCAACACTGCCGATGAAGCTATACAGATTTTTGGCGGTATGGGTTACAGCATGGAAACCGGTGTTGAAATGGCCTATCGCGATGCACGTATTACCAAAATATATGAAGGAACAAACGAAATTAACCGGATGCTTAGCCTGGGCGAGTTTTATAAGCGTGCCTTTGTTACTAAGGAACTGAATATTGGCAAAGGCGCAAAGTCGGTACTTGCTTCAATTGCGGCTAACTTTAACCCCTTTAAAAGCGGGTTCCTTACCCGTGAGTTTATGTTTGTGAATAACCTGAAAAGTTTGTTTCTTATTATAACCGGTGCAGCAGGAGCACAGCTAAAGGAGAAATTGGTTGATGAGCAGGAAATAGTAATGAACCTGGCTGATATACTTGCTATGGCATTTATTGCCGAGTCTGCTTTTTTAAGGGTTAAAAAGTTAAGTGAAAGGCCGGGCACAGATAAGACCTCGCTTGCGGTTAAAACCAAACTGGCGCAGCTATACCTGTATGATGCCATGGATACTGCCCGGAAAGCGGCACATAATGCCATTGACAGCTATGCCGGAGGGGTGCAGAAATTTGCTTTGAAAAGACTGGTGGGCCTTATGCTTAAAACCTATAGCATTAACCCGAAAGATTTAAGGCGTGAGGCTGCAGACTATGTAATAAGTAAAAAATCCTATGATTTATAGAAATTGGTTGGTAGACTTTTTTGTTAAAAGCTGTTCCATTACCGGTTTGTGCTAACATGGGTAATAATTAGCTTCTATGCTATTAAATAGCGGCGTTTTACTAATTCGTAAAAAAAGTATCCGTAAAAAATTTGCATATCCACTTTATTATTTATAACCTTACCTCCACATTTACAAAATAGCGCCGGACACACATTGGTTACAATGGACGCTATAAACGGATTTTAGTTTTATTGGCTGGCTGAATATATAGTTAATGATTTAGCTTTATTCAGGTTATGTAATACCTCCGGGTTTTGGTATTGTAGTTGGTTGTAGTATGGTTTTTTATCAGCATACAAAAGCACTATAAACATTATTTTATGGGTAAACTCTACTCCGCATCAGAAAACTACTTACAGGAAGAAATACCGGTTGCAGCCAGTCTGGAGGCCATGCCCTCTCTCTCCAAAGCAGAAACCACTACACGTAATTTAACAACAAAAAAAACTTTTATGATTAGCATTAAGACATTTGCTGTTACAGCTTTTCTTGCTCTGTTATTGCCGGTTAGTACCTGCGTTAATGCGCAGGCCAGTAAAAAACTTAGCGATGAGCAGGTTGCGCAGATAACCAGCAATGCAAATAAGTCCATTCCTTTTGTTGAAAACAAAGGCCAATGGCCGGCGCACGTGCTTTACAAAGCGGATGTTGCCGGCGGCCAAATGCTTGCTACCCCGGATGGTATGCTGATTGGGGTTTTTGACCGTTCGGCTATGACTGCCGTGAGTGAATATGGCATGAAGGTAGAACAGATTCAAAATGGCCATCTTCCCGGTGTAAAGGTTGAGGACCTTGGGCCTGCTCCTGCTTTAAAAGGTTTTGGATGGAGGCTTAATTTTATTGGCGGTAGTAAAGCCGGTTTTGAAAATATAGCCAAAGAGGGTGAAAATGCAGATGTATCTAATTATTTAACCGGCGACCCTTCAACTTCAGCAAGCGGAGCCCATAGCTATAATGTAATTACCTATAAAGATGTATATCCGGGTATTCAGGTAAAGTATTATACCGCCGGGGGCGGTAGCCTGGAGAACGATATTATTGTGAACCCGGGAGCCGATGCCGGAAAGATTGATATGCAGATTGAGGGGGTTGAAGCGTTGAAAATGGACAGCAAAGGAGGCCTTATATTACCAACTACTGTTGGCGATATCACTATTCCGGCACCGGTTTGTTATTTACGGGATGCTAACGGACTGGGCACAGAAATTAAAGTTAAGTATGTTTTAAAGGGAAAAAATCAACTTGGATTTGATATTCCTGAATATGATAAAAGCCAGACTTTGGTAATTGACCCTATTGTAATGCGCTGGGCAACCTGGATAGCCAGTAATACTAACGTTGCAGCACACTGCCATGGCGTTGATTTGGATGCTGCAGGTAATATATATGTAGTTAGCCGGGGTGGTAACGGATTGGTTACTGTTGGGGCGTTTCAAACTACTTATACAGCTAATAATAATAATGGCGATGTAATATTATGGATTTCGAAATACCAGGAACCGGCTGCTCCCGGTGGTAGCGGTGTTTGTGTTTGGCAAACTTACCTTGGCGGAACCAACACCACAAACCCTTATGCCTGTAGCGTGGGGCCTGATGGCAACCTATATATTGCCGGGTTAACCGATGATAATTTAAGTACCACTTACGGAACCGGAGCGCCTACGCATACCTGGACCCAAAGGGCTACTATAGGTGGTGGCCAGCAGGCTTTTGTTGCTAAAGTGGCAGCCTCAGGCGCATGGGCTGAAGTAAGGGATATAGGCACCGCAAGTGCAAATTTAAATCCTACTTTATTTGATTTACGCGTGTTACCTACGGGTGCTAATTCTTTTGACCTGATTGCAACCGGCTATGTAACCCAGCAAACCACAACTACTGCCGATGGTGATGTGCCTATTGCCCAATATCCTTCGGGCACCCAGGTAACTACCGGAGGTGGACATACTAACGGATATATTTTCCGACTTTCAAATGATTTGAATACAATCAGATGGACTAAACAATACACCTCATCAGGAAACACCAATGAGTTCTACACTACTGCTGTAGATGGCTCAGGTAATATCTGGATTGGGGGGCATACCAATGGGGCCGCTGATATTTCGTATCAAAATCCATCTACTCAAACTACCTTAATTGGTGGCCAGGATGGTTGGTTGATGTCGATTGACTCATCTACCGGTACCGCTAATTGGTCGCGTTACTTTAACTCAGCTACGGGTAAGTCGACCGGCATTCTATGTATGGAAGTAAATCAACAGAAGACGAAATTTGTTATTGGTGGTATGACAACCGGGTTAAACGCAACAACCAATCTGCCAACTGTAGCTTACCAAACAACTTATCCAAATGGAGGGCAGGACTTTTTTATAGCTTCTTTGCCAGTTGCCGGTAATACAACAACCTGGGGCACTTATTTCGGGGGTGCAGGTAACAACGGTACGGATAATATGATGGGTTTGAATATTGATGAGAATAATGACGTTTATATATTAGGGTACACGAATAGTAAATTTACCCCTGCTGCTACTCCCGGTATAGTTTATAATCCTGTTCAGAATGATGCATACGATGCTAATAATTATGACGCACTATTCTTTAAGTTAAGCGGGGCCACTGGTGATAGCTTACTATTTTATACATTTTTAGGTGGAAAGAGCAATGAGGAGGATCCTACAGGTGAAAGAGGCATTAAATTTAATAACTGTCGTATTTACCTTGCTATCACCTCAGAATCCAATGATTTTCCTTTAACACGGGGAACAATTGATTCGGTTTACACTCCTGGCCAGGGCAGCGTTTACCTCCCTGTTATTGTTAGTATGGCTAACCCGCCTGATTTGTCTAATAATAGCATAACCAGCGGTGGAACACAATCCATTGCCTGCGGACAGGCCCCTCAATTGATTACCGCCAGTACGCCGGCTTATTTAATACCTACCATCATTCGTGATGGTGTTGGCCAAACAGATGGTACTGCAGGCGCATATCCAAATGGAGTGCCGGTTATTACCTCCTATCAGTGGCAATATAGTAGCAATAACGGAGTAACCTGGACGAGTATAACAGGTGCCACCGGGCAGAATTATACGCCTGCAGTCATAGATTCCTTTACCGGTACCTATTTATTCAGAAGAACTATAAACGGAGATTATTGCTCGTTAACCGGCGATACAAATGCGGTAGTAACTGTAACGGTAACACCCGCTTATGCACCACCGGCAATTACTACTAACAGCCCGCTTTGCGCAGGGCAAACACTTGATTTATCTACACCTGCCCAGGCAGGATTTACCTATGCATGGACCGGGCCATCAGGCTTTAGTGCTACAGTACAAGTAGATTCTATTCCGAATGTTTCCGTTGCAAACGTGGGCACTTATTACCTGACTGTTAAGAATACAGCCAACGGCTGTCCGTCATATCCGGATTCAGCAGAAGTTGCTATTACCAATCCCCTACCTGCACCAACAGCCGGCAGTAATAGCCCGGTATGTTCAGGCGATACAGTTAAGTTATCAGCAGCAGGAGCAGGTAATACATTTAGCTGGACCGGGCCGAATGGTTTTACTTCAACTTTACAAGACCCCGTTATTCCCAATGGTACTTCTGCCAACGCAGGGAACTACCAGGTTACTCAATCTACCGGCGGAGCCTGTATTTCGCCACCTGCTACTGTAGCAGTGGTTATTAATATTACCCCTTCGCCTGTGGCTGGTAATAACGGCCCCGTTTGTGCAGGCACAACCCTCAATTTAACGGCTACTACTATTGCCGGCGCTACTTACAAATGGACAGGGCCTAATGGCTTTACATCAAACCAGCAAAACCCTGTTATAAATAATGTGAATGATTCAGCCGCAGGTACCTATACGGTTATTGCAACAGTTGCAGGCTGTGTAAGTGCCCCTGCCACAACTGTGGTAAGTATCAGTCCTGCCCCTTCGGCTCCGGTAACTGGTAGTAATAGCCCGGTATGTCAGGGTTCTTCTTTGAATTTGACCGTGGCAAATATTCCGGGCGCTACTTTTAGCTGGACCGGTCCCAATGGTTTTACTTCAAACCTGCAAGACCCCGTTATAAACGGAGTTACGCTGGCTGATTCAGGAGTTTATTCTGTGGTTGCCAATATATCGGGTTGTGTTAGCGATACCGGAACAACTGATGTAGTGGTTAATCCTACACCGGCGTTACCGGTGGCCAGCAACAACAGCCCTGTTTGTAGTGATTCAACCATATTCTTATCTGTTGATACTGTTGCCGGTGCTTCATATTCATGGACCGGGCCTAACGGGTTTAGCTCATCCGCTGCCGATACTTCTATAACTAATGCCACATCATCAGCATCCGGAACTTACACCGTTGTAGTAACCTTAGCTGGTTGCCAGAGCGGCAGGGGTGTTACAACGGTAGTAGTAAACACCACACCTGTTCCTGTTGCTACCAGCAATACACCAATTTGTGCGGGTGGAACGATGCAACTGAATGCGGCTACAATAACGAACGCGACCTATAGCTGGACCGGACCTAACGGGTTTACTTCAACTTTACAAAATCCTACCATCACACATGTTACTCAAAGTGATTCAGGTGTTTATTCAGTAGTTGCATATCTTAATGGTTGTCCCAGTAATGCACCCGGAACTGTTGATGTAGTGATTACTACAATCCCAACACCGGTTCTTTCAAATAACGGCCCGTTATGTGCCGGAGATACACTTAAATTAAATTCTTCAACAATACCCGGTGGCGGAGCCTATCTATGGACGGGGCCTAATGGATTCAGTTCTTCAGCTCAGGACCCTGTTATTCCTCATGTTATTGATGCGGACTCAGGAATCTACTATGTTGTAGCAGTAATAAAAGGCTGCTTTAACAGCGATACGGCTACCACTCTGGTAGTAATAAATCCAAATCCAACTGTAACGATAGGTAGCAACAGTCCCGTTTGCGATAGTGGAACAATTCAGCTTACCGCAAGCACATATCCCGGGGCAACTTACTTGTGGCATGGCCCTAATGGATTTCTATCTAACTTGCAAAACCCTTCAATCAGCAACGCGGTATTAGCCGATACTGGTGTTTACATTGTAAGGGTTGTAGCGGCGGGCTGTCATAATACTGCGCCTATAAGTACTGATGTGGTTATAAACCCGGTTCCGCCAGCACCGGTTACAGGAAGCAACAGTCCATTGTGTGTAGGTGATACTTTAAATTTAACTGCTGACAGCATCCTCAATGCTACTTATAGCTGGAGCGGCCCTAACGGATTTACCTCAAATGTTCAAAATCCAACTTTACCGGGTGTTACCGTGACTAATGCGGGAACATATACGGTAATCGCCAATATAGCAGGCTGTACAAGCTATCCGGGCCATACAACAGTGGTTGTAAATGCTATACCTGCAACGCCGGTGGCAAGCAGTAATAGCCCAATATGTGCCGGAACAACCCTGGATTTAAATTCGACCAGTGCGGCCGGGGCTTCTTATAGCTGGATGGGGCCAAACGGATTTAGTTCATCTTCCCAGGATACTACCATTACTAACGCGGTGGTCAGTGATTCAGGTACTTATTCTTTGATTGAAACAATTAATGGCTGTAACAGTGCAGCTGCCAGTACATCAGTTGTAGTATATGCGCTGCCGGCTGCTCCTGTTGTTGGAAGTAACAGCCCTGTTTGTATCGGTTTTTCGTTGTTTTTAACTGCTGATTCTATTCCCGGAGCCACTTATTCGTGGACCGGACCGGGTGGTTTCTCTTCAAGTAACCAAAATCCGGTAATTACAAACGTTACATCGGCTAACGATTCTATTTATACTGTTGTAGCCAGCGTTAACGGTTGTACCGGGGCTTCGGCACAGGTAAGTGTTGTAGTTGGCCCGCCACCTACGGCATCATTTACTTCAAATGCACCGCAATGTGCTGGTGCGGGTATAGACTTTACTAATACAGGAAGTACAGGCCCGGGAATCACTTATTTATGGAATTTCGGAGCGGTAGCTACGCCTGACACATCAACTGCGCAAAATCCTTCGGGCATTGAGTTTGCAAATGGAGGTAGTTTGCCGGTTATCCTGGCTGTAAATAATGGAGTGTGTACTATATCTGATACTCAAAATATAACTGTATTAAACGCACCGGTGGCTGCTTTTGGAAACGATGGGCCCGTTTGCTTTCCTCCGGGGGTAATTATATTTACTGATAGCAGCACGGGGGGCACTTCATGGTCGTGGAATTTCGGTAACGGGGCAACACCTGCTACTGCAACCAACTACGGCCCTGATACGGTGACCTATGCAGCTACAGGAATACAGAATGTTACCCTGATTGTAAGTAACGGATTATGCGCTGACACGGCTACGGAAACTGCGGATGTTGGAGTAGTAGGAGCGGACTTTACATCTTCAGTGCCTACCAACGGGGATAACGGCTGTTTGGGACAACCGGTTAATTTTTACGAGATAGGTAATTTGGGTAACAATGCCCAGTCTTTCTGGAACTTTGGCGAAGGAGCTATTCCTCAAACATCTACTGCTTTGAATCCGGTTAATATTCTTTATGACTCTACCGGTGCTAAGATTGTAACGCATATAGTATACTACACCAATGCAGGTTGTACTTTGGCTGATACTATTCAGCATATTATAACCATTAACCCGATTCCGGTAACCACTTTTACTTCAACGGCACCGGTTTGTTCGGGCACCGGTGTTAACTTTAATAACACGGGAAGCTCAGGTGTTAACTATACTTATTTCTGGGATTTTGGTTCAGGGTCATCGCCGTCTACTTCAATAGCTGAAAACCCAACGGATATAACTTATGCTACGGTTGGAACCAAAACGGTAACATTTACCATTACCAACGGGTTTTATTGTACCGTTCAGGCTGTTCAAACCATTGTTATTGACTCAACTCCGGTGGCAGCTTTTTCTTCAACTGCTCCGCAATGCACAGGCATTGGGGTTGATTTCAGCAATGGCAGCACGGCAACCGGTGTAACCTACGCATGGGACTTTGGCCCCGGCGCTACACCTGCTACCAGCACTGCTCAAAACCCTACCGGGGTAGTTTACAGCACTTCGGGTACCAAAACTGTAACGCTTGTTGTTACCAATACAAATTCGAGCTGTACCGCAACTACTTCACTTAATATCAATATTAACCAGGGGCCTACAGTTTCGTTTACCAGCAATGCGCCTCAGTGTTCAAACGTGCCTATCAATTTTATAAATACCGGCAGTAGCGGTGGCAGCTGGTCATACGCCTGGGATTTTGGAACAGGCGCTACGCCTTCAGTTTCTTCGGCAGAAAACCCTTCGGGAATCGCATACTCGTCATCAGGAAGCAAGACTGTCAGCCTTTCTGTTTCAGGGGGAGGATGTACGCAGACAAGCACTCAAACTATTGTTATTAATTCTACTCCTGTGGCAAGCTTTATCAGCAATGCACCTCAGTGCACCGGCCAACCGGTCAACTTCACCAGCACCGGAACTTCGGCGGGTGTAAGCTGGAGCTGGGATTTTGGCAGCGGTGCATCGCCTGATACCTCAAGCAGCCAGAACCCGGGTGGCATTTTATACGGAATAGCGGGATTAACAGGGACCACGCTTACCGTTACCGATACCGCAAGCGGATGCTCTGTTTCGGCTACCCAGACTTACAATATCAATTTAACACCGGTGGCCGGTTTTACGTCTACTGCACCTCAGTGCTCTAACGTTGGTATTAACTTTACCGATACAGGCAGCACAGGCAGCAACTGGTCGTATTCGTGGGACCTTGGACAAGGAGCAGTGCCAGCGCTTTCTTCTTCGCAGAATCCTACAGGGGTAATGTATACCTCCTCTGGAACCAAAACGATAACCTTTACTATTGCCAGCCAGTATTGCACTCAAACCAGTACCCAGACTATTGTTATCAACTCAACGCCGGTATCATCATTTACGTCTACTGCACCTCAGTGCACAGGGCTTGGGGTTGACTTTACTAATACGGGCACCACAACCGGTGTAACTTATGCATGGAATTTTGGCAGTGGTGCTACACCTGCTACTGATACTGCTCAGAATCCTTCAGGCGTGGTTTACTCAACAGCTGGTACCATTTCTGTTACACTTACTGTAACGGATACCACTTCGGGCTGCTCTGTATCTTCTACTGATGATATCACTATACATACCACTCCTGTTGCTTCGTTTATATCCAATGCACCACAGTGTTCTACCGTTCCTATCAGTTTTGTTAATACCGGAAGCACCGGTGGCAACTGGTCTTACAGCTGGGATTTTGGATTGGGTGCAAATCCTGCCCTTTCTTCAGCCGAGAACCCAAGCGGAATATTGTATAGCTCGTCTGGAACAAAAACTGTAACCTTCACTATTTCTGATCAGAATTGTACACAATCAGCTACTCAGAACATAGTTATAAATTCTACACCAAGCGCATCGTTTACTTCTACTGCACCTCAGTGTACCGGATTAGGCGTTGATTTCACCAGTTCAGGAACAACGTCTAATGTTTCATGGAGCTGGAACTTTGGAAGTGGCGCAACGCCGGCTGTAGATTCTGTTCAGAACCCAACGGGGGTTGTTTATTCAACCTCAGGGAATAAAACAGTATTCCTTACTGTTTCAGATTCAACTTCGGGATGTTCAGTAACTGTTTCAAATACTATTCTCATTCACCAAACACCTACGGCATCGTTTATATCCAATGCTCCGCAATGTTCTACTGTTCCTATCAATTTTACCAATACAGGTAGCACAGGTAGCAACTGGAGTTATTCTTGGAACCTGGGCCAAAACGCAATACCTGCAGTTTCTTCTGCCGAAAACCCAAGCGGTGTTGTTTACAGTTCTTCAGGAAGCAAAGTAGTTACCTTCACTATTTCCGATCAGAATTGTACTCAAACCGTGGTAGATACAATTGTAATTAATTCTACTCCTTCGGCTTCATTCAATTCAACCGCGCCGCAGTGCACAGGCCTGCCGGTTAATTTTGATAATACCGGTACAACTACCGGTGTAACCTGGTTATGGAATTTTGGCGCAGGTGCTACTCCGGTAACCGATACTGTCCAAAACCCGGTTGGTGTTATTTATTCAGTGGCGGGAACTCAAACTGTAACTCTTACTACCACCGATACCGGTTCGGGTTGTTCTGTAACGGCAACTGTACCAATTGCAATTCTTCTTACACCTACGGCAAGCTTTACCTCCAATGCACCTCAATGTTCGGGTATAGGTATTGACTTTACCAACACAGGCAGCACAGGTGGTAACTGGTCATATTCATGGAACTTTGGCGTGGGTGCGGTGCCTGGCACTTCAAGCGGTGAAAACCCAAATGGTATATTATATGGCTCATCAGGTTCAAAGGTGGTTACGTTTACTATTTCAGGCCAGGGTTGTACGCAAACTACTGCTGATACTATAAACATCCTTCAAACGCCTTCTGCCAGCTTTACTTCTAATGCGCCTAAGTGTACCGGGTTGCCGGTTAACTTTGTCAATACCGGAACATCTAACGGTGTAACCTGGTCATGGAATTTTGGCCCGGGTGCTTCGCCTGCAACTGATACCGTTCAGTACCCTACGGTAATTTATGCTACTGCCGGCATAATACCTGTAACGCTTACTATCAGCGATAGTACCAGTGCTTGTACTGCTACTGTTACCAGCGATATTAATATTTATCAAACGCCTACGGCAACGTTCGCTTCAAATGCTCCGCAGTGTACTAATACACCAATAAACTTTACCAATACTGGCAGTACCGGAGGCAACTGGACTTATGCGTGGGATTTTGGACAAAATTCGGCACCTCCGGTTTCATCAGCTGAAAATCCGACAGATGTAGTATATGATTCGTCGGGCCTTAAAATTGTAACGTTTACTGTGGCCGATGCTAATTGCGCCGCTACTGTAACCGATACTATTACAATAAGCAATACACCTATTGCCAACTTTACTTCTACGGCTCCTCAATGTTCAGGTTTACCGGTTAACTTTACCAATACCGGGTCATCTACAGGTGTAACTTGGGCCTGGAATTTAGGCAGCAGTGCTGCACCTGCAACCTCCCCTTTGCAGAATCCTTCAGGGGTAATTTATTCAACAGCGGGAATTACTCCGGTAACGCTTACTATAACCGATACGGCGAGCTTCTGTTCTGCTTCAGTTACAAATACTATCAATATCTACCAAACACCTGTTGCTTCGTTCAACTCAACTGCTCCGCAGTGTACCAATGCACCGGTTAACTTTACCAATACCGGCAGCACCGGCAGCAACTGGTCGTATGCGTGGGACTTTGGCCAGAATTCAACACCGGCAGTTTCTTCTTCTGAAAACACAAACGGGGTGTTATACGATTCATCGGGGACTAAACTTGTAACCTTTACTATTTCAGATGCTAATTGCTCTCAAACAGTAGTGGATACAATTGTGATTAACATTACACCGGTTGCCAGCTTTACATCCACTGCACCTGTTTGTTCGGGATTACCGGTAAGCTTTGCTAATACCGGTTCATCTACCGGCGTTAACTGGTCATGGAATCTGGGCTCTGGTGCTACCCCGGCTACTTCAGCCAGCCAGGACCCAACGGGAGTAACTTACGACTCATCAGGAATTATTACAGTATCGCTTACGATTACTGATGCTACCACATCGTGCGCTAATACGGCAATTGGTACTATTAATATATACCAAACACCAACAGCAGTGTTTACATCAAGCGCACCCCAATGTGCTAATTCGCCAATCAACTTTACCAATACCGGAAGCACCGGCGGCGATTGGTCTTATAACTGGGATTTCGGGCAGAATGCATTACCGCCTTCTTCTTCTTCTGAGGACCCGGCGGGAGTTTTATATGACTCATCAGGCTCCAGGACCATTACGTTTACCATTTTTGATGCGCATTGTTCGCAATCAACTACCCAGGCTATTACCATTAGCCCGCTGCCAATTGCGTATGCAGGGGCTGATACAACCATCTGTGCTAACGTAAATGTTCAGTTGGGTGGCACTAACTTAACACCGGGTGCAACTTATGTTTGGTTCCCTTCAAGCACGCTCGATAATCCTTTTGTGCCAAATCCTATTGCCAGCCCTACTGCTGCAATTACTAATTACAGTGTAACTGTTACAGCACCGGGCACCGGTTGCACCAATACATCGTATGTTGTTGTAAGTATGCTTAACCCGATGATTGCCAATGCCGGGGCTAATGCACAAATCTGTTGGGGCGATAGCGTAGAAATAGGAGCAGGCCTGATTGAAGGACAGTTTTATAAATGGACTCCAACCACGGGCCTCAGTGATCCTACTTTGCCAAATCCGATAGTTGACCCGCTTCAAACTACTACCTATACACTGATAGTAACTGATACATCGGGTTGTGCGCCTGTAACTGATAACGTTACCGTTACGGTTAATCCGCTGCCTGTTGCAAATGCAGGCCCGGATGATACTATTCAGATAGGCGGCTCTGTTCAGCTTACCGGAACCGGTGGGGTGCAGTATGTATGGACTCCTGCTGCCGGTTTAAATAATGCTAACATCTTTAACCCGGTAGCCAACCCGGATAGCAGTACCATTTATACGCTTTTGGTTACTAACGTGTATGGTTGCCAGAATACGGATACCATGGAAGTATATGTTTTAGATTATGTAACACCTTATTGGATACCATCTGCATTTACACCTAACGGGGATGGACATAATGATATGTTGTATGTCCGGGGTGGGGTGTTTCTCACTTTTGAGTTCCAGGTATTTAACCGGTACGGTGAAGAGATGTTTGACTCGAAAGATATCAACGAAGGCTGGGATGGAAAAGCACCAAGCGGTCAGCCTGCGCCAATTGACGCATACGTTTACAAGCTAAACGGGGTGTTGACTACGGGAAGTACTGTTAGTGCAAACGGAATTGTAAACCTGGTTAGATAATTTAAGGAGCCACATTAATTCAAAATATAAGTTCGAATAAAATCCAAATAGTATGAAATATACAGCTAAAATACGGATGAGTTTATTGTCGCTTTTGTTTGCGGTGGGTTATATCAATGCCCAGGATACACGGTTTTCGCAACCACTTAATAACAGGCTTGCCCTTAACCCGGCTCTGATGGGTTTAAGTGATGATTTCAGAATCGGCCTGAATTACCGCAACCAATGGGCCACTATTGACAACGGTTTTACAACCTATTCTCTGGAGGCAATGTGCCAGGTTTTTCTGGCAAACAGAGGTGATTCTTCCAGGAAAGATTTGGGAAAATCGAGACTTGATTTAGGTTTAAATATTATTGATGACCGGTCGGGTGCGTTTAACAGGATAAATGCCACGTTTAATATTGGCTATGGCCTTAAATTGAATGCCGCCAATCAGGTATATGCTGCGTTAAGTGTTGGTTATATTCAATATGCCTTTGGCGCCATGAACCAGAGTTTTGACGAACAATACCAATATGGTGCTTACAATGCTCAGAGTGCCACCGGCGAAAACCTGGTAGGCAACAAAGGAAAACCTGATGTAGGCCTTGGCTTTATGTGGCATTATACGCCGGAGAGTGACAAAGTGCAGGTGTTTGCAGGATTATCTGGTTTCCATGTAAACCAGCCTAATATGACTTTGTTAAGCGGCGGTAGCGGTACTTTGCCTGCCAGGTTTGATTTTGAAGCTGGCGTAAAAGTAATAGGCAACAAAATGGATTTTACTCCGGTGGTGTTGTATGACCTGCAGGGACCATTTAAACAGTTTACCGGTGGTTTACTGGCTGATTATAAGGTTGGTTCAGACGGCTCTAAAGGAAAGCTTCAGATAGGTGTATGGTACAGACAAAGTCAGGCCATTACTGTTCAGGCGGGTTATGATTACAAGTTTTTAATGTTTGCTTACAGCTATGATTTCGGTATCTCGGACCTTACCCATGTTACTTCAGGTTTAATGACCCATGAATTAACGCTTGCATTTAAGCTTTACGATATGGCTGCTAAGAAAGGGGTAAAGAGCAGGGCATTTTTATAATTCGGGATTGCCTTTTGTGGTGATAGTTCAATTCATTTCAGACATTCAAATTTTTATGCGACTCCAATTTTGGAGTCGCATTTTTTTCCAGGTTCTGCGACCGCACTTTTCTTTGAAAAAGACAGTGAAAAGCTGTTAGAAATCTGTATTGTCCGACAAAAATAGAAATAGGCAGCAAAGGGCATTAGCATGCTGGGGATAATTGAATTTAACGCCGTAAATCGGAAAGCAGGGGGTTACCCGGAATCGAACAGGGATAAAT